>Ga0206947_1097_pt1 | contig 24818 bp, 12 predicted proteins | sample Alteio_BWOrgHeat_3_FD_153239 | JGI IMG/M metagenome (GOLD analysis project Ga0206947, IMG submission 153239) | Enriched cells from forest soil in Barre Woods Harvard Forest LTER site, Petersham, Massachusetts, United States -... | ecosystem: Environmental > Terrestrial > Soil > Temperate forest > O...
ACCCCGGCGGCGAAATTCGCACCCTTATTATGCAAAACGCCCGCCCCGAAATTGGACAAATGAGCACGCAACCCACTTATATCCGGGGTTCGCAGCTGGTGTTTAGCGATGTTACCCTGAATGATTTCCCCGGCGGGGATGAATTCCGGCATTTTGATACCCGGAGCCTCAAATTAAATTCAGAACGGGTGATGCGCATTGTACGCGATACTGCTTACACGGTGTTGCTATTACCGGATCCCGAAAGGAACAACCCCAACTACACTTTTCAATACGATTTAAACGGCAGCTTTTACCCCTTGAACCAGGATGGCACCGACCCGCGCACAGATGCCGAGTATGTCCACTTGATATTTAGCCTGGTCACCAAAAAATCGCCGGCAGATGGTGCACCTTACATAGTTGGCCGCTTTAATGATTTTAAAACCGATGCGCACAGCAAACTGCAATACGATGCCAACAACAGCCGGTATTTAACCAGCCTGTACCTAAAACAAGGCGTGTACGATTACGAATATGTTTGGGTGGATAAGGCAGGCAACACTGATTACACTGCTTTTGAGGGCAACCATTTTGAGACGGAGAATGATTACCAGTTGCTGGTTTACTACAAGCCGGCCGGAGCCAGGTGGGAAGAATTGGCGGGGTACCAGGTTTTGAGTACGGTGAAGAAATAGGGATTTTATGCAATTAACAATTTAGCCGGTTATTGTTGAAATATGAAAAATATCAAATTGACACTTCTATTTTCTTGCTTTTTAACCTTGGCTTTTGCGCAAAAATTGAAACTCAGAAGAATATATAAAGTCCAAGAAAAAGCCGCTGTTGACTCGATGATTAACGAATTCAAAAGAGATAATTATCGCTCTGAATATAAGAATGATTCATGTTTTTCCTTGAATATAGTGCGGCAGCTTAGCAATAATTTTTATTTCGATTTATCATATTTAAGAAGGAACAAGTCGATCATAACTATTGGAGAAAATGATATTTTCAAGAAAAATAATTTGAGGTTCTTTACTTACAAAAACAACTTGATTTTTTTGACCGGAGAAGGCGACCCATTCAATTTATTTTCGGGTACTCATTTAAAAAAAACGTTCAAATTTAAACATACAAAAACAGACACGAATGCCCTTCCCGATATTATCGAGCTTTTTGGAAAAACCTATAATTATGAAGACGGTAAATTTATATGGCACGGTGCTGATGGTCATAAAGAATAATTGAAGGAAAATTGACAGAGGCCCCCACTAGAATTTAGCGCAAAGGCCAAGAGCAACGGGGTTCTCATGCCCAGGGTAGCGAGAGTAACTTTAACTAAAAGGTTAATAACAACTAATAAACTTATAAAGTCCATTCAAGATGGAAGTCGCAACAATCATTACGTCTTCAAAAGACACTATTTCATTATTTGATAGGTTTATTTATTCTTATCCGAGACTGAATTTATATGCCAAGGATTACGACACTGCCCTCTTTAGAAACGTTCTGAATGATAGGGACAAAATATGGTATCATTATGTCCTTAACGATGTGGAAGATGAATTTAGCTACAATTATCCCGAAGAAGAAATTGAGATAATCAAGAAACATTTTGGGCAGCGCGACATTTTAATGTTTGATTTATCATATACAACTGAGAATTTATTGTTACATGTGCTTAACGCATTTAGAACATATATCAGTGAGCGAAATGAAGATTTATTGCCGGATATATTAATCAGTCATCCATTCGATGGGATTAAAAAACTTTGGGTAGCGCACTCCCTTTAGCGAGGGTTAACCATAACTATTATTACCCCAGCCCAAGTCACGAGCACTCAGTTGCCCTTGGCATTTGCACCTGGAAAATGAAGTAACTGCAACCATGCCAGCCCTGAAAGGGCGAAATCTATTAGCGATGGGCGACGCCCCTCGTATGAAAGCGACAGGTAACATCCATCGTACTGATGCGGCAAGACGGGTTGGTTAAAAAATTAACCCAACGCAGTAACATCGGCTGGAATATTCGCACGAGGGGCGTAACCCCTCGCCTACGGATTTCGCCCCTTCAGGGCTTCTTTTCGCAACGTTGAACTTACTCCACCGGCAACTCCACATAAAACGTAGTTCCCTTCCCCTCCTCACTTTCCAGCCATATCCTCCCGTTATGGGCATCCACAATTTGCTTGCAAATGTATAAACCCAAGCCAAATGGCTGTTCGCCGTCGGTGCCCATTCTGCGGGATGTTGTAAACGGGTCAAATATTTTATTTTGAATATCAGCCGGTATGCCAATGCCGCTATCCTTTATGCTAATCAGCATTCCGCCTGCCGCTTCTTTAGCTTCAACTACTATTTCGCTGCCTGCGGGGCTAAATTTTATGGCGTTTACCACCAGGTTATTCATCATCCGCCAAAGTTTTTCATAATCGCCGGGTATGGTGCCATGTATACGGCTGTTCAATACAATATGCTGTTGCTTACTTTCGGCTTTCAAATTCAGCAGGCGTACACATTGCCCCAGTAACTCATTAATGTTTACGGCTTCTTTATTAAAATTTTGTTGTTGGTCAAAATCAGCTTCCAACAGTTCGCTTATTAGTTCGAGGCAGCTTTTGCTCGAAGTACGCACAAGGCTTATCAATTCTTTGGTTTCATCGTCTAACGTTTCGGGTGTAACGATCTCTGTTATGGAATGGATGGCACTTATGGGGTTACGTAAATCATGCGCTATAACCTTAATTAGCCGCGCATAGTTTTTATTCATCAAATCCAAAGCCTCCATTGTTGTTTCCGACTCCTCAAATTGCAGTTGGAGTGTTGCGTTAGTTTTTCGCGATTGCTTCCAGACGTGCCATAATAGAATAATTATGAATATGGTCAAGGTGCATACCAATACTGCAAAAAACAAAAATAGGAGCTGGTATCCTGATTGTGTTTGCGCCGATTTCAGTTGCTGGTCTTTCAGTGCGTATTCTATATAATCGATTCCCGAGTTATTGTCAACTTCTTTCTGCTCGCTATACAGGCTAAGCAATTTTTGACTGTACTTAAAGGCCTCATTATTGTCTTTTTTCGCTAAATAAAAATCGTATAGTTTTTTTGTGAAAAGCTCGGTATAAACTTTATATCCCTTCTGCACAGTTATTTGAAGCCCTTGTTGGTAGTAACCTACCGCTTTAGCCGAATCCGTTTTGGCCAACACATCGCCCAAATCAGTCAGCATGTCCATACTAATATAATTAAGGTCACTTTGTATGGCTTTTGCTATCGTACGCTGCAACAACGCCACTCCTCTCTCGCGCTCGCCAGTCCTGATCAGGTTATCGGCAATCAATTGCTGTATAGCTAATAAGGTGCGATCGTCGTGGTACCTTAACGCTATTTTGCCGGCCCTGCGAATATAAACGGGGAGAGAATCCTTATTGATAGAATCCGGATATGCCAGTGCATAATTGTAGCAAACCAACGCCATGATTGAATCGCGGCTTAATTTTTGACCAATATTAAGCGCCTTTTTAAACTCCCGCACCGCTTTTTCATTTTTACCGCTTTCCTGATAAACCGTCGCAATGTTCATGATAGCTTGCACTATGTTGGATGAATCGTGAATTGTTTTATAAAGATTGTAAGCATCATTATAATAGCGGAGGGCCAATTGCAGGTTACTTTTTACATCAAATACAATCCCTATATTATTTTCGGCATCGGCCCGCCCTTTTTGGTATTGTAACCTATCGGCAATAGCGCGTGCGCGTGCAGTATAGTAAAATGTGGTATCAATGTTTTTTTCGTAGCTAAGCATAGCAATGCGGTTCAGCGCATCCACATATCTTAAACTATCTTTTATGAAGGGTAACTGTTGCTGTAATTTGCTGATATTGGAAGATTGTGCATAGCAAACATGGGATAACAATATGAATGTGATAAGGAGGACCGGCTTCTTTTTCATAAGTAAATAGCATTAAACGGTTAACCGTAAATAGTGCTTTTTAAATCAACAACGGGCAAAAACGATGATAAGGCACTTTATCAATAAAATGCATATTAGCTGGCTTAATATTAATACTTTTAATACGAAATGCGGCAGTTATGGTTGCATTTATTTTATGGTTTGTAGTAGCCGAAAATTGCAATTTTCATAAAAATGTGCTTTTTACCTAAAATATATACAAGCCGCAAAACTTTTTACCCGCCCATTTGATTTATATATAATTTTATAGAGAAAACTATCTCAACCTTTGAAAAAAATATACCATTGGAACGATTCGGCCGCATAGCACTAAAAACCATACTATGGATAATTGCAAGTATTATTTTCCTTATACTGCTCATCGTTATCCTGATACAGGTGCCTGCCGTCCAAAATTTTGCAAAGAATAAGGCGGTTACTTTTTTACAAGGGAAAATTCATACCAAAGTTAAAATAGGCCATATCAGTCTCGGGCTGCCAAAGCTCATTGTACTGGAAGATGTTTATTTTGAAGATCAAAAAAAAGACACCCTGATAGCCGGTGAAAAACTAAAAGTGGATATCAGTTTGCTGAAACTGTTAAACCATAAGGTTGAGGTAAACGAAATTGACCTGCAGGGCATCACCGCTAACATACACCGCGGTACAGACAGTGTTTTTAATTTCGATTACATCGTCAAAGCCTTTGCCAGCGAACAAAAAAAGCCGGTAAAGCCCACCGATACTTCATCGGCCATGAAATTCACCATGGATAAAATTATCCTGGATAATATCCATGTGGGTTATAAGGATGCCATCACTGGTAACGATATTAAATTCCTGCTGGGTCATTTTGATACCAGGATTAAGGATTTTGATATGGATAAAATGAAATTTACCATCCCCAAAATTACCTTATCGGGATTAGACGCGCGAATTATCCAAACCACAACGGCCACCACCGTAGCGCACGCCGCCGCCGCCGACACCGCCATTACTCCTGTTACGATGAACCTGAGTCTGGGCACCATAGATATCTCAAAAATAAAAGTAGACTACCGCAGCAATCAAATGAGCAGCAAGGTCGACCTTGGCAAGTTATTGGTGGAGATGGATAAAATCGACCTGAAAAATCAAAAGGTGGGCATCAAAAGCATTACGCTGGACGACACCAAAGCCGGGCTGGTATTTGCAAAACCGGAATCGGTTAAAAAAACGATAGTAAAAGCTGTAAAAAAACTGGATACATTGATAGCCTCGCCGCAAAGCGGCAAAGGTTGGTCGGCTACCCTGGGGAAAGTTAGTTTTAATAATGATAACATTAAGTACGATAACAATGCGCAAAACCCCATAGCCAGGGGACTCGATTTTGGGCACATGGATATTAAAGATCTTCATGCCGATGTAGAAAATATTGGTTACAGTCCTGATACCATTTCGGGGCAGGTAAATGCATTTACGTTTCATGAAAAAAGCGGGCTGGCAATAAAGCAATTCCATACCAAATTTTTATACGGGCCTAAAAACGCATATCTAAACGATTTGTACCTCGAGACACCGCAGACTATAATACAAAAACAATTGCAGGTGAGTTACCCTTCTATAGCCTCATTAAGTACCGATTTGGGTAAACTGTCGCTCAATGCCAATCTGGATGGCAGCAAATTAGGGCTAAAAGATGTTTTATTGCTGATGCCATCCATGGCTTCAATGGATCCGTTTAAACATGCACCAAATTCAGTTTTCAAAATAAACGGAAAAATCATCGGCAAAGTAAATGATCTTCATATTCCCAATATTGAAATAAGCGGTTTAAGTAAAACCCACATCAAGGCGTCCGCAATCATCAAAGGACTGCCCGATGTAAATAAGTCGTATTTTGATTTGACCATAGCTGATTTTAATACCAGCAGCGGCGACATTGCCAAATTAGTCTCTCCGGGCATGATACCGGCATCGGTAAGTATTCCGGCTAATTTGAACCTGAAAGGGGCTTTTAAGGGTACCATGAACACGTTTGCTACGCGAATGACGCTCCGGTCGAGCTATGGTGCACTGGATTTAATTGCCACCATGCGCAACATGAACAACAAAGCCCGGGCCGCTTACACCGCCAACATAAAAACAAACAATCTGAATGTAGGGGCGCTTACCAAACAGCCAGAAACCGTAGGCAATATCACCCTTACCGCAGATATAAAAGGGACCGGGATGGACCCTAAAACAGCCAACCTGCAATTTGATGGTAACATTGTGAAGGCTTATGTTAAAGGCTATAACTATCAAAACCTGGCGCTTAAAGGTACTGCGCACAGCGGTAATTACACCGCCACTGCGCGGATGAAAGACCCTAATATCAACTTTGCATTGGATGGCAAGGCAGATATGAATAAAAAGTATCCTTCGGTAACAGCAACGTTAATGATAGACAGTATTAACCTGCAAAAGCTGAATTTGTCAACAAATGAAATGCGGGTACACGGTAAAATAGTGGCCGATGTACCTACTGCCGATCCTGATTATTTAAACGCCAAAATCTTGCTAACTGATTTGCTGGTGGCGCAAAAAGGCCAGGTTATTAAACTGGATACCGTTAGCCTTGTATCCACCGCCAATGCCGACAGCAGCACCATTAAGCTGCGTGCGCCGATGCTGTACGCCCACATGGCCGGTAAGTATAAACTGACACAGGTAGGGGCCGCACTGCAGGATGTAATCAACAAATATTACAACACGGCAATAGCCAAAGCCCCTGCTAATGCCAAACCAACTTACTCGCCGCAACAGTTTGCGTTTGATATTCATCTCACCAAAATACCCCTTACCGAAAAGCTATTGCCGGACCTAAAGAAACTCGACCCGGTTTTAATAACCGGCCATTTTAACAGTCAAACCGGCGATTTGGTGGTTAACGGCGCTATGCCGAGGGTGGTTTATGGCGCCAATGCCATCAGCAACATGAAACTGGCCATCAACACCGGCAATAATGCGCTCAACTACAGCTTAACCGTCGATGGCATCAAATCCGGCACGTCTATCAACTTATTAAATACCAGCATAACCGGCAGTGCGCAAAATAACAAGCTAAATGTAAGTGTGCAGGTACGCGATGCGGCAAAAAAAGAACGCTACCGCATAGCCGGAGTATTTAGCGTGTTACCGGATGAATACCAGTTTAGCTTTTTGCCGGACGGCTTAATACTCAATTACACTCCATGGGCGGTTAATGCCGGCAATGCCTTGCAATTTGGCACAAAAGGCATTATGGCGAAGGATTTTTCGCTCAGCAACGCCAACCAGGTATTGAGCATCAACAGCGATCAGCAACAGATGAATGCGCCGGTAACCGTTGATTTTAAAAACTTCAAGATAGAAACGCTAACCCGCATCGCCCAGCAGGACTCGCTGCAAGTGGGCGGGGTGATCAACGGTAATGCTCATATCAGCGATTTCCAGAAATCGCCCGTATTCACAACCGATTTAACCATAAACGATTTCAATTTTAAAGGTGATACCGTAGGCAACATAGCGCTTAAGGTAAACAACCAAACCCAAAATGCTTATGCTGCCGATGTACGTATTACAGGTAAAGGTAACCAGGTTAATTTAACCGGTTTGTATTACACCACTCCGGCCAGCACTTTTGATTTAAACCTTGATATTGTTAATCTCAACACGAAAAGTGTCGAGGGCTTTAGCTTTGGAAGTATCCGCAATGCCAGCGGCAGCTTTAGCGGGCAATTAAAAATATCGGGCACAACGGATGCGCCGGTTGTTAGAGGCGATGTCAATTTCAACAAGGTGGGCTTTAATGTGGCAATGTTAAATTCCTATTTCACCATGCCTAAGGAAACTATCACTTTTAACAATGATGGTATTCTGTTTAATGATTTTACGATGATTGACTCATTGGGCAATAAGGCCACGGTAGCAGGCACTTTATACACCAAAAATTTTACCGATTATAAGTTTGGGATAGACATTACCATGAACAACTTCCGGGTAATCAATTCAACCCAGGAAGATAACAGGTTGTATTACGGCAAGCTTTATTTAGATAGCCGGGTAAAAATAAGGGGTAATATGAACAAGCCGGTGGTTGATGCCGATATCACCGTGAATGATAAAACAGATCTCACCATTGTGCTGCCGCAGGATGACCCGAGTTTGGAGGACCGGAAAGGCGTTGTGGAGGTAATTAACCCCAATGCGCCAAAGCTCGATTCCATATTTTTAGCCAAACAGCTGGATTCTCTCCGCAAATCGGACCTGGTTGGAATGGATGTTTCGGCAAACATCAAAATTAATAAAGCAGCCAAATTTACCATAGTTGTTGATGAACGCAATGGCGATGTGGTGCAATTACAAGGCGACGCCCAGTTAAACGGTGGCATTGATGCCAGCGGCAAAACGAATTTGACGGGTACTTATACCGTTGAATCGGGTTCGTATAATTTATCGTATGCCACTGTGAAACGCAAATTCCTGTTCAAAAAAGGAAGTACTATCACCTGGACGGGGGACCCAACCAGCGCCAATGTCGACCTGACAGCCACGTATGTTGCCAACGTTCCTCCGATCGATTTGGTAAGCGACCAGAGTACCGATAACATGACCATGTATAAGCAAAAGCTGCCGTTTAATGTTAATCTTACCATGGAAAACCAGTTGTTGAAGCCCGACATCAGCTTTGACATTGTACTACCCGACAGTAGTTATACCGTATCGCCGCAGGTAATATCAACCGTAAATGCCCGGCTTGATCAGGTGCGGCAGGACCCGAACGAATTAAACAAACAGGTATTGGGCGTATTGATACTGGGTCATTTTATAGGCGATAATCCACTGCAAAGCCAGGGTGGCGGCACGGGGATAAATGGCGCCATCCGCAACAGCGTAAGCAGTTTGCTGTCCGACCAGTTGAACAAACTGGCAGGCAACCTTATCGGTGGGGTACAATTAAGCTTTGATTTAACCTCGGGCGCCGATTATTCATCGGGCGAGCAGCAAAACCGAACGGATTTAAATGTAGGCCTATCCAAACAATTTCTTAACGACCGGATAACCGTTACCGTGGGTAATAATTTTAACCTGGAGGGCCAGAACCAACCGGGCCAAAAAACAACCGATATTGCGGGTAGTTTGGCCGTAAACTATAAATTAACAAAAGATGGCCGATACATGGTGCGCGTTTACCGCCGCGATCAGTATATTGTAGTAGAAGGTGAAGTGGTAGAAACCGGTATAGGCTTCTCGCTCACGTACGACTATAACCATTTTAGAGAGTTGTTCGGCAAAAAATCAAAAGAAGATAAAGCCTTACAAAAGGAATACAACGACAAGGAAAAAGAAAAGAAAAACGAAAAAAAGGCAGCCGATAAAAAGGCAGATTCAACAGCCGCGCCGGTGCAGCCAGCAAATAAACCACAGCAACAACCATCATCAAAGCAAAATGCGCAAAATTAAATACATATTGATCTTAACCATTGCTTTTTTAAGTGCCTGCAGTACAACAAAATTCCTGGCTCCCGGACAAAAGCTGTACACCGGCGGCGAGGTGAAAATTACAGATAAACAAAACACCAAAAAGAGCGAGGCTAATGCGCTGATTGATGAACTGGAAGACTTGTTAAGGCCGCAGCCTAACGCCAAAATATTGGGCCTGCGCTATAAATTGTGGATATACGATAAAACCAGGACAAATAAAAGGACGGGCCTGCGCCACTATTTAAACACGCATTTGGGCGAGCCTCCAGTGCTTATAAGTTCGGTTGATTTGGATAAAAATAGCAGCATACTACAGAACAGACTACAAAACGAAGGCTATTTTTTGGCGCAGGTAGATGGCGATACCGTGGGCAAAAAGAAAACGGCAAAGGCAGTTTACACCGTGCAAACTGGTCCTGCGTATAAATATCGCAGCATAACCTTCCCAACAGCTAAGGACGATTTGGATACCGCCGTTACTGGTACAGCCAAACAAACCTTTTTAAAAGTGGGCGATAAATTTAATCTTGACGTTATTAAAAATGAACGCATCCGCATTGATGCCCGCTTAAAGGAAGAAGGCTATTTTTATTTTGCGCCCGAAGATTTGATTATGCGGTACGACAGCACGGTTGCCGGGCACCAGGTAGATATGTTTGTAAAAGTAAAAGATGCCACGCCCGATGAAGCCCGCTGGATTTACAAAATCAGGAACATTTATGTTTACCCGCATTATACTATAAAGGATACATCGCTGAAACTGGATTCGGCTGTAAAATACAGATGGTATAATGTGATCGACCCAAAGCATCAGTTCAGGCCGTTCACGTTTAAAAACACGGTATTGCTGCATCCTGGCGATATTTATAACCGCACGCAGCATACCAATTCGTTGAGCCGGTTTGTGGAACTGGGGCCGTTTAAATTTGTAAAGAACCGTTTTGAAGATGTAACCCCCGATTCGGCATTTTTAGATGTTTATTATTTTTTAACCCAGCAAAAAAAGAAATCGATACAGGCACAGCTACAGTTACAGCAAACATCGGCCAATTACAACGGTACCGAGGTTGATTTGCTTTTAAAAAACCGTAATACATTTAAGGGAGCCGAGCTATTTACCATCAAGTTATTTGCCGAACGCGACCTGCAATTTGGTAAATACAACAACGGCTATAACATTTTTCAATATGGTGTGGAACCGTCCATGTCGTGGCCGCGGTTTATAAGTCCGTTTAACTTTACCAGCAGCAATGCCTTCATACCCCATACTACTTTAGCGGCAGGGTACACGCGCATTGACCGCAGCAAGTTGTACACGTTAAATTCATTTAATGCAACTTTTGGATACCAGTGGAAACCTAACCTGCATATTAACCACGATTTGGAATTGTTAACCGTTACTTATGTTGATGCCGCAAATGTTACCCAGGTTTATAAAGATAGCATTATAAAAACGCGCAACCCTACGCTTACCCATGTCATTAACAACCAGTTTACATTTGGCCCAACCTACAGCTACACCTGGACTAACACTACAGAAGATTTTAGGACCAATACATTTTATTATAACGGTAAAATAAGCCTTTCGGGCAACCTGTATGGTATTATAACCGGGGCCGATACCGTAAAGGGAAAAGTAAGTAAACTATTCGGCACCCCGTTTAACCAATATGTAAAGCTGGAAAACGAAATACGATTTTTCCATAAATTAAGCCCTAACAGTAAGCTGGCAACCCGTTTTATGGTGGATATTGGCCTGCCTAATGGTAATTCAACTGTATTGCCGTATTCACAACAATTTTTTATCGGAGGCGCCAACAGTCTCCGCGGTTTCCAGGCCCATTCCATTGGGCCGGGATCGTATGTTCTTCCTGCGCTGCTTGCCCAGGGCACCAACTTTTTACCTGATGAATCGGGCGATATAAAAATAGAGGCCAATATTGAGTACCGCCCCCATTTATTCAGCATAGTAGAGGGCGCGCTATTTGTTGATGCCGGTAATATATGGCTGTTACATACCGATGGCTTGCAGGGCGCTGCGTTCGGTAAAAATTTCCTGAGCCAAATAGCCGCCGATGCAGGGTTCGGTTTGCGTTTTAATCTTTCGGTGCTTATTCTGCGTACTGATTTAGGTTTTCCCATTCTTGAACCTAATAAGTCTATTCCAGTTCATTTTGGTAAGAACGGGGTATTTAATTTGGGCATCGGGTATCCGTTTTAACCCATTCTCTTTTGTGATTCTGATCCACCGATTGGCCGATCAGGATCACAACTCGCTATTTCAGTGGTCAATAACTCACTCAGCGTAAATCTTTGGATATAATTAGTATTTTATCCCGATTAAATTTTAATTTCGTTAAACCAGCAAGCATGCAGAACTTTTATTGTTAAATTTTATCGTGTCCCTTCTAAAATCCCCCGGAACCAAAATACCATGCTAAATAAATTCAGCACTTCGGCCAGGTTATACATGTTAATGTTCATAACGGCTGCAAGTTTGATAGGCTTAGGCCTTTACGGTGTCAACGACCTGGAGAAAATGAACGATAACACTCGCGCTTTGTATACCGATCGTGTGTTATGTATGCAGCAATTGGCAAACGTGCGCTTTGGCTATGTTTCTGAAGTTCTGCCGATAGCACAAAACACCAAAGACCAAATATTTAGTTTTAATGAAGCTTTTAAGCGCTTACATAACGCACGGCAAATTATAGATACGAACTGGCGTAACTACCTGCGCACCTATCTTACGCCAGACGAGGCGCGTTTAGCTAAGCAAACAGATTTGATAAAAAAACAAACAGACAACGTCGCCGCAAGCCTCGAAATCATATTAAAAAATAACGATACGACGGCGCTCAATACATTTATTCAGAAACAGCGGTCGGACACGGCACCGCCATTAGTGATTAACCTTACCAGGTTGATGGAATTACAAGTACAGGTTGGCAAGAAAATATTTAGCAGCAACACCGAAATATACCACCGCACTTCAAAAAACTCTTTCCTGTTAATTGTATTTTCACTGTTCGTAGCACTGTCCCTATCGTTCTATATCATAAAAAACATCAAAGGCCTAATTAAGGATATTTTAGACAGCAACAAAATCATCAAAAAAAGCGAGGAAAAATACAGCTCGCTTATCGACCAGGCATCCGACGCCATTTACGTATTGGACCACGATAACCATTTTACGGATGTTAATGCCAGCATGTGCAAAATGCTGGGCTATACCCGCGAAGAATTGTTGCAGTTAAATGTGGAGTTGATTGTTGATCCCGAAGAATTAAAAACAGACCCTTTGCAAAAAACTGTCAACAAGCCGGGCGATTCGGTAGTTCGCGAAAGAAGATTTATAACAAAAAATGGGCATGTTTTTGATGTGGAGATCAACGTAAAAAACTTCGCCAATGAGCGTATTATGGTTATTGCAAGGGATATAACCGACCGCAAAAGAGCTGAAGAGCTTATTTTAAAACAAAAGGCGCTCTCGGAAACCATCATTAACAGTTTACCTGGTGTGTTTTATTTGCAAAACACAACCGGGCAGTATTTGCTTTGGAACAAAAATTTTGAAATTGTAACAGGCTATACAAAAGACGAAATCGTAAAATTAGGAACAACTGACCTGATAGCCGAAGAAGACATGGACAAGGTGAATGATACCATTAAAAAATTATTTTCTGATGGCTATGCAACCGTAGAGGCAAAAGCAAAGATGAAAGATGGCAGCCAAATTCCTTTTTTACTTAGCGGCATTCCGATTGAATATGAGAATCAGCTGTGTTTGTTGGGTACCGGCATAGATATTTCATCGAGAATTAAGGCAGAGGAAGAGTTAAGATCATCCGAGCAGAAGTATAAATTACTGTTTGAGAGTAACCCTTCGGCCCTGGCAATGATCGCAAAAGATGACTTATCCATCATCGCCATTAACGAGGCAGCGGCCAAACTTTACGGTTATAAAAAAGGCGAATTGTTATACGCCAACGCGAGCATTGTAAGGCCCAAAGAGGACATAGAACTACAACGGGAGAATTTCCGGATGGACATTGCAGAGTCAACGGATCGCGGCGCAGTCAGGCACGTTAAAAAGGATGGTACCATCATTTTTGTAAATGTAACTGTAAGCGATATTATGTTCGAAGGGCGGGCAGTAAGGCTCGTATTAACAACAGATATTACTGAAAAGCTTATCGCCGAAGAGGAATTAAGAAAATCTGAACAGAAGTATAAATTGCTTTTTGAAAGTAACCCGCTGCCGCTTTGGATGGTCGCAAAAGATGATCGGTCAGTAATCGCGGTTAATGACGCCGCCGCCGATCTCTATGGTTATACAAGGAGTGAGCTTTTGAAGATGAGTATTAAAGAACTGCGGCCAACCGAGGATTTGGATCAACAAATGGCAGATTATCAGAGGGAAATTAACGGCTCAATTGATTTTGGCGTCATCCGGCATCTAAAAAAGGACGGTACACTATTTTTTGTACAAATAATTGCACACGACATCATGTTTGATGGACGAGCGGTAAGGCTTTCGTTAACAAAGGACGTTACCGAACAGCTTAAGGCCGAGGAAGAGCTAAGACGCTCCGAGCAGCAATATAAATTATTGTTTGAAAGCAATCCGCTACCCATGTCGATGATAGCAAAAGACGATTTGTCAATTATTGCCGTTAACGAAGCTGCTGCTAATCTGTATGGCTACACAAGGGATGAGCTTTTAACAATGGATGCAGCGGCATTAAGGCCAAAGGAGGAGAGAGAAGGGCAATTGGCCATTTTCGGCAAAGAGGCCAGCGGTTCTGACGATTTTGGAATTATCAAGGTGCTGCGGAAAGATGGATCGGTCATATTTGTGCATCTTATTGCGCATGATATCATATTTGAAGGCCGGCCGGTTAGGCTTTCCCTGATAAATGATGTTACCGAAAAATTGAAAGCTGAGCAGGCGCTGAAAAAATCGGAGGCCAATTTGCAAACAATTTTAGGCACTACCGACACTGCTTACGCGCTGTTTGATATGAACCTTAATGTACTTGCTTTTAACCCCAAGGCTGTTCGATTTGTTGAACGACAATATAACCATGTGCCCCAAAAAGGCGACAACCCGGCAAGTTTTTTTCGTTCAGACCGACTTCCCGTTTTTTTAAAATATGCCGGGGAAGTATTGCGCGGAAAAAGCATTAATTACGAAGTTGATTACCCGCAGCCCGATGGCTCGGTATTTTGGTTTGATGTAAGGTTGTTCCCGATCATCAACGATAATCAGGAAATATTAGGCATGATGATGGCTTTGTACGATATTACTGAAAGAAAGAGCGCCGAGGAGGATTTAAAAAATGCCTACAACAGGATACAAAGCCATATCAATAGTATAAAAGATATGGCGTGGAAACAATCACACCTTATCCGCAGTCCGCTGGCCAATTTAAAAGGGCTGGCCGAAATGCTGACAGACGATCCTACAAACGGCGATGTGCTGGAATTTATTAAAACCGAGCTACACAGGATGGATACAATCATTATTGAGATGGCCGAGGATGTATCGGGCCAGGATATAAATGATTGAGTTTTATCATTTTTTTGATTCCTCAATATGCTATCCGCAAAGAAACAGAACGGCCATACTTATCAGTATCGTAGCCAATCACAAATAACTTCATAAAATGCCTCTATTCCCTTAATTCGAAGATATTCGTGTTTGTTTTTTGAACCCATTTTCGCCAAAAGACCGTATAAAGGCCATTAAAGCCGGGGATTCCGCATTTGCTGTCTTCAGTTTTATCAATATAATGAGCGTCAGTAAAATTTATCTTTTACAAATTGGCGGCAATTAGGATGTTTTATGATGATTTAGTTTTAGCTTTACTTAAACGACGGCGGAGAATAACATTTGTTACCCGTGCTGTAGTACCCCTTACCTAAAAGCTTTATCAGGCATCATATTAAATCTATTTTTAATGGATAATGCGCAAAAAAATAGAAAGATAATAACCATCAGCCTGCTCACTATAGCGGCAGGCGCTACAGTAATGCTGGGCTGGATACTTAATATTCCGGCACTGCAATGTATCGTACCCGGCTTTGTGGCCATGCGGTTTAACGCCGCTTTGTGTTTTGTGTTGTTTGGGAGCGCCTTACTCATCACCCAGTATCAAAGTATTAAATATAACAGGCTATTTTTTATAGCATTATCATCCATCGGGACACTTATTGGTTCTATTACACTGCTGCAAGACCTACTTCATTTTAATTCAGGACTCGACCAGCTTTTCGTGACCGACAAAACCGCGCCTTCCTACCAAATTCCCTTTCCCGGGCGCATGGCCTTTAATGCTTCTATTAATTTTTGTTTTTTAGGACTTGGTTTTTTAAGTCTCATATTCAAAAAAAGAGTGTTCAATGTACTGTCGCAATGCCTTTTTCATATCGTTGGCACGCTTTCGGCAATTGCACTAATTGGTTATTTATATGGCGTTTCATTCGTTCGTATCCTGTTATATAAAACTTCCATGGCAACTCATACCGCCATACTGTTCTTTGTCCTTTCTGCTGCAGCAACACTTTTAAATCCTTCCATTGGCTTCACCAGGTTGTTTACCGGTAAACGGGTTGGCAACCAAATGGCAAAAAGATTGTTCACTTTAATTATTTTAACGGTTATTATCTTTGGATCGTTAAGGCTGCAAACGCAGCGTTTTCAAATATTTTCATCATTAGATATAGGCATATCCCTGCTTGCGGTAGGTTTTGTACTGGTAAGCCTGTTACTTATATGGGATACAGCCAATTGGCTAAACAATATAGATGCCAAACGCACCGAAGCAGAGGCGAAGGTAAAGCTAATGAATGTGGAACTGGAGAATAGAGTAACAGAACGTTCGGGCGAGTTGCTCAGTTTACTGGTACAGTTTCAAAAAAGCGAAGAGAAGTATCGCTCGCTTATTGAACAGGCATCTGATGCCATTTATATCCTTGATTTCGAAAACAACTTTACCGATGTAAACGCCAGCCTGTGCCAAATGTTGGGCTATACCAGGGAAGAACTATTGCAGCTTACGGTTGAAGCAATTATTGACCCTGCCGAACTTAAAAACGACCCGCTGCAAAAAATCATACCCGATCCTCAAAAAGCTGTTATTCGCGAAAGGCGGTTTAAATGTAAAAACCAGCAGATACTTACGGTTGAAATTAACGTAAAAATATTCTCGGACGACCGTGTTATGGTTATTGCCCGGGATATTACCGACCGTAAAAAAATGGAAACCGAGCTAAGGGATGCCGAATTAAGGTTCCGTACCATTGCCGATAAATCAATGGTTGGCGTTTATATTGTTCAGGATGGGAAGTTTACTTATGTAAATCCGCGGTTTGCCGAGATATTTGGTTATGAGCCGGCCGAGCTAACCAACACGGTTCCGCTGGAAACTATTATTCATGAAAGCTACCGGTCCATTACTACCGAACATGTGCGCCGCAGGATGACCGGCGAAGTAGAAAGCGTTAATTATGAAACGCGTGGCCGCCGGAAAGACGGCACCGCCAATTGGGTTGAGTTTTATGGCAGCCGGGCTATAATTGCAGGCAAACCAACCATCATAGGATCGATGCTGGATATAACTGAACGCAAAAAGGCAGGCGAGCTGCTGTTAAAAGAAAAAGCCCTCTCCGATAAAATTATAAACAGCCTGCCCGGAATATTCTATTTATACAACGATCAATATCAGTTTTTGCGCTGGAACAAGAATTTTGAATTGTTAACCGGCTATAATACCGGCGAAATTGAAGCACTACGGGCCAGCGATATCATTGCCGAAGAGGATCACCAGGTTATAGAGCAGGCCATGCAAAAGGCATTTGCCGAAGGCTATGCCACCGTCGAGGCTAAAGCAAAAACCAAAAGCGGCTTAACCGTGCCTTTTTTATTTACCGGCACCCCTATTATATACGAAAACCAACCTTGCTTATTGGGTACAGGTATTGATATCTCATCGCGCATAAGGGCTGAGGAGGAACTTCGGTCGTCCGAACAAAAATATAAATTGCTTTTTGAGCGGAATCCGCTACCGCTATGGATGCTGGCAAAAGACGACTTTACGGTAATAGCCGCCAATGATGCGGCGGCAGATTTATACGGTTACACAAAAGACGAACTTTTACATTTGAAAGTAACAGAATTTCGCCCGAAAGAGGACTTAGACCTGCAAATGGAAGGGTACCGGCAGGAAATGGACAACTCGTCCGAACGTCGTATTGTAAGGCATTTAAAAAAGGACGGGACGGTGATGTTTATACAATTAACATCGCATGATATTATCTTCGAAGGCCGCCCTGTCAGGCTTTCATTAACTAATGATGTAACGGAAAAACTGAAAGCCGAAGAGTCGTTGAAAAAATCGGAAGCCAACCTGCAAACCATCCTAAACACAACCGATACCGCTTATGCTTTATTCGACCTTGACCTTAAAGCGCAAGCGTTTAACGCTAAGGCTATCCAGTTTGTTAAAGACCAATATCAGCACGTGCCGCAAAAAGGCGGAAAAATTGCAGATTTCTTCCCTCACGACCGGCTTCCACAGTTTATCAATTTTGCCCAACGGGTATTGCAAGGCAACAACATTAATTTCGAAGTTGACTACCCGCAGCCAGGTGGGTCGGTACTTTGGTATTATGTACGACTATTCCCGATAACCAACGACAATAAAGATATATTAGGCCTGATGATGGCCCTATACGATATAACCGAAAGAAAAAATGCCGAGCAGGATTTAAAAAGCGCTTACCAAAGTATTCAGGGGCATATTGATAGTATAAAAGATATGGCCTGGAAACAATCGCACCTCATCCGCAGTCCGCTGGCCAACTTAAAAGGGTTAGCCACCATGTTAAAAGACGACCCGACAGATGGGGAAGCCTTTGACCACATGCTGAGTGAACTCGATCGCATGGATGCCATCATCATTGAAATGGCCGAAGATGCCGCTTATCATGACGTGGAATAGATTCAGTTAGAAGAATTAAACAGCCACAAATTGTCACCAATTTTCGAATTTTAGGAATTGAAAAATTAGCGCCCACTCGTTCAATTTGTGTTTATTTATATGATTATGGTTAGAAAGAAGAAGAACACCATCCCACTACAAATTATCGATTTACACGAAGATGGTTTCCATCCACTTATACAGATCGCCGTTTTTGGCAAACTATTCATACTGGTACTGGATACAGGCGCCTCAAAAACCGCTTTTGATGAAACAATGCTGATGCAGGCCAATGAAAGCCTGGCGGTTACCATGAGCGATCATCTTTCAACCGGCCTGGGTACAACAACCATGGCCTCATCAACCGCCCTCATCAGCGATATGCATGTTGGCAAGTTATTAATAGGGGAGTTTGAGGTAGCAGTATTAGATCTTTCTACCATTAATACCGCCTACCGGCAATTAGGCCATCCCGAAGTATTGGGTGTTTTGGGCGGGGATATATTAATGAAATATAAGGCAGTTATTGATTATGGGAAAGCGGTGTTGGTACTTTTTAGCGAAACAGAAATTTGATTTACCAGGGGTAAAACTGCCGCCGACGCGCGACGGAGTGAGTTAACCGGTCGCATGCCGGCAAGCTCTAATCCCTCAACGCCACATAAAAGCTCATATTCCCCTTTGCAGTCCGCCATTTATCCTGGCTGGCCGTGCGGAAATAGTTAATATGCGAAAACGAAACTCCGGCGGGGATCAGCAGTTGCGGGCTTTGCGTCATATCCTTATTATAATCCACCCATTGCAGGGTCACGGCGCAATCGCTGTTAATCACCAGGTCGTAGGTAGTGAGGTCAATCCGCGTCCACCCGGTTTTGTAGTTGTTTAGGCTTACTAATATTTCTTTATTAAAAAGCAGCGTGTCGGGCAGGTTGTTCTTCAGCGAATAAAAGTTGAGTCTGAATTTGATCAGCTTAAAGTTATTGGCCGAAAAATAAACATTGGCATTATCCAGCAAGGCCGGGTAATGCGGCGCCTGCAACTTTAAACCAGACTCTGCACCAACCGCCGGCGGACCATCCCCCTTAGGAATCAGCGATGCCTGTATCAAACTCCCGCCCGATTGCCGGCCCACAATCTCTGTATGGCTATACTGGCTGGAAACGGTGACTTCTTTTAACTGGGTTACTTTTTCGGTTAGGTAAACTATGTTGTTTGTTTTTATAAAATCCTTTACCAGCAGCTTTACCGGCCAATAACCAACCATGCTTATTTGTAACGTGTCATTTAGGTTTTCGTTAGGGATGGTTAGGTTAAAGTTACCTGTTGAATCGGCTATTGTGCCTATCGGTTTATTGAGTACGCCGATGCTGGCGTAGGGTAGGGGTTGGTTGGTTGTTTTTGCTTTGATTGTGGCTTTTAATAGTATGTTGTTTGTGGTGATGTTTTGCGAAAAGCAGGGTTTATAGATGGTTAATATTGAGCAGAGGAGCAGGAGTAGGATTGGTTTCATATCCAAATGTAGGGCATTTGGTGGTGGTAAGGTTTTGGTTGGTAGATATTTAACGTTTTTTAACGATGAGTAATTGTAGGGTCGATGACTTTGCAGTTTTGCTTTTTTTCTGGTTTAGATTTCTTCTCGCGCCAGAGAGGGAGTTAAATTATTAATGATTTAATTTTTTTATAACTTCAAAATTATCAGGTTCTGGAAGGCCACAATTACTAATTGTCGCTTATTCTCCTCACAATCGACATTCGTGCTATTGTATTGACGTATCCTGTTTCTCAATTTCTTGTCATCCGTTTTCGGCATCTTTTGATCCACCTCCAGCCTCCTCATTTCCAGGTGCACCGCCATCACTTGCTTGTCCTTGGTTTGTTACTGTGCCTCCGTCCGTTATTTTTTTTTCAGCGGCTTGACTACTACTAACTTCACTGCTTCCCGTATCTCCTGTTGTTTTCTTTTCGCCTGTATCATTGTGCGCTGCACCTCCAGCAGCCTGTTTCTTGCCAGTGTTTGAATCAGTTTTGCCTTCAGTTGGTGTGGTGCCGCTTTTATTAAAGCTGTCCTGCAGCCGTTTCCTAGCCCAAGTCCATATGTCTTCACTGTATACCGCCGCAACAAGGCAAGTGAAAAACAGTATGTAAGGGTTAAGGTTAGCATCTTTAGTGGCAAAGACGACAACTGCACCCTTAACAGCCAGGAATACGACGATAGCGGATGATAAACCGCTGATAAGGACCACCGGAAGGTTCGGGACATAATCATAATTCGGTACGTCGGTATTAGCCGTTATTTTTTGCCGGATAAAGCTCGATCCAATGGCTCCGAGCAGGCCGAAAGCAAACAGACCAACGATTAAGGCAAGCGACAGCGATTCAGTTTTTAGCAGCCATCCCGACATGGTTTCAAAAATGCCGAATTGTTCGCCAATGTCCGGGCGTAACGGCATCACATCATTTTTTGTTCTGAAATCATTGAGGTAGTTGGTTGCGTCGTCCATTGAAGATTGGGCCCGGTTATAAATATGATCGCTTTGCCCGTAGGCCTGTTCAATTTGTTCCAGTTTATTTGCTTTAATTAAGGCTGAGTCTTTTTCAATTGTATTGATGTCATTGATCCTATCGTCAATTGCTTTGTCGAGTGCTGACTTTTCAAAGGTGAGCTTACTGACGACAGTCTGCTGATTTAAATACCAGCTAATTAGCGCTGATTTGAATTTGTTCTTTTCCTTTGCTGCCGTTTTTTCCTCTAGCGCAGCTTGATAATTGACGCTTGCTCGTTTGCTTTTTTGATAAAGATCATCTTTCGTGTTCGTCACGATCTCATTGAATAAGGTAATATCTGAAGACAGTTCATTAAATCTGAAGGTTGAACTTTGAAACCTTAAAATACCGGTTTTACGTATTTGGACAGGCAGGTTGGCGAACTGTTTGTTAATAGTACTGTCCTCTAGCGTTTTTTTGAAAGCTACTACTTCCTGATTGTCAAAAGAGCTGTTTTCGAGCGCCTGGAATTCTGGAATGGCGATAATAGAAGCGATACACAGGTAAATCGAAAAGACCAAGACAATCCCCACAAACACATTTTTGGCTACCAGGTTATTTTCGAATAAGGGAATATCCGTCGACTTTTCTTTCGATAGAACTTGCCTTATACCAATGCTGATGGCTATCCAACTAATAATGAAAATAAAGAGCATTCCATATTGAAATTTCTGTATGTTATCTAAAAACTGACTTACAAGAGCCTGCGATTTGTCTATCGGCATTGACGTGAAATAGGCGGCAATTAAATCGATGAGTGAGGTGAACAGGCTGATGATCTTCGAAAAGAAATCATTAAAGGAAGCATAGAAAAAAACGATGGTAATGCCGAGTGCTATTAAGTTGCTTAGCGCGGGAACATTTAGGTTTCCTGACACATTACTTCGATACGCTCTGGTCAATTTTTTGAATAGGTAAACCATCAAGATAAAGAAAAGAACAAAGGCTGTCATAGCCTTGATAATCTGATAGAAAAAAGGGTGAGTGTACATAAGTTGTCAGGTTAGGTAATAAAACTTGCTGACTCCCATGTCCGATGCTTCAGCGAGTTTATAAGGTTTACATTGAAGTTTTGATAAAACTAAGTTAACTGATTAATAATTAACTTCATAATTAAAAAAAATAAAAAAATGTAGTTCGTTTTAGCTTACTTTTAATTGGTCTTAGCGGGGACTCTTGAAAAGGACCCTGCGCTCCACAATGCCGTCAGCCAAACGGCCATTTCAAAACCAGTCAAGTGATTAGCAGGACATTATTGTTTATTAATGGTCAATTCCTTAAATATTTCTTTTATAATGTAAATTGCAACGATATCAACCTGTTATAACCGATCTTTTTATTATTCATAATTACTATCTACAATGAATCCCGATGCTAACAAATTATATCAATTAAACGATGACCGCGAAAAAGTGCTTTGGGATGATTGCATTTTTGTTTTTGATTCCTCTGCATTACTCGACTTCTACACAGTAACTAAGAATGCACGCGATAACATATACAAAAACATTCTCACATCTCATAAGGGGCGTTTTTGGATACCCGCGCAAGTTCAATACGAGTTTCTAAAAAATCGGGAGAAAGTGATCACTAAGCCGATCACAGAACAATATGAGCCGCTTAAAAACAGCCTCCTAAAAGAGATCGATAAGACGGTAAAGCAGATAGAAAACCATGCTGTTGACCTTCAAAATCGGATCAAAGATCAAGGCAAGCATCCGCATTTTGACAGCGTTGAAATAGATCTTTTTAAGGAGAAAATAAACGAATTTAAAGCGGCTTTAGACACAATGTCCAAAGGGGTTAATTCGCATATCGATAATGCGGTAAAAGAGATCATGGAATTGTCGTCAAGTGATGACGTATTACTTGCATTTCAAAACACACTTAACGTGGGACGCGATTATTCGTTTGAAGAGATATATAAAATCACGCAAGAAGGTCGTCATCGATTTGAGTACGCGATCCCCCCAGGTTACAAAGATCTTGAAGACGATGAGAAAAAGGGAACACAAATTTTCGGCGACCTGATCATTTGGAAACAGCTTTTGGAGTATGCTAAAGGAACTGAGAATCCGATAATTTTTATTTGTGATGACCTTAAAGAAGATTGGTGTTACATAGAGAAGCGCAGCGGCAACGAAAAAAGGATAATAATGCCGAGAGAAGAACTGATAAAGGAAATGTATGACCTAACTGGGTCCGAATTTTGGATGTACAATCTTGCACAGTTCCTTTACATGGCAAATAAATATTGGGGGGCTACGATAAACGAGGCCGATATCAAAAATGTCGCCGAAGCCATCGCTACCCGTAAGCAAAATCCACCGGTCATCGAGTTTGACTTAATGTACGAAAGTGGGGGGCGTTCACCAATGGGTTATAGTGCACGTAACCCGGTCGAGGTAGAAACTGATGGCCGCCGTATCATGAACATTGGCGGAGGTATAAAACCGATCATTCACTGGCATTTAGACTGGCGCTGGGAGTTGCGAATTTTCAACAACTCTAGTTTCCCTGCTTTTAATCTAAAAATAGAAAGTATTGGAGAAGTGCATTTCACCAATCTGGAAAAGTTGCCAGTTATTAATAACGTAAAGCCTCTTGAATATATTGCTTTACATGCGAGATTTGATCAGGAAATAGAATCTGTACACACCGACGCGGACGAATTGATGAAATATAAAATTCCACTGGCCCTGGAAGGTCTTTTACTTCGCGTTTTGTATTTCGATGAAAGCAGAAATCAATATGTTTCTCACATGAAAATTGAAGGTAACCGGATTATCAATATATAATCCGCCGATACTGGGTACTGTGGTTAAAAACAAGTTTTTCTGCAGGCCCCTTACCGCTCCACCTGCTTCAAAACATAAATAGTTCCGGCAGGATAGGAGGCAACCTGCAATACATCAAATTCCGGTTTAACATTGGGTACCGTAATCTCCAGGTTTTTTTGCCGAAACCAGGCCATTTTTCCATCATGGGTAACATGAAAGGGTTCGGTTAGGTGGTGGTTCTCCAGTATGGTTTTCAGCAGGTGATTGTTTTTTGCCAGTTCGTTAACATGCTGCCCGGTAAGCTGATGATCACCGTAGTTCAAAACTTTTCTTGCAACGGCGTTCATAAACAGTATTTCCTGCTTTTCATTTACCCCAATAATGGCATCCCCGCTATCTTCAATAAGCGCTTTTACCCGGTTTTCGGCGGCTAAATTTTTTGTAAGATTTCCCGCTTCCAATCCGCTAAGTGATGCTGCCATCGCGTTAAAGGCATCAGCCAGTCGGGTAAATTCATCACTGGTTTGAAAATTTAACCGGGTATTGTAATTTTTCTGGCGGATACCCTCCAGGCCTTCTGCCAGTTCATCGAGGGGGTTAAGTATGAAGCCAGGGAAATTAACAATTAAAATAAAAATGATAAAAAAGGTGATCAATACCATGCTGCCCAGGTAAAAGGACGCCCGGGTTACCGTTGTATGGACCTTATCATTTTTAAGAACGATGGCGCGCATGTTTAAGCCATCAATGGTTTTTAAAAAGGAACGGGTATTTTTTTCGGCATCTTTCAGCCCGGCTGCCGGATTGGTTAACAAACCAAAAGACTTGCGTACGCCCGCAGTGGCTTCTTTTTCGCCGGGTTCGGTTATATTATGCTCCTGCTTTTTAAGCGCCTCGTCAAATGTTGCGGCTGCTGCGGGTGTTAGTGGTAAATCATGCTCATCCAATACGGCGCGCATTTCGCGGGTAAAGGTGAGGGTTTGGTAATTATTCTTTAAGGTAATACTCGATGCCTCGGATATCACTTCGATATAATACACGGAAATGATTCCGAAAATCAGGATCACGCCAAATAACAGGCCGAAT
>Ga0206947_1050_pt2 | contig 24304 bp, 26 predicted proteins | sample Alteio_BWOrgHeat_3_FD_153239 | JGI IMG/M metagenome (GOLD analysis project Ga0206947, IMG submission 153239) | Enriched cells from forest soil in Barre Woods Harvard Forest LTER site, Petersham, Massachusetts, United States -... | ecosystem: Environmental > Terrestrial > Soil > Temperate forest > O...
CTGAGATGAAGCCACAGCGCCTTCGTTAAGATGTTGGGTGTCTCGCGAAAGGTTGTGTCCACCGGATTCCATGAGGCAGACGCGGAGCCCGGAGTGCGACATTTCGCGGGCTAGAGTAATCCCGGCGGGACCGCTGCCGATGATGCAGATATTGAATGGCAACAGATTATCCAGCACTTCATGCCTGGTGGCATCAACTAGCATGTGGGGAAACTCCAATTGCTTTGCCGCCCTTGTAACCTCATCAAGAGCGACAACCTTTATGTTGAACCGTAAAATAGGCCGACTTGAACGTTACCCGGGTCTGAAGTCATACTGACCTTCAGCCTGAATGTGGTCGCACCCTCTGGTTGACCGGAGAGCACTAAACCTCCGCTCAAGTTTCGGAAGAAGACGAGCCCTGTCCTTAAGGGACACCATTGGTGACCGTAAGGGACGCATAATGCAATGCTTTTCTAATAGGATTCTAAATTAATCAGAAAGGCGGTATCACTCACGGGTTAACAAATGCCTCTAGTAATAGTATCATTTAGAGTTATGTAATGTATTTAACCACGAGCTCATAGCAGGTGCTTGAAATTATATACGGGTACCAACTTACACAGCGAGCACTCACGCGTCGAGCAGGAGGACATGCTAAATGCAGCAACAACGGACTCAGCCTGACGGCGCGGAAGGAATTGCCGTAAAGGAAGCGCGAGCCATAGCCTTGAGCGAACCAAAATGATGAATCAGGGCGATTGCAACGAACTCTTTACCGACCAGCAGAGTGAGGTGTTCCACTCCGGTTGACGCGGATGAACCGTACCGGGGGAGTTTCTCAGAAACGGAGAAGCGCGGTGAAGCTTCGGGAATATTTTGAAGTTCGCTTTTGAGCTGAAAATATGGCGTGCCATAATTTTAGCCGGAAGCGAAGCAGCGACCCACGAAAAGAGGTCGCGGGAGCAAGAGCGCGAAGCGGTTGAGGATTTAAATGTACAGGTTATCCGCAGTTATTCATGGGCTGCAACGGAGGAGCCCCAAAAAACTCGCAGTGTAAGCTTGTGAATAACTGCGGCGGCAGCCCGCGATTTTCCTGAAACTTTGGTTTCAAGTTTGAAAAGATGGCAGCCGGCCACAGATTGCGCAACCGGCCTGCTACGAATGGATTTAAATGACCTCTCCAGAAGGTCTACCCTCCAACTAATCGAGCAGGCCGGTCACGCTTCTGGTTAAACGAATCCTCAAGACGAATTCGTCTGACTCAACGAACAAACTGTACAGCTTTCGATGACCAGGTGCCAACGCGCTTTCTGCGGCTTCAATCCCAAACCGCAATCGACTATTTATTTATGGATATTCGTCCTCCGTTCTCGTATCAGGCGACCGTTGGAATCGACTGGGCAGACCAGAAACATGATGTCTTCGTCCGTTTCACGAATGGCAGTTCTTACCGGCGAAAAATCAACTCTCGCCCCGAGGCCATTCAAGAGTGGCTTTGGGAGTTGCGATCCGCTTGTGCCGAGGGAAAGATCGCCATTGCTCTTGAACAACGCCGTGGGGCTCTGTTTTACCAGTTATGCACCCATTCGAACTGGATTGATCTTTATCCGATCAATCCTCATTCGCTTTCCAGTTTTCGACTGACCTTCTTTTCGAGTCGGGCGACTCTCCGAGGACCGTTACATCTCCAAACGTCTGCAAAAACATCTGGGCGGTTACACGGCCCATGAGCTGGGAATTGCAGAGATCCGTTTCTTTCTGGATAGCGCAAAAACTTCTGATTCACTTGAGCACAAACTTTACAAGGTCGGCTCATTGATTTTCGCCTACGGCAGAGAACAGCGGGCGCTCGTTCTAAACCCTTTCGATGACATTGATCGGCCCGGAGTGGCGTACACCGTTCCGGAAATCCTGGAACCTGCGAAGTTTAGACAGCTTTTGGCGACAGCAGAAGAGGAGGTGCCCGAACTGATCCCTTTTCTTGCTATGGCGGGTTTCACTGGCCTCCGCCGCAGTGAACAGGTCAGAGAATACGCCGAGGACCGGGTCTTGCTGTGGGAAGATATCAACTGGCAAAAACAACTGATCACTATCCGCCACGAGGTTGCCAAACAAACTTCGCGTAAAATGGGTAATCGGCGCTTTATTCCAATGGAAGCCGCATTGCTTCATTGGCTTGGCCCTTATCGGAAAGAAGAAGGACTTCTCATTCCCATGGTTGATAGCGCAGTTAGACGACGAATGAAAAAGCTGCGCCTGGCCTCAAAAGTAAATCCGCCCACCAATGCCCTTCGTCACTCGTATGCTTCATACTGGCTGGCGCGTTCAAGCAAAGAGGGACTGGGCGAACTCTCGAAACGAATGGGCAACTCTGAGGCCGTCTGTGAACGGCATTACCTGGAAACGCTGACTCGAGAAGAAGGTGCGGCCTGGTTCAAAATTCGGCGTTCTAAGGCTGGCGCGGAACCTGTTTCGATGGTTTCTGCAAAAGCTGCTTAGCTTGCCCTGCCAGCGTTAGCTCTGTCCGGCAGCTGCTTAGCTGGCGCCTGAGTAACCACACGGTTTACGGTGACCTCAAAAGGTAACTGTTTTACAGCTTTTAATTTCGAACCAGCCCCATCGCCGAAGCTCGTTATTAACATGGGCGGCGCAGGAAGCGAGTGGCAGGAATTTTATTCCGCAATGCGATTTGACGCGCTACTGTAACGGAACACGCGTTTACTTGTGCAAAGGGGCAACAGTGTGCCAGAAGCCTTGCTGGCTGTTTTCACAGCAGCCAGCGGAGAGTGGTTTCGCTGCCCTGCGAGATTGCGGCTAAAGGGCGGTTAGGAACATGAGCGCAGAGCCTCAACGCACCTGTCCCAGCTGCGGGAACGAGTTCTCCGGAGCTCTGAAGTTCTGCCCGGTCTGCATGCTCCGCAAGGGACTTGGCGGTGGGATTGAGTCCGGCGAGTCTTCATCTGAGGATACTCTCAAGCCCACAACAGAACAGCCACTGAAACGATTTGAGCACTACGAGCTGGTCACGGGCGAAGACGGGAAACCGGTCGAGTTGGGTCGCGGTGCGATGGGGGTCACTTACAAGGCGTTCGACATCAATCTGCGCTGCCCTGTGACACTGAAAGTCATCAATGAGCGATACCTCGGTGATGAATCGGCGCGGCTGCGTTTTTTGCGTGAAGCCCGCGCGGCAGCGAGCGTTCGTCACGCGAATGTTGCCTCACTTTTCCACCTGGGCAGAACCGGGAGCAGTTACTTTTATGCGATGGAGTTTGTAGAGGGAGAAACGCTCGGAAATCTCGTCAAACGCTCGGGTCAGCTGGAGGTAAAGCTGGCGCTGGAAATCGCGACGCAGGTGGCTGCCGGATTGGCCGCTGTTCACGAACAGAACCTTGTCCACCGAGATATCAAGCCAACAAACATCATGGTGAGCTTGAAGGAGGAACGAAGTGTAACGGCGAAAATCATTGATCTCGGCTTGGCAAAGACACTAGACGAATCGGCTTCCGAAGCGGGGATTTCATCGCCCGGGGCTTTTGCCGGGACACCCGAGTTTGCCAGTCCGGAGCAATTCGCCGGAATCGGCGTAGACATCCGCTCGGATCTGTACTCGCTGGGCGTGGTGCTGTGGGTAATGGTGACTGGCCATGCAGTATTCAGGGGTTCCCCTGCTGAGGTTATGTATAAGCATCAGCACGCACCGTTACCACTCGACCTGCTCGAAACTGTTCCACAGCCGGTCGTCGTTCTACTTGAGGTGCTCCTCGAGAAAGACCCCGGGCGGCGCTTTCAGAACCCGGCCGAACTTCTGAAGGCGATCTCGGCGGTGATGCGAGCAGTGAAGGCGAGGCGGACGATCGCACATCAAAAGTTACGGGCGGCTTTTGTCCAGGTGCTGAGCTCCACGCCCAAAAAACTGCCTTCAATCAGGGTGCCAAAGCGAAGTATTGCTGTACTGCCGTTTGACACCCTTAGCCCCGCTAAAGGAAACACCTACTTTGCTGACGGAGTTCAGGACGAGATCCTTTTCAATCTCGCCAAAGTGTCCCAGCTAAAGGTAATTAGCCGAACCTCGGTGATGACATACCGCCGTACCGGTGGTCGGGACCTGCGTTCAATTGCTGGCGCGCTCGGGGTCGCAAATGTAATTGAGGGTACGGTGCGGAGAGAGGGTAATCGCGTCCGAATCACTATCCGGCTTGTCGATGCTCTAGCGGACGAGACGCTCTGGTCCGAGAGTTATGATCGCGATTTAACTGACATCTTTGTGATCCAAAGCGAAATCGCACTAAGAGTAGCGTCTAAATTGAGCGCGCGCTTGGCCCCAGAAGAACAGAAAGCCATCGAGGAAGAGCCCACTGACGACTTGGAAGCCTATGACCTTTATCTTCAGGCGAAGAACTTAATTGCGGAGTTCAATTTCACACTTGACCAAAGCACAGGAGAAAGACTTCTGGACGCGGTTAAATTCTCCGAAGAAGCAACCCGCAGGGACCCGAAATTCACGCTTGCATATTGCTTGAGTGCAACGATTCACGACTACCTCTATTATTATGACCTGGATAAGACAGAAAAAAGGCGCGCTCTTGCTGAAGATGCCGTGAACACAGCCCTGCGTCTGCGACCTGACCTCCCGGAGGTTCATCTGGCGTTGGCGTTTCACCTTTACCGGTGCCGAGGAGACTTTGATAGGGCTCGCGTCCAGATAGCGATCGCGGAAAAGGGCCGGCCAAACAATCCTGACGCGATGGCGCTCGCCGCTTACCTCGATCGGCAGCAGGGGCGCTGGGAGAAGTCAACGAAAGGTCTGGAGGCTGCAGTGAGCCTCGATCCAAGAAACTCCGATTTCCTGCGCAATCTGGCGATAAACTATAACCGGCTCCGCCGCTACCGGGCGTTCGAGGAGACTTATGGCCGACTCATCGAATTGGCCCCGGACAAGCCTTTCCTAAGAGCGGCCAGAAGTATCGCCGCGGTGACACGGAGCGCTGACCTAAGGACATTTCGGGCTGCTTTAGGGGCCCTACCGCCTGCGCTGCAAGCCGACCCGGATGTCAGATCGCTGCGTATCCTAGCCGCCGTGTTTGCTCGAGACTGGTCATCGGCAGAAGAAATACTCAGCAACTTTCCAAACGCCGAGTTTTTCTTTTTGGGAAGAGTCCTGATTCCGCACGATTGTGTGGAGATCTGGGTGACTCGAATGCAGGGCCGTTGTCCCCCAATGAACGCCAGATTCCTAAAGGCGCGTGACCAATTAGCGAGAAAGGTTGAAGCCTATCCCGAACCTGCAGAAGCGTTGAGTATCCTCGGGTTGATTGACGCTGCTTTGGGCCAAAGACAAGAGGCGATTCAGAAAGCAAAACACGCGGTAGAAATGACTATTCAGCGTGCAGAGGAGCAACCTCGCCTTGTGGTCAACCTGGCATCGGTCTACGCCTTGACAAATGAGCCGGATTTGGCGTTTGAGCACCTCGCTCACTCGATCGAAACACCCGGCGGGATAAGCTACGGATTCCTGAAGCTCGACCCTCGATGGGACGGTATACGCGAAGATCCACGGTTCGACAAGTTGCTAGCTCAGCTGACACCGCGTGATTAAGCAAAGAGCTCTAATCTGTCTGGGCTTTCCAAGAGCGATATTTTCTAAACCGGTTAATCCGCCATTGACGAGACTCGTCGGAATCGCGCGAAAGTCGGTTGACCGGGTTGAAAGTCAGGCTGTGGGAAATGAGCGAACGGCCGCGTTCGCTTCCGGAGTTGTGCGAAATTGTTTGTGATGGCCTCCCTGCGGTCAGAGTTCCCTTTAAATTTTGGAGACGGCTTCGTAAACGGTGAGCCGCTAGTACAGTTGACTAGACTTAGTTAAGATATTGTGGACATCGTGGTACAACTCAAACGAATCCGTCTGAAGAACTACGTGGTCATAGGTATCGTTAGGATTAAGGAGGATCATCTGTCTTCGTCTTTAGGAAGTCCTTGCACTGGTTTTCTCGATCGGGTTGAATGAATTGATACTCTGCTATGATAAACATCTGCTTTCAATCCATTGCCAGGGGGAGACCTTTTTGAGCCGCTGGCCCCCTAACCAGTTTGAGGGAAACGTTATAAGCGTCGGGCCGCACGAGGCTAACCGACTGATCGAGTTGGTGCGGGCCTTCCATGAAGAGAGTGGCCACGCGGTCAATCGAGAGCACGTTGAAGCCATCCGTCAGCTCTGCGCGGATTCAACCCTCGGGCAGGCGTGGCTGCTTGCGGTCGGAGATCGGGACGTTGGCTACGCTCTGGCCTATTTACGTCACTCGATCGACCATGGCGGGCGTATCGCAGTCCTTGATGACCTCTGGGTTACGGTCAGTCGGCGAGGGCAGGGCCTAGGTGCGCGCCTGCTAAAGGCCGTGTGTGAGGATTTGCGAGCGGTGGGTGCGCGAGCAGTCTTGCTGGAGGTTGATCCTGCGAATCAAGTCGCGATCTCTCTGTATTCGCGGTTCGGCTTTATCCACACTGGAACTGCCTTCTACGTCAAGGGCCTTTCGGCCTCTTGAAAGTGTCCGTCTGACTAACCCTCAAAGTAAGCGTCTTCGCATCCACGGGTCCGGGAGTAGTCGCGCCCGGCCCTGTACGGCCGTATCCAAATAATCTTTCTCAAGGGGTCCGAGTAGCAATTGGACGGAAAACCGGGGTAAGCCACGGCGGTCATTGTTTCTTACCGCTCCGTATCTTTCCTCCTTCAACTACCTTCAGCCCATCCTTGCGCAGCGTCCCATCTGGCGCGACGTGCCGGTAGAGCGTTTGCCGGGTAATAGCCATCGCTGCATAAATCCGTCACTTTGGTTTCCTTTTGTCCCATGGCGGCCATCGCGAGGCGCACTTTTGCCGCCGTCATCTTGAAGGGCGCACCGCCTTTGCGTCCGCGCGCACGGGCCGATGCGAGGCCGGCTTTTGTTCGTTCGGAGATCCGGTCGCGCTCGAATTCTGCGAGGCGAAGATGCCGAATACCAACTTGCCCGCCGGCGTGGTGGTGTCGATGCATGCCCCGTGGCCCAAAAGCACCTTAAAACCGATGCTCCGCGTGCTGAGGTCGTGAATGACGTTGATGAGGTGGCGCAGGCGCGCCCCAACCGGTCGAGCTTTCAGACGATGGAGTGGAAAAATTCCGCTCAAGTTCTTGTGATAGCGTCGGCCGACCCCAACTTACATAGTAACTTACATAGTAACTGCGAGGACGGCCGGCCGAACGCGGCTTCTATTCCGTCTGTTTCCGTTTCCTGAGCCGACCCGAATTTGTCCCAGTTTGTCCGCAGCCCCGAAATTGAGGGGAGTGTGGGCGGACTTTTCTGCGTCGATTTCAAACCTGACTTAATAAACCTCGGGCCCAGGTCCACACGAACAATGCGGTAAAACTGCGTGATTTTTAAATCGCATGTTCATAAGCTCCTGGAGATAAAGCTATTACAAAATTCGACCTATGGCCGTTTAAGCCGCAGACGGCACTCTTGCCCCGAAGGACGTCCGTGGGTTCGGAGCGGATCTGGCGTGAGCCAGACACGATAGAGGAGTGATTTTAAGCGAACCTGGGTTCGCTTAGGCGAAAGAGGAAGGAGAGACCGCCCTGGGGTTTGACGGGGAGAAAGTCTTTTCTCCCAATGATCCTTAGGGTAGGCACTCTTGAAGGGAAAGCGAACCGTCGACGGCAACAAATACAGCAACAAAAAACAAGACAGTCCTAAGTTGCTTAAAATAAGAATTTTATAGACTTATAATAGCGCCCTTTTAAGGCGTTGGTTGTGGGTTCGAGCCCCACCCAACCTTAAGTCGAGTAGGTCTCCGCTGCCGAGAGAGTGTGATTTCAGATGAGGCGACCGCGGAGACCTACTCGACTTAAGGTTATGTGCGCCAATCCCTTAGGCCAGACTAAATTCTATACCGGGCGGAAGAACAGGAACATGCCAGACGAAAGCGGCGTCGACAAAAACGCAGAACGACCAGACGGAAGTCCGCACCGTTTTCTGACCTCGGTTGGGATCGGTTGGCACCGGCCGAAGTGGAGATACAATGCAGTGCTTTTCGGATGAAGCGAACACCAATCGAATGCGTCTAAATTAAAGGAAGCGGACTTACAGGGACGAGCGAGCCAAAGAATTGAGGAGGAGGTTATGGAAGTAGGACAGAAAGTTGTCTTTGTGCGGGACGCCAAAGGTGCTGAAGTGGGCAAGCACGGGACAGTGATCGGCGTGTCCGATAACCTGGTGACAGTCGAATGCAGGTTAGAGGAACATGCTACGCCAGTTCTCGCGCAGATGTGGGACGTATTGCCAGAGCGATTGTGGAACCACCTATTGAAACGTCGTAGTGACTGGAGAGCAATGACCGCTGGTCCCGATGCTAGGTTCCGCACCTGATACGACACGCGTTTCACTCCGCACAGCGCCTAAGTGAGTTGCCCCACTCTCTCCTCGCCCGGCGACATAAACGAGGAGGGGTCATCCGCGCACGATCGTTAAAGTGTCGATTTCAGCTAAATCGTAGACGAAGTCATTTCCCGAGTTTCAACTAAATCTTAGACCCTTTGCACCTGATCAGCTCGCCCTCATTCGAGAGGAACCGATCTCGACGCAGTGCACCAATGAGCTGTGGAGAAAACTTCGGCCCTCAGGCAGTAAAGACCCAGAGACAACGTCGATTTTCACTACGGATTTTTGATTTCTGCTTCGTACGGAGAGGTCCAGCGAGCTCTGGTAGAAGAGATAAATTTTCATTGGATGCGGGGCGTGAGTGCTTTGGCCCAAAAAAATCGGCTATGGTAAGATGCAAAGTTCTCTGATAATCCCAACTTGTATCATGAAGCCTAAAGATTTCCTTCGTTCAGTGATTTTGATCATTGCTTTAACTGCCTTCGGCATTTCGTCGGGCGTAACAAGCGACAAAAATGAAGCAAAACACTCCAGTAAGATCACGAAAGCCAAAGCCGAACGGATCGCGTTAACCAAGGTACCAGGCGGCAGTATCCGTAGCGCGGAACTGGAGACAGCACGAGGACGGCGCTTCTGGTCCGTTTATATTGCGAAGCCCGGCTCGAAAAACGCCAAAGAAATTCGCGTTGACGCCACGAGCGGTCAAATTCTTGCTGTGCAAACGGAAAGACCCGAAGATCAGGCCGAAGAGCCTCCAAAAACCCACTAAGAGATTCGCTAGCGTTGAAAATTTTCATCAATGGATAACCAAATCTCGGAAGACCCTTATCGAATACTAGCGCGCGAACGCAGCCATGAGGATGCGAGGCAAACCGTTGCTACGAATAGGATGCTTGTTCAGAGCCTTGTAACAATTAACGGCGCTGCGGCAACCGCCGTGCTGGTTTACTACGGTGCCCATAACGCTTCCGGCCCCGGTAAGTCGGCGGCTCTTCTGACGATTATTCTTTATTGTCTCGGGGTTTTTACTGCCATATTCGCCGGCCTCTACGTCAGGCGAACAACTCAAGAATCGTCAAGTTTCTGGGAGCTTAAGTCTTACCCCGACATGGCTGAGCGAGAAAGAGTCATGGAAGGACATCGACAGCAGGCGATAAGATGTAAGCGCTGGTCGACCGGGCTGCTCGTATTTAGTGAAATCTTCTTTCTCGCCGCCAGTTTATGTTTGGTAATATCCTTAGGATAGGATCGAGGTGGTGGCCGAAGCCAAACTCCCCTGGCATTCTGCCGAAGGCTTCTTTTCGCAATAAATTTATGTGTTGTAGCTCGATCACTTGTCGCCCCGATCGGTCAACGGTGGTAACTCTATTTCCTTCCGATCGACGCGCACCGCATGCTTGGACGGACGAACGCCGCGGCCGCGTTCCTGGGCGTAGACTCGAGTAAATTCTGCGCCGAAGAGCACGATTTGCGCAGCATAATAAACCCATATTAGCATCGTGATAAGAGACCCGGCCGCTCCATAAGCGGATCCCGCTGCGCCGCTGCCCAGATAAAGACCAAGCGCGTATTTGCCGACCAAAAATAACGCGGTCGTTAGTGCCGCGCCTAGCCGCACATCGCGCCAGGAGAGCCTCGCGTCGGGCAGAAACTTGAAGATCATCGCGAAGAGCAGCGTAACAATGCTGACATCTAATACTAAATGGATAGTCCACGCCAGTACGCTGCCTCCAGGTAGAAGGTGTTCGAGGTATCCACCTACAGCGGTGATAACGGCCGAGGCCGTCAGCGAAACTAGAAGCAAAAAGCACACGCCGGCGACCATGGCGAAGGATAAAAAACGCGCGCGCACGAAACTGACGAGACTCCTGCCGGGTTTTGGTTTGACGCCCCAGATGGTGTTGAGCGCATCCTGCAACTGGCCGAACACTCCGCTGGCACCGAAGAGCGCGACCGCGATACCGACCACGGTAGCCACGGCACTGGCCGTAGGCTTGCCAGCACTTGCAGCGATGTCCTCCACCGCTTTGGCGCTGCTGCGATCGAGGAATGAATAGAGCTGGTGAAGGATCTGTCTGCGGGCGACTTCGCTGTTGCCGTAGATGAGCCCAAAAACAGCTAAGAAAACCAGCACCAGCGGCGCGAGGGAAAACACCGTGTAATAGGCCAAAGCCGCTCCGAGCTGGGGCGCTTTATCCTCCAGCCAATGCCTGAACGTAATCTTAAACAGGCGGACGGAATACGACAATAACCTCTTATCGCCTCGTCCGAGCTTACCCGTTGTATCCATTGTAAAAAACCGAGCGGAAAGTGCCGGATTGCCATTTTTGCTAGGCGGTATAAAAAAAGGGTGCGCTACGACCAGCCCGTAGGTTATTTCACAAGCAAGTACGCTGTCGGTCCCCATTATGGCAAATATCGTGTAAAAAAGTGCGCTACTTAATTTGGAAAAGTAAAATCGACCAGATATGACGCGAGCGACTCTTTACGCCAGGTCGAGCCAAGGAGAGAGGAGCGACGGATGTCGAAACCCGCGGACCTCTTCATCTTTCGTACCTGTCAGACTATGTCGCATATCGAGCACGACGATCGTACCACCGATTCAGATTGAACACTAAATTCGCTTGAAGGCTGCGCCAAGACCGTTCGTCCAAAATAAAGCGGAATAGAATGAGGTATAAGCAAACAGTTTTAGGTATGAGCGAACAGTTTCTCTACGTGCACTTAAAGTTAACGCCCAAAAGTGTATCTCTGGCAGCACCTATTGGCAATCCCCACGAGATTGTTGTCGAAATTCCGAGGGGGTTGCTCAAACAGAGACTGCTCAAACAGAGACAGTCGGTTCTAGTCGGGCAAGACTTTACAGAGAAGGCCATCGCTCTTTATCTTGCGCGGGATGTAGCACCTAAGACGGCAACTCCGTTCCCGGCCATAGGAGAACGCGCGGCCGGACTCTACGATGAAGCTCGACCAATCTGGTACGAGTTTCGACATCACGTTATGAATCAAAGGCCGTGTGACCACGAAGAGCGTGGCATTCGGGCGTGGAAAATAGCTTGAAAAAACAGCTTTCCGTCGCAGCGTGCCCTTCAACAGTGGCATTGAGCGTCAGCCCAACACAGAATGTTGCGCCAGTCGGGCATTGGGCAGATCCACCTGTATCGCCGGCTCCGAAACGGTCGCAGCTTCAAGACCTTGATCCGAATCTGGGCGGCAAAAAGATCAAGCGCTTCTTCGACGCAATCCCGCACGTTAAACGAACGGCTTTCGAGTTCCATTCTGCCTGACTCGATTTTTGAGAAATCAAGGATGTCATTGATCACGGTCATGAGCGATTCGCCGCTGCTGCTAATGGTACTCACGCAATCCCGCTGCATGTCGGTGAGTTCTGTATGGGCAAGAATGCTTGTCATACCGATGACTCCGTTCATTGGGGTACGGATCTCATGGCTCGTGATGGCCAGGAATTCGCTTTTGGCCAGTTCAGCCGCCCGGGCGCATGGGTAAGTTTCTTTTGCGCGGCCAAGGCACGGCTGCTCATCAGGTTGGCCAGAACAAGCAATAGCGCAGCCAGTATGCTCCCGAACATGAGCAAGAGTTCCATGTGATGGAAATCGACTTCAGCTTTTTCGGAACGTTCGTTGAGCAGGCGGTGCTCCTCGTCCGTGAACGCCTGTAAATCTGCGAGGGTTCGATCCATCGCAGCCATTCTCTGCCCGTCCGATTCAAATAGAAATGCAGCCTGGATCCCGTAGGTGTTGCGGGTATCAACCAGTTGTTGTGAAAAGGCTATCACCTCATCCAGGTCCGGGCCGATCGGCCTTAGACGCTGTTGCTGTTCCGGGTTATCAAACGTGAGTAGTTTGAGTTGAGTCAATTGTTGAGGCGCACTATGCATTCTCTCTGCAAAAGTGTTCAGGACAGCAGCTTGTCCGGTAAACACGTTTTTGCGCGCATCTCCTTGGATGCGCAAGAGATCGCTGAGGAATGTTTGCGCCGCTGCGAGCACTTGTTGGTGTGCTCGCGCCAAAAGTTCGCGGTCTTGAGCTGGGAAAATCTGACGCTGGAAACAAGGAAGACCATTAGCATAAGGGTCACGGAACCCGCCACCGCCAGCCACCGGAGAAAAAAAACCACTTTAACGTTTTTAGGTTTAGTGGCGCCGGTCGTATGCCAAAGTGTTTCCCAATCTCGAACAGGTTGAATCCTTACGGCTCTCATAGCCGTTACCATCATGCTCATATTTCTGCCCAATATGGTAACATGAAGACAATGCTTTCGCTTATACTTTTTCTGTTGGACCGCGGTTGCTTTTGCCTAGGGCGGCGACGGGTTAGTCATTTGCCCAAAGCAAGAGTATACCTGTTCGCCACGGCACGGATCAACTCGCCCCCCTTTTGCGCCTCCGTCTTAATTCCGCCAGCGAGCCGTAGCCGTTCGCGGAGCATGGCAAGCCGCGCAGTAACGCATCGACGTCAGCGGCTTTTGTTCAGCCAATGTCCGGTATTGCCAGCGGCCCTGACGCCGCAATAGGGAAAAATCCCGATGGCCGATATTACCATGTCTTCGGTACGGGAAATGTAACGCGAAAGATTCTGGTTCGGATAGAGCCTTTGGAACAGCCCTTGCTGAATTGTAAATAACTTTGGCAGCGCAAGAATGCGTGCTCTGAGCTAATGCTTAGCAACACGGATCGCTCGTGTTAGCTTGAGGCAGATTTACGATTGCGGACTTCACAAGATTCAAGGGGACCACGAGCAACCTCCGTGCACCATGAATACTGCCGACCCCCACCGGCCCAAAGCGATTCTAGCTTGCGGGCTTTGACCGGGGCCGGGGCCGGATCAACAATAAGCGGACGATCCTAAGACTCGAGAGATTCGAGCATTATTCCTGATTCTCTTGTCGCTCCACCCGATGCCATTCGAACCCCCACACCTCGATTCTGGCGCATTCGGCAAGGTTGCCGGCACTATGGACGCCGAACCCCGAAACCGAATGTTTAATTTAAATTTTGGGTTTTCATGAGAATGAGTGTCATAAAAGCCATCTCCGCATCCCTAAATCCAAATGAGCATTGCTGACGTTCTAGTGGTAGACGACGACATCGCGATCTGTCGGGTCGTTCACCGAATGCTTTCCGACGAGCAGTGTAAGGTCCAGACAAGCCAATCTGTCGCCGATGCTCTCGCCGCTATCGAACAAAAAGCTTTTGATGCCTATGTGGTCGACTTCAAATTACCGGACGGTTCTGGACTCGACATCGCCGAAGGCATTCGCCTGAAATGGGGTGCAACTCCAATCATTTTAATCTCGGGGTATGACCCCGCCGCCGTCGCGCTGAGGGCGGAGAAGCTTTCTATATATGATTTTATCGAGAAGCCCTTCTCGCGGACAGTAATCTGGGAGGCGGTAAAGAAGGCGATTGGCTCCCCCGACAAGGCAGTACCCAAATTATCATCGGTCGACCCGCCGGCCTCTCCGCCAGCCTCTCCGACGGTGCCCGTGGGACGCTCTTGGACTCGATTCTGGCAGCGTCCGGCGAAGCGCCCGCCATCATGACTCCCGGGGCGCGGAATTGACGAGCGGGCTCCCGGGTCCGTTAATTGATCGGCTGCCACGTTTACGGCACCAAGTCGGCGGACCTGGTTCATCCAACGGCGACAATAAGGCCGCTAACCACAAAAAGCCAAGGCTCACCAATTGGCCAAATTTGTCGCCGACGGCGCGTGACCCGCAATGCTGCAGGTCATGTAGGCTATTCCTTGAGACGGGACCACAGTCTTAGGTGTATACGTACCTCCGGCTGGAGTCTGGCCGACATGTCGCGCATGGCGGTCATGGGGCAGCCGACTCCGCTAATGCGAGAGATTCTCAACGAAATTCGATTCGTTCAGGATCAGACGCGTGTCGCAATCGCGCCCGGTCGACTCAGGCGCGAGGTTTACGAAGTTGGTCGCCGGGCGATTGAGCAGTGTAAGTTCGGAAAGAGTTTTGGCTTCGTCACGCACGGAATGGGCTTGATTGCCCATGAAGCGCCGCGTCTATGGCATAACGATGAGATCGGTTATGACGGAGCTCATGCCGAACGAGCGCTCGAAGCCGGCATGGTCCTCTCAATCGAGACTGGTATCAAGGACCCAGAGGCGGGCTTCATCAAACTCGAAGACACTGTGATTGTCACTGAGAGCGGCTGGGAAGCTTATGGAGATTCGGGTCGCGACGCGAAAGCCTGGACGGCCAAAGGGGCTTCGTTCGTGGCGCTCGCGTCGACGCTACTGATTGCCCAGAAGTTTCGTGAAGTGATCGCCGAGCTTTACCCTCAGAAGACCTGACTCGATAAACTGTGCAAGGCACAAGAATTCGTCGCATTTTGTTTATTCAAGTCCTGAGCGTACGGCAATTTCGCTCCCTGAGCTGGCCCACAATTTATCGCGCGGCTCTGCCATTCGTGTTACCGTGTCGCGCTCGGAAGGACAGGAACATGCCAGACAAAAGCGTTACGAAAGTCAGTTCAGCGCACGCGCCCAAGGGCCGCTTCGGGCAGAAGTATCTCGCCTCAGGAATTCATATTTCGATACGTCTTTGGGAACGTGAGCAGCCAGCCGAAGCAAAGCCGCAGACCGCGCGCGAATACGAGACCGTCGGATTGGTGCTCGAAGGAAAGGCCGAGCTGCATATTGAAGGCCAACTCGTGCTGTTGGAAAAAGGCGATTCTTGGGTGGTGCCGAAAGGCTCACGGCACACTTACAAGGTTATCGAAACCTTTACCGCAGTTGAAGCGACCAGCCCACCTGCCGAGGTGCATGGCCGGGACGAGTAACCGTATCCGTCGCTCGAATCCATAAGAGGATGTTTGAAAAATCTCATACAGTAGCGATCCTGTTTAGCGTAAGGCGGATTGCGGCGAGGTCGATCACGTCTCTGAGGTTTGCACCCGATACTCTTAGTCCTTGCTCAGTCGACGGTTCCTTCCCAGCCAGGCAAAGCTACGTTCAACGATCCAGGTCAGACCCGTGATCTTGAACGCTCGTTGTCGCCTCTTGACGATCTGTAGCTGCCATCCTTGATGTTGCTTCAGGGTTCGAGCGAGCTTGCGGCTTTCGTGGCCGGCATCGGCTATTATGGTCCGGATTCTGGGAAACAACGCACCCAAGCACCCAAGCAGCAGAGCGCCCGCACGCCGATCGGATGTGTCCGCCGGTTCGACACGGTTGGCAACCAGCAGGCCGAGTGTGTCGACCTAGATCTGGCGTTTGCGTCCCTTTACGCGCTTGTGCGCGTCGAAACCACGAGCGCCACCACGCCCAATTGAGGAACTCATCTCAATCGGTTACCGGGCTCATTCCAACCGGCGAACAGCTTGTGAGTATCTTGTGGGTAACTCAGCCAGTTTTCCGCTTCCGGTTGGGTCATAGTCAGGCGCGAATGGCTCCAAAAGCCAAAATAACTCGGAACATTCTGGTTGTGAGACCGGTGCTGGAACACCTCATGCTCGATTGTGAATAACTTTCTTAGTACAAAATGTTCCGTCGCAATAGCATGATCGATGACGAGCTATTCGGAGGCCGACAGCAGTATTTTGCAATCCGAACCAGCGCCTGTTTCTCTTGCTGCTGAGGTAGGGCACATTTGCGCTTGACCTGAAAGCATTGCCTGAAGCCGGCTATAGCTGTTCGCTGAGAGTTATGCGTAAAACCAAAAGAGCCGCAAAATCATTTTGATTCAGGGCTTTCGCTCTCTGGGTCGGGCGTAGAAGGAGCCACGGAAGTGGCAGAGAGGCTAGAGACGGCAGATGCCGCCGGGGTTGTTGGAGATGGCGCTGTAGCGGATTCGACAGTCGTGGTGGGCGGCACATCTGTCGAGGATGGCTCCGGGGTGGAACTTCCGAATACTTTTGACAAGAGATTGGCAAACATTCCCATAATGGATATTACGCCTGTAGCAGCCAGTCGCCAACTGCTTCTCCTTTACAGCGTTCAACGATGAGCAGGACTAGCTCCGACGGGACGGCTGGAAGATCGTTGCAACTCAAGGCACACCGTGGAATCCCTTTTTTCTGCCGTCGGGCACGTTTAACGCGGCCTTCACCCCACCCGCTCGGTCGCTGGATCATTGCTTCAGCACTTAACCGCCGTTTTAGCGCACAAGCAACCATAACTCATCGGGAAGAGTATAGGTGAGTTATTCCCCAGAGCAGGCGTCAAGGAGCGAAAGAAACCGCCGCTCAACCGAAACGACAGGAGAGGACCGCTATTTTTGAAAAAAAGCCCACTTTGCGATGAACAACCATGCGATAAATATCGTTAGGGCGCTCAAAGCGAACATAATAACTTCCAGATTGAATCTTCGCTTTCGCCTTTCATACGCCTGCACCCAACTGACCTCTTGGTCCCTCACCGGAGTTCCTTCTCGGCGCGCTGATCCATCCGTGAGCTTTCACGCACCATTCTTATCAAACGGAAAAAACCAGCCACAGCAGCAAAGATCTTTTTAGTAAAAACAAATTTACCGTCGATCATGAGAACGCTGAAAAAAGCAGGTGTTCTAAGTGATCGGACAAAATTTTCTTGTCTACTGCAAGGCATCGGAATTCGAGGTTATATTCAGAATTCTCGGTCTGCTCCGCGGAAGAGCACCACGACGCTTGGTTATCTGGTGAAGCCGGAAAAGAAATTTTGGTCCCTTACCCAGCGGACCGAATGAAAGCGTGGCCGGTAAGCCCGAGGATGAACTCGCCCAAGAATAATGATCCTGAGATCATCGTGCCGATCGAGCCTGAATCCGTGGCGCGACAAGCAAACTCTCTGCAACTGCTGTGAGGTGAACTTCGGAACGAAGCCTGCGGCGAACATGTATTTCAACGTTAACCAAGCGCATGACTGAGGTCGGTACGAATTTGAAACACCTGTGCGTTCCGCGTGAAGAGAATATCGAACCAATGCGTCCAATTCTCGGCGTAATCCTCCCACGTAACGTGAGCGACCAATTTTTCTACCTTCAATTGAAGTTTACCCCAAAAATCGGACACACGTTAACTGACGAACGAGAAGTGGTTGTTGAGGTTCCGAAAGATCTCGTTCAGCGCAAGTCGGAATCAATAAAGGAGTGTCTAAGGGAGGTAGTTGCCCTCGGTCTTGCCAGAAGTGCGGCTCTGGGAACTTTCCCGACCGAGGCGGAACGAGCTGTCGATCTGTACGATGAAGATCCGCCAATTTGGTATTACGACCGGCGGCCTCCCGTCATAAACGAGCGATCTTGCGACCACGAGGAAAATGGCACAAGGGCGTGGCGAATAGTTTAGGGATTCCCATGTCAACTGCACCTCAGATTGTTGTGTGGCACCGATAGGGAAAGTAAAAAGCTCTTGTTGGGTCAATAAAGATTGTTTTTTGTCCTCGAACTTTTGATCTGGAAGAATGAGCAACGAGAAAATGCCTGAACCAACTGATTTGCGGACAATTTGCTCGGCGCTCGAACATTTCTTTCTACCTGCCGCTCTTTGCAGCATTCAGGACGATGCTCTAGTAATCTGGAATCGGGCTTTTCAAAAAAGAGTAGGAGTATCAGAAGAGGATTTGGCTCAGACGCGACTGACGTCATTAATCCTTCTTGATGAGAGCTACGGGGGCTCGGTCCTGCAAGACCAAGATCTCGACCATGCGGTTCGATTCGTACCATGCGTGCTCAAAAAGCCTATGACAAATGAGTTGGTGCATGGATGCGCTCTTCGTCGAAACGACGGGTGCTTATTGGCAATGCTGGATCTTCCAATGGGCGATGTTGCATTCGAAGGATTCATTCAGGGTCGCTTTGTTGGTCGTGAGGAAGAGAGAAACCGAACCAGACAATTCTTTCATGATATTCTCAGTTCAAAAATTCTCGTAGCTTCCTTTATAGCCCACGAAATATACCAGAGGTTAGCTGCGAACGGAGCGGAAGAGGCCGAAGAATTGGGAAGAGTCACAAAACTGTTGCGGCAGACAATACACGATATTTCCCACGGTTTTGAAGAGCCAGCAATGCAGGCCGAAATTATTCCAGAACGCGAAGCCGAAAGCCTCAAGCGTTTAGTGGAGCGACAAGCGAATCCGGAATAATGGATTGGATCTCTGGAGTCTGTTTTAACATCGTCCGCTTATCGTTGACTCTCGGGCAGCGGCCAAGTGAATGATCCGGGCCCGGCTCTCGTCAGTACCCTGCGGCAATGGAGTACCTTTTGGTGGTACCCGTTGGTAGTATCGTTGCGCACGTCGGGTAGCTGACCAGTACGCCGACGAGCAGGGCACGATTGTTATGATTATCGCGATCTTTCTGCCTATAGGGTGATACTTCAATCCAGTTTTCACTCGAGGCGGGTGCCACGCTCTGAATGGCTGGATTGTCGCATCCGGCAAATCCTCTGCGTACAGCCCCATACCTTGCCTTGGAAGAGCGCCTTAAACGCCAAAGCGTCGGTTTTGATTTCGTTCTCGTCAGAAGATCCGGAGGTCGCATACAATTACTCCCTTAGGATTTTTCCCTAAATAACTGGCGAGTTACCGTAACTTTAAGAGGTTTTTTGAATTTTTGTTACGACACAAGAAATCATTCGATGGGCACAATTGGATGCAATAGCATTTGCCAAACGCCATAGGAAGGTTTCCATGGAGGAGGCATCTAAGGTCGGAGACTCCCATGCTCAAATGCATCAGCTTGGAAACAGGATTGGATTGGAGGCAATAAATCCTGTCGATCTGACGGACAGAACAGCGGATTGGGATTCTGCAGCGACTTTTTTCAGATCATTAGGTCTTATTTATGAGATTAAAGACGTTAACGATCATACGACCGATCAAACCATAGACGACGGCAACTCTGACGTGAGAAACGTCGCGAAACCACAACAGGATTCAGACGAGTCTTCCGATTTGTCCACGAATGCTGACGATATTAAAGGATTGAAAGAATTGGGAAAACAGGATGCTACTTCATATAGCCAGCGACATGGCTCGATTCTAGATCCGTTGAAGGTCGGTTGGCATAGAGCGCAAATGCATTATCTACGCGGCACCGATGCGAAATCATACGCGAACGGCTTCGTTGGTCTCATCGATTTTAACGGCGCGTTTTATCCGTGAAAAGCCGTTCGAGCACACCCTGACAACCAGAGGCGGAATTTTCGCAATTAACTTGAACTAAGGCTAATCGCCCAGAAACTCCCCGAACTGGGTGAGGCTGTCGACGCGATCACAGAATATCTTGACCGTCGCTAAAATAGGCACGGCTAAAAGCATACCGGGCACACCCCACAGCCATCCCCAAAAGAGAAAGGATAAGAATATGCCCACGGGATTCAGGGTCATCCATCTCCCCAAGATGTTCGGCGTCACGAAGTTACTCTCTAATGCATTAAGGGCGAGGTAGGTGACAGGAGCCAAACACGCGTATCCAAGATTCTCGAATTGGATTAGGGACGCAATTGCTACCATAGCGATTCCCGCCACGGCACCGATAAAAGGGATATAGTTCAAGAGGAAAATCGCGACGCCCCACATCAGAGCGTTGGACAGGCCGAGCAAAGCAAGACAAACACCAACACAGGCTCCTAAGCTCAGGTTTAGCAATGTCACCGATAGAAGATACTTTGCGATGTTCGACTGGATTTCTTTCGCGATATCGACGACCCGACGTTTGTCTTGGAACGTCGGCACTGCTTTAACTGCTTTAAGGAGGAAAGTTTCCCGGTGTGCCAAAAGAAAATAGGCTAAGATGATCACCACAATTAGCTTCGCCATAAAGACGGGTGTTTGGCTGAAAAGCATTTCTAGCACTCCTGGGCCTTTCAGGGTGACAACCGTGGGCGAAGCTTGAGTTGAGCCCATCAACTGCTGCACCTGATCCGAGGCGTGGCCAGCTTCTTTTAGGGACGCGCTAAGCAAAGTAAGCCGCCCTTGGATCTGGTGCAAGTGATTGGGCAGGTCTTGAAGGAACGATGCGGCCGGTTGATAAATCAATGAGGCTAGCCCGACCAGAACGACTATCAAGGCCGCGATGGCGAGCGCTGAGCCAATTGCCTCGGGAATCCGCGCCTTCTTATTTAGGAAACCAACCAGGGGAAGCAGCAACAAGCTCATCAAGATCGCCAGCGCAACTGGGAGGACGAAATCAGCAGCGAAATACAATGTATAAAAAACCGCCAGAATGAAAAGACCCGTGAGCGAAAACGAGCGAATGTTAGTTTGTGAAGAAACAGCTGCGTTCACTACCTCTGGAAGAGGCAGCTCAACAGGAGTTTCTCGCTGGAGTAATTCAGGCATTCCAGAGCGCACGTCTAAGCAAGACCTGACAGAATCTAGTGGATGAAAAGATGGATTAGTGTCGTCCGTCTTCCTCAGATTTTCCCATACTATTGTCGAACCGTTATGGTTGCTTTTGAGATTGGTGTAGTCTCAGAAACTTGGTGGATCTCGCCCTACTTGCATTATTGTGAACATGATCGCGACCAAGATGAGGAACACGTTTAAATCGCCTACACCGAGTTGTCGATCCCGGAGCGCCGTGCGGCCACTACGTTCCATGGTTTCAGGAGCCTGGCCTTTAAGATCAGTCGTCGTCCGGGCCGGCGGCGGAAGCTTCATCCCCGTCGCGTCCTTGAGCACCCAGCGGATCTCGGCAAGATCAAAGCGGACATCGCAAACCTTTACCAAGGGCACGTCGTAGAAACTAATATTTTCGCCGTGTGTACAGTTGTTCATAGTTGCCAGATCATTGGGCTAACAATGCCACTCAGAACCACCTTGAACTGGTAAACGCAGAACCTCTCGGGGCCCGGCATCGAAGCCCTATTGTATCGCCACGGAATACACTGCCAAAAGTTCTCCTCAATTCTAACTAGCACCCGAATTTTTATGCTCTCCAAACTGGCAAGCGCCCCGGAGTAGCGTTGGCTATCGTGCTCGCCGACAGCGGTGTGTATTCCTCAAACCGAAGCCGGCGGGCCAATTCACACAAATCGAATGCAAAAGCTAAGCTAGTCCGCATTCTGCACCGGCGCCGGTTTACTCTCCAACACCGACAAGGACGACGGAGACTGGTTCACGACAACTCCATGCAAGCGAATGTCCTGCGAGGAGGAGCCTACCAGAATTCTGTAAACACCCCGTGCGACTTCCCACGCGTGCGCCGACACATCATAGTAAGCCAGTGAGCGCCCATCCAAATTGATCGTCACTTTCCGGGACTCTCCGGGCGCGAGATAAACTTTTGTGAAACCCTTGAGTTCCTTGATAGGTCGCAGCACTGGCGGATTCACCGGAGCCACGTACAGCTCGGCGGTTTCCGCTCCGGCGCGTTCTCCGATATTAGTAACTCGAAAGCTTACCCGGATAACGTCATCGTCGTCGCCACGATGTTCGTTCCTACTGGCTTTTGTCAGATGCTGGTCGTCTTGCTTCAGTAGGATTGGATCAACGTCGAGATCCGAGTAGCGGAACGTCGTGTACGACAATCCGTACCCGAATGGGTATTGCGGCGGGATGCGGCCCTTTTCAAAGCCACGGTACCCCACAAAAAGACCTTCACGGTACGTAATTGTTGTGGACACAGGGTGGGCCGGATCAATGGTGTTTGGAGCGTCCGAGGCGGGCAGGCTGGCGTAGGCCGGGTTATCTTTCAGCTTTTTTTCCCAAGTGACGGGCAATTTGCCCGACGGGTTCACGTCCCCAAAAAGGACCTCGGCCAGCGCCTGACCACCGTATTGTCCCGGAAACCAGGCGTCAAGCAAGGCGGGTACCCGGTTGATCCAACCCTGGACGTCAAAGCTGCCGCTGCCGTGTAGCACGACGATTGTCCGTGGGTTGAGCTGGCAAGCGTTCAAGATCAGCTCGTCCTGAAATTCCGGAAGCTGGAAGGAGGCTCGGTCGTGGCCCTCGGCTTCATACTGCTGGTTGGTTCCCAGCGCGAGCACCACCGAGTTATAGCCAGCCAGTTCGGGCGGGGGTTGCAGGGAAGCCCAACTAAACTCAATGCCGCCGGAGCCGCCAAAACTGACGAACGCAAAGGGCAAGGTCTTAAACTCCAGCCGCACGTCGTACGCCACGCCTGTTTGTAAGAAAGCCTTCCCCGAAACGGGCACCGAGGGCGCGTAGGGGGCGGAAAAGTTGTCGACAATCAACTGGCCATTGACGTAGAGACGCACCACGCCGGCGCCAAAGACTTTGAACACTTGGTCCCCGGTGATCGTGGGCTTTACCTGGCCGGTCCAGATGGCCGAAAAGCTACTTGGGTTTGACACCGGCACCGTTGTGGCGCTGAAAGCAGTGATGTTAAGTTCGTTCTCCACACGAGTCACCGACGGCCCCGAAAAGTCGAGGCTGTTAAAGTACTGGGCGACCAGCCCAGCTGAAAGCTGCCCGCCTGAGACATGCTCCCAAGCGGCTGTGCTGGGGTCGGGCACGCAGGACGAAATGTAATCGACTCTAGCCCCAACGGCTACCTTGCCTTTGATGCCGCCGATTTCGCTGGTGTAGTCCGAAGAGGCGGGCACGAACGCGCTGCCGCCGACCGTGGGCGGTTCGCCCTGGGAATTGGCGCCGATGACCGCGATCGCGCGGGTGGCGCCCTTATCAAGCGGCAAGATTTTCAAATCGTTCTTTAGAAGGACAATGCCTTCCCGCGCCATATCGACAGCCGTCTGTTTACTCCTCGGATCATTTACGGGGATAGAGGGATCTAGTTGCGGGTGATCGAGGAAACCAAACGCAACAATCTCGCGCAGGATCCGTCGGACTTTGTCGTCGATGTTGCCAAGCGAAAGCTGCCCCGACTGGATAGCCGGCAGCAAGTTGGCCGGGGTCATCTGCGCAAATACGCCACCCGGCTGATCGAGGTCCATGCCGGCTAAGGCGCCTTTTAGCCCGTCGTGGATAGCGCCAAAATCCGACTCGATGAAGCCTTGAAAACCCCAGTCGCGTTTCAGCACGTCGTGATCCAGGAAGCGGCTTTCGCACGCGTAATTTCCGTTGACGATCGTAAACGCCCCCATAAAGGCAGCCGAACGACTAAGCTTGGCCGCGCCCTCAAAGGGCGGCAGGTAAATCTCGCGCAGGGTTCGTTCATCGACCTCCACGTCCTGAAATTCCCGATTGAACTCCTGGTCGTTGCAGACATAGTGTTTGGTCGTCGACATGACCCCTTGCGATTGCATGCCGTTGATCTCGGCCGGGACCAATACCGCTCCTAAGAAGGGGTCTTCGCCCGTCATGTACTCGCCGTTGCGTCCGCCTAAAGGCGTCCGGTAAAAATCCATGCCGGGACCCAGAATGCGGTGTAAGCCGCGCGCACGGGCTTCGCGCGCTTGGGCGACGCCTTCCTCGTAAGTCCGGTCGGGGTTCCAAGTGGCGGCCAAAAGTGGCCCGGACGGGTAACGGGTGCCCGGCGGTGTCCCTTGGCCGACTATACCAATCGTCCCATCAGATCCAAAGATTTCCGGAAGCCCAAGCCGAGAGATCGCCCTGATATTAAATACTCCTAGCTGGCTCGGGAAGCCTGTACCGCTGATGTAGTTAAGTTTTTCGTCCAGGGTCATCTGGGACAGGATGCTTTGGACCCGTTGTTCCACCTGAGGCGTATCCTGTTGTGCGTGTGCGGTCACCGCGAAACTTAACGCCGCCGTCAAAACAAGGGGATCAACACAAAACCGTTTAATCGGAAGGAAAAGAGCTTTCATAATGGGGGATAGCCGAACGTAAGCTCGGGCAAATTTCGGCCATGGTAAGACCCGAGCTGGTCGGCCGCCTAGAACGTTTGTGCTCCCCGTCTTTGTCTATTTGTGCTCGTGCCGAAATTGCTGCGGGCTCACGCCATAGGCGCGGAGAAAATGCCGAGCCAAATGGGCCTGATCGGCAAAACCGCTTTCCGTTGCAACATCC
>Ga0206947_1107_pt1 | contig 24180 bp, 17 predicted proteins | sample Alteio_BWOrgHeat_3_FD_153239 | JGI IMG/M metagenome (GOLD analysis project Ga0206947, IMG submission 153239) | Enriched cells from forest soil in Barre Woods Harvard Forest LTER site, Petersham, Massachusetts, United States -... | ecosystem: Environmental > Terrestrial > Soil > Temperate forest > O...
GGAAAGAAGCTGACATAAACCGATATGATAAAGTAGTTTTTTTAGGCGATTATGTTGATCACTGGACTTTGCCTGATGTAGACATATTTCAAAATTTACTCGAAATAATTGAAATAAAGAAAAATCATCCAGAAAAAATCATCCTGCTGCTCGGCAATCACGATGTGCAATACCTGCATTACCCCGAATTTTTATGTTCAGGGTTCCGGCCGTCAATGCAGCGGGCCTTAACATTTGCTTTTAAGGAGAATAGGGAGCTATTTAATATAGCCTATCAACGCAATAATTATTTGTTTACCCATGCCGGGGTTACCAATAGCTGGTATGCCCAATTCTTAAAACTAACCCTGTTGCAGCAAATAAGGGATGATGACGATGCAGTTGCCGATATGCTCAACAAAATTGAGCAAACCAGGGAACGCTGGCTGTTACACCAGGCTGGCGCCAGCCGGGGCGGCTGCGGGCACGGCGGCCCTACCTGGGCCGACCGGAAAGAAATGAAATCCGATTTACTGGAAGGCTATCACCAGGTGGTTGGCCATACGGTAATTCCCGGGGTGGAGGTTTTTGAATATAGCAGTAATACTTCGGTTACCTTTATTGATGTGCTGGATACGTATACTTACTTTTATGAGATGGATATTTGAGGGATCAAGAGGAGAAGCAAGATTGTAAGAATCAAGAGACAAGAGCCGGAAAATCAAGAGGCAAGAAAAAGTGATCTTGCTTCTTGACTCTTAACTTCCTGCTTCTTTCTTTCACAACGAACTCCGCACCGTTACCGCAAACGGAATAGCCAAATGTTCCTTCGTGTTATTCAAAATCATCTCAGCAGTCTTTTCACCCATCATTTTAAAATTGGTTGAAATGGTAGTGATACCGCTTAAAATAATTTTTTTTAAAGGTGTTTCGTTATAGGATATAACACCAATTTCTTCGCCAACTTTTAGCTTGTTGCTGATGAGCTTTTCAATAAGTTCTACCAAATCATCCTCCATCAGGTTAATATAAACGGTGCCCGGTAGCAGGCTTTCATTTTTAAGATGATGAATAACTCCGTACTCAAAAGCATATTGGGTGCAAAATTTTTGGAAGCCGGTTAATATATCCTTCGAGTAATAACTGTTTTCGGGAAATATGATTTTTAATGTATGGTATTTGCTTAGCTTCTCCAACAATTGCTCGAGCGCATCATAAATATCTTTTTCAAAGTTTTCGTATACGGCGCCAAAGTTTCCGGTAATGCCATCCAGTAGTTTATCCATCAAAATCAGTTTATCTTTCGGCAGATCGTTAATTACTTTAACCGCGTTTTCATCGTTCTCAATAAAATGCGGAATGATAACCAGTTTTGAATAATGGTCAATATTATCCGTCAGCAGTTTCTTGAAAAAATTGAAGTTATTGTTATAGATATAAAAATCAATAGCAGCGTTGCTCCCCAGCGTTTCGGCAAACGCGTCGTATATGATTTTTTTATGACTACTTAGTTTGTTAAACAGCAGCAATATTTTCACGGGCTGGTTAAATTGGGTGGTGGCAATAAAATACCCTTTACCGGCAATGGAATTAATAACCCCAAGCTTCCGCAGCCCGTTATACGCTCTCTCTACAGTATTGCGCGATACCTCAAAGGCAATACTCAGGTCGTTGATAGAAGGCAGGATATCATCCTTTTCAATTTTTCCATCCTCAATGCCCCTTAATATCGAATTGCTTATTTGCAGATATTTGGGTGTGATGGAGTATTCGTCAATCTGAATGATCTTGAGGTAATTTTTCATCGCGCACAAAGCTAATAAACAAATTATCCTGTTAAAGTGTCGTATAACCCAATAGGTGGGTAAAACTAACCGCAGTCACAGAGCGAAAAACACAAAGGCCGCAAAGAGAAAAATAGAGTTAAAGATCAGCGGCTTTAAAGTATTTTTTTAACAGAAGGGCACAAAAAAAAATTTCGTGTTCTTTGTGTTTTCCCCTTTGTGCGCTTTGTGGTAAATTAAACGCCACACTTCGTTTTTAGCTTTGTAAGCTAAGAAAAATCAAATTCCCGCAAATTCCGTCAAAATCATAACTTTGTGTTCTCAAAATTAGGATAAATATAATGTTTGAAAATCTTTCGGATAAACTCGACAGGGCTTTTAAGGTTCTGAAGGGACAGGGGACAATTACTGAAATAAACGTGGCGGAGACCATGAAGGAAATACGCAAAGCCCTTCTGGATGCCGACGTTAACTATAAAACCGCAAAAGCCTTTACCGATGACGTAAGGCAAAAAGCTATTGGTAATAATGTATTAACCGCTATTTCGCCGGGACAATTGCTTACCAAAGTAATGAACGACGAACTGACAGAACTAATGGGCGGCACTACTGCCGAATTAAACCTTTCGTCGTCGCCAACCATCATCCTGATTGCAGGCTTAAACGGTGCTGGTAAAACCACCTTCACCGGCAAGTTGGCCAATTACTTAAAAACACAGAAAAATAAAAAGCCACTGTTAGTGGCCGATGATATTTATCGCCCTGCGGCTATTGAGCAATTGCAGGTATTAGGCACACAGATAGGCGTACCAGTATATGCCAATCTGGAATCGAAGGATCCTATTGCTATTGCCCGCGAGGGTATTGCCTTTGCTAAACAGAACGGCAATAATGTGGTGATTATTGATACCGCTGGCCGCCTCTCTATCGACGAGGCGATGATGCTGGAAATTGAGCAGGTAAAAGGCGCTGTTAAGCCACACGAGATATTGTTTGTAGTGGATGCCATGACCGGGCAGGATGCTGTAAACACCGCAAAAGTGTTTAACGACCGCCTTGATTTTACCGGCGTTGTACTTACCAAGTTGGATGGCGATACCCGCGGTGGTGCAGCGCTGTCCATAAAATCTGTCGTAAACAAACCCATAAAGTTTGTAGGTACCGGCGAAAAAATGGATGCGCTCGACGTTTTTCACCCCGATCGTATGGCCTCGCGTATCCTGGGCATGGGCGACGTGGTTTCGTTGGTTGAACGTGCACAACAGCAGTTCGACGAGAAAGAAGCTGCCGAACTGCAAAAGAAGATCCGCAAAAACAAATTCGATTTTAACGATTTTTACAGCCAGATACAGCAGATCAAAAAAATGGGTAACATGAAAGATCTGATGGGCATGATACCGGGCGTTGGTAAAATGATGAAAGATGTTGAAGTGGGCGATGATGCCTTTAAAGGCATTGAAGCTATTATCCAATCAATGACACCGTACGAAAAAGGCAATCCCGACAGTATTAACCAAAGTCGCCGTAACCGTATAGCCAGCGGATCGGGCACCAGCCTGGTAGAAGTAAACCGCCTGATAAAGCAGTTTGACGATATGCGTAAGGTGATGAAACAAATGAGCAACCCTGCAGCAATGGCTAATATGATGCGCAGAATGCCGAAGTGATTTCGGAATTACGCCCCGATAATTATCGGGTTCGGTTTTTTTATTTATCAAATTTGTCATTCTGAAGTGAAGAATCTTCTGCGGTGTGCATAATCGCCACACATAGTCCGTTTTTATAGCGCAGAAAATTCTTCACTTTGTTCCACAAAAAAAGAAGAAAAATTCCACAACAAAACTAAACCCATTCATCCCTTACCTCTTTTTGATATTCAAGGCCGTCAACATTTCTTTTTAGTTTTCCGAAAAGTTTTCTTAAACTTTTTTACCTGGTTCGTTAGTAAATTGTTCGTTCGCTTGTTGAACCTTCTCTTTGGTAACCGGAGCTTTTATTTCGATTGTCATATTCAAATAGAGCAATTTTGCCGAAATAAAAATCATATAAACTCCAACCCCGCAAACCCCTTATTCAACACCAACCCATTGTTCACATTCAGCCACTTATCCAATAAAGTAGCATAAACATCTCTAAAATCAACTTGATACTTCAAATCGCCGTTGTCTAATTGCACCAAATCGGGAGCATCATTATAGAATCCTGCTTTTTTAAGCTTTCCGCCAAATAACATGATGTTATTTGCCGTGCCGTGGTCAGTTCCGTTGCTGGCGTTTTGTTCAACGCGGCGGCCAAATTCGCTGAAAGTCATCACTAGGGTATCATCCAGTTTACCGGTTTGCTTAAGGTCCTTTACAAAAGCCGCTACGGCGTCGCCATAGATTTTTAACTGGCGCCCCTGCTGGTTTTGCTGGCCAACGTGCGTATCAAAACCACTTAGCGAAACATAATACACCCGTGTTTGCAAACCGGAGTTTATAAATTTAGATACCGTTTTTAACTGGTTGCCTAATCCCGTTGCGGGATACGCCGCGTTGACTGTATAAGTTTTGGAGGTATTTTGGATATAATCGGCCGATGAATAAGTTTCTATCATGGTTTTATAGAGGTAGCCTAAATTGTCCTCGGTTAAATTAGCACTGTTGTGGTCATGTACCAAATCTTTAAAAAACGGTTCGCGGGTGGTTTGGTATAGCTTGTAGGGGTCCTGCACTGCAATGCCTTTCATTTTTGTACCCTTCATCGCCAGCGACAAGGTATCGTCCACCTCAATGGCGGTATAAGGGTTCTTGCAATCCAGGCAGTTCGAATCCAGGTAGCGGCCTATCCAACCGGTAGTTAAAAACTCGCCGCTGCCACTTGCGGTTTGCCATATATCCATCGACCGAAAATGGGACCTGTCGGGATTTGGGTAACCCACCGAGTTGATAATACTCATCAGCCCCTGGTCGTAAATTTCCTTTAAAGCCGATAAATTGGGATTTAATCCCTGCATATCATTCAGTTTGATAACATCGTTTTGATTGATGGCGATGGTATTGCGTTTCTGGTAATAAATATCGTTCCCGAAAGGAACAATGGTGTTCAACCCATCATTGCCGCCCGAAAGCTGGATGATCACCAGGTTTTTAAAACCTGTAATATCGCTTTTTGCCAAAGCTTCCAGCGGCTTTAAAAAGGCTGGTACCATAAAAGCGCCAGATGCGAGCGCTGTGTTCCTTAAAAAATCTCTGCGTCTCATAATTAATCTCCCAGCCCTCAACAGGACTTCATTTATTTATTCATTTTCAACCGGCCAAATCCTTCTGCTCCCCCTTTAAGGGGCAGGGGGGTTAACAAAGCTGATATTCTGGTGTCGAAACTATTTGTATAACCGACGACTTCAAATCTGCGGCGCTGTTTACTACCCCGGTCACTGTTTCACCCAATTTCGGTTCCAACATAAATTCTGCCAATTGAATTTTCGATGTTTCGGCCGGTATTTTGCTTAAAAACTTGTCCCAGTCGGGTTGTGCCTGTACCTTTTTTATCACATTTAACTGCTGCTTGCGTACCGTTGCCAGGTAAGCCTCGTCTTCGGGATTGGCTTTGCCGGTAAAATCAATTAAGCCCGCGTTTAATATGGTCGAAGGTATTTTCATCCGATACATAAGAGATGAACTGTCGATCCATTTTTTACCACCCGGCCAGCCGGCAACATTTGGCGGGCGAAACAATACCTGCCCCAACGTGCGCTGAAATTGCATCAGCACATCGGGATTTTCGTAATTCACATAAAACTGCCTGTTCAATCCCGTTAAAAACTCAACCGGCGATTTTACCAGGTTGCCAATGTTTTTATCGTCATAAAACCATTCCGACAGAAACACAAATTCCAACAGCGGTTTTATTTCATAGTTCGAATGGTAAAACACGTCAGCCATCTGGTTAACATGATCAGCATCCGCGATATCGTTTACCAAATAACGATAAAGTTTCTCTGACAAAAACACCGCGGTTTGCCTGTTGGCAATTAACATATCAATAATATCCTCGCCGCAAAAATTTCCGGTTTTACCCAAAAAGGTTTTTATGCCATCGTCGTGTGCCTTTGGCTTAAAGGAGTAGTCGCCGGTTTTACCATCGTAAGCCCAGCCGGTAAATGAGCGTGCCGATTCCTTTACATCCTGCTCAGTATAATTCCCGCGGCCGAGCGTAAATAACTCCATTAGTTCGCGGGCGAAGTTTTCGTTAGGATGCCCTTTTTGGTTTTGCTGATTGTTTAAAAACTGCAGCATCGCGGGGCTTTGTGACACTTCAAGCAGCAGTGTTTTAAAATTTCCAAGGGCATTGGTGCGTTCAATATTATTCAACTGCTGCTCGTAATAAGCGTTACCGATATTGCACGAAAAGTGGTTATGCCAAAACAAGGTCATTTTTTCCCTTAATTGCGCATCTGTTTGGCCCAATTGTGTGGTCCAGGCATTATTAAGGGTTTTCTCCTGTTTATTTCGATCTTCCTGCAACATCCGTTTTTCTTCATCGGTTTGATCCTTTGGATGGTTGCGCTGGTCGATATTTTCAGTAAGCACATTGATGGGCTGCTGTATCTCCGAAGCTTTAAACAATTTGCGAACGGCCTTCTTCACCGACCAGTTTTCATGCTCGTGCAAATCTTCGAAGCGAATACCAAAGCCGGCCCTTGCGTACAGATGTTTAATATTTCTTGCGTTATTCATACCCACTCTACCCCCTGGCTCCCTAACGGGGAACTTTTTATTTCAAGTTAATTAATATTTCCACCCACCCCATTTTTCCCCCTTTAGGGGATCAGGGGGGTGTTATGCCAGCTGATATTCCGGCGTCGAAACCAATTCTATTACCATCGCTTTCATATCCGTTGCGCGACTGATACTATCCAGCAATGTGCTGCTCAGCTTTGGTTCCAGCAAAAACTGCGCAATCTCAGTTTTTGATGTTCCTTTCGGGATACCGGTTAAAAATTTCTCCCAGTCAGGTTCTGCTTGTATTTTTGAATTGATAACCTGCTGCCGGTAATGCCCCGATGCAATATAAGCTTCCTCTTCCGGATCGGCTTTGCCGGCAAAATCAATCATACCCCCGTTCAATAACGTTGATGGTATTTTTAGCCGGTACATTAACGAGGAGCTATCGATCCAGTTCCTTCCGCCCGCCCAGCCTGCTACATTTGGCGGATAAAATAATATCTGCCCCAATACCCGTTGAAATTGTAATAACACTTCGGGGCGCTGGTAGCTGATATAAAATTGCCGGTTCAATCCTACCAGCAACTCCACCGGGCTTTTTACCAGATTGCCGGTGTTTTTATCGTCGTAAAACCAATCACTGGTAAAGATATATTCCAGCAGCGGTTTTATCTCATAATCAGCCTTGTAAAAAACATCGGCCATGGCATTTACTTGTGCCGGGTTTGGAATTTCATTTACTAAATATTTATAAAGTTTATTGCTGATGAAATGAGCTGTTTCCTTTTTTGCCAGCAGCATGTTCATCACATCTTCGCCGTTGTAATTGCCGGTTTTTCCCAAAAAGGTTTTGGTTCCGCTATCGTGAACAAAAGGGCGGTTAACAAACTCGCCGGTTTTGTTAAAGCCATAACCGGTAAATGCACGGGCCGACTCTTTTACATCATTTTCGGTATAGTTGCCGCGCCCAATGGTAAACAGCTCCATTAACTCGCGGGCGAAGTTTTCGTTTGGATGCCCTTTGCGGTTTTGCTGATTGTTTAAAAATTGCAGCATCGCAGGCGACTCGGCAACCTGCACCAATAAAGTACGGAAATTACCCAGCGCATGGGTTCTATGGATGTTATTTAACTGCTGTGCAAATGCTGCATTACGGGTGCGGCAGGCAAAGTGATTATGCCAAAAAAGCGTCATTTTCTCCTGCAGGGGCGCGGCAGTGGTACCCATTTTATTGAGCCAGGCAATATTTAAATCTTTTTCCTGCTGTCGCTGTTGCTGCAAAAACTCTTTTTTAGTAGCCAGGTCGCCCTTAATAAACATATCGTAATCAGCATCACCCTGCACCGCGTTAATAGCCGTATCCGTTTCAGATGCTTTAAACAATTGTTTTACTGCATGTTTTATATCAGCATTTCCTAAAACGGTGGCGTCCTCAAAGCTCATGCCGAAGGCAGCTCTTGCAAATAAATGTTTTAATTGCCTGTTATTGTTCATGTTGCTGGTTTTGACATTATAAATCGTTATTGGTTTAATACGCGATAAAATAACAACAGAAAGTAATGTGGTGGCGCAAACGCAAAATGGAAAACATTTAAAGATTCAGCCATCCTTTGTTTGTCGCCACGTCAAAAAAATCGCACCAAACTGCGTTATTTCGGCTTCAAATCTCTATCAAAATGATAATCATCCTATCAAAATGATAGTGTTTTTTAATGGTGTAAATTTTACACTATCTCGTCAACTATTTACATGTCAACTTATTACCGGTAAAATGACGTTAAATTAACTTTTATGGCATAAGTATTGGCCTGCCTGTTTCACTAATAATTTTATTTACTCATCATGAGCGTAAATTTTACTTTTTGTTTAGCCGGCATATCCCGCCGGTTTAATCATTTCACCACGCTCCCCATCATTTTTTCTATTATTTTATTCTGATAAATGAATCCACATCTTAAAAAAGTTTCAGTAGCGGGCGCTTTAATTACCCTGGGTATTATTTTTGGCGATATCGGTACTTCGCCCTTATATGTTTTTCAAACACTATTGGTTGAAGGACGGGTTGTTAACGAGGCGCTTGTGCTCGGCTCTATATCCTGTATATTTTGGACGCTAACCCTCCAAACAACCTTCAAATACATCGTAATTACCCTTCAGGCCGATAACCATGGCGAAGGCGGTATATTCTCGTTATACGCATTGGTAAGGCGTTACGGCAAATGGCTGGCTATTCCGGCAATAATTGGCGCCGGTACGTTACTGGCCGATGGTATTATTACGCCACCGATATCAGTTACTTCGGCCATCGAAGGGCTAAGCAATGTGCCAGCTTTGGCTGATTCTTTTGTGCCGGGCAGCAGGCTTATTTTAGGTATTGTAATCGGCATTATGGTATTATTGTTTTTCTTCCAGCAATTTGGCACTAAGGTAGTAGGCTCGGCATTTGGCCCGGTAATGTTGTTATGGTTTTTAATGATCGGTATTTTAGGCACGTTGCAGGTTGTGCACCACCCGTCAATATTTAAAGCATTAAACCCTTATTATGGGATGCACTTGCTGGCAAACCACCCGCGGGCAATTTACCTGTTAGGGGCGGTGTTTTTATGTACCACTGGCGCCGAGGCTTTATATTCAGATCTGGGGCATTGCGGCCGCAAAAACATTCAGTATAGCTGGATATTTGTAAAAATTACCCTGGTGCTATGCTACCTGGGCCAGGGCGCCTGGGTACTGGCGCAGCCCGCAGGCAAAAATTTTGACGGCGTGAATCCGTTTTACCAAATTGTGCCGATGCCTCATTTGTTGATGATTCCGGCTGTGGCACTGGCCACATTGGCCACTATAATTGCCAGCCAGGCGTTAATCAGTGGTTCGTTTACGCTGATAAGCGAGGCCGTGAGCATGAACTTTTGGCCGCGCATTACTATTAAATACCCGTCGAACATTCGCGGACAGATATATATTCCCAGCATCAACTGGATACTGTGTATTGGTTGTATTTTGGTGTCATTGTATTTCCAAACTTCTGAGGCGATGACCGCGGCTTATGGCTTTAGTATCACTATAGCTATGTTGATGACCACCATCCTGATGTCGTACTTTATGCGTTATGTAAAGCATTGGCCACTTTGGATTGTGGTTGTTATCTTATGCATATTTTTAACCGTTGAGTTCTCTTTCTTTTTTGCAAATGCTATTAAGTTGTTAAAACGTTTATTCTTCGTAGTGTTCGAAATCGGCCTGATATTTACCATGTACATTTGGTTTAAGGCCCGTAAAATCAACAACCGGTTTTTGCACTTTATCGATTTAAAAGATCAGATACCCCTGTTAAATGCACTAAGCGCCGATCAGTCTGTAAGCAAATATTGCACCCATTTAATCTATCTGACCAAGGCCAATAACGCCAAGCAAATAGAAGAAAAAATCATGTATTCTATCATGAGCCGTAAACCCAAGCGGGCCGATACCTATTGGTTTATCCATATTGAAACTACTAACGAACCCTATACTATGGAGTATAGCGTTGACCAGGTGGAACCCGGTAAAATTATCAGGGTTGAATTCAGGTTGGGTTTCAGGATACAACCGCGGGTGAATGTGTTGTACCGCAAGGTTATTGAAGACATGGTGGCCCGTAACGAGGTTGATATCAGCAGTAATTATGAATCATTGCGCAGGTTTAACAAAACCGCCGATTTCAGGTTTGTGATTATGGAGAAATTCCTGTCATATAACAACCATTTCAGCGTTAGGGAAGGGTTTATCCTGAATAGTTATTTCGCTATCAAAAAGTTGGGGCTATCAGAGGCGAAAGCGTTTGGTTTGGATACCAGCGAAACCCATATTGAAAAAATACCATTGGTGGTGAAACCGGTGGGCAATATTGTTTTGAAACGGGTGGAAATGGCCTGAGGTTAAGCTTGATGAAAAGAGGAGTCGGTTAAATTTAAAGTTTTATAAAAGTGCTTTTTCCAACAATACTATTATTGTTATTATTAATAACTTGAATAACGTAGGCCCCTGGTGTCAGATTGTCAATATTATTTTGCCAGTTGGTTTGGGTTACCGTGGCGGCCCTTATAATTGAGCCGGTTGAATTTGTTATTTTGATACCGTATGATTGGACGTTGTTGATCGCATTCAAATTGGAAGGTATACTATTTGCTTGAAAGTTAGAGGCGTTTGAAGGTGTAGTGCTGTTTGGATTAATGGCAATATTGATTGTACTGCCTGCTGGGTTTGGATAAACAACCATGCTGTTTACTGCTATCGGGGTGCTTAAACTTCCATATAAAAGTGTAACAACATTTGAATAACTGACTATGCCATTAAAATCTTCAATTTTCAAGCGGTACTGATACGTTGAAACCAGCAGGCTTTTATCAACGTAGCTATAAGTGCCTTGCCGGTTCGAAATAAAAGCAGTAAGTTCGTTATAAGTTATGCCGTTGTCCGAGCTTCTTTCGACGGTAAAATTGGTGTAGTCTTGTTCGTTTTCGGTTTTCCAGATAATTTGAGCCCCTGTTAGTGCTTTTGTTGCACTAAATCCTAATAAGTGAATACCTAAAGCATGGTTTTGACGTACCACAACCTGAAAACGGTTTTTTCCAAAAGTTGTAGTATCCTTTTTATCAATAGTAAAATTGTACAGGTTGTTATTTCTTAAGTCCAATGAATCTTTTTTATAATTATCCATCAGCCAAACCTCATAAATTGGAGGCAGGGAATCAAGTTCTGTTCTTTGAAGTGTAAAGGCACCACTATATTTAGCCTCTACATTTAATCGGATGATCAGCGGTTTTTGCTTCGGTAATGGCAGGTAATTTTGTGATAATTGAATGCCATCACTTGAAAAGCTCGACAAGCCTTCCGGAGAGTTTAATCCCCGCCAGTATTCCGCATCTTCATTACCGTTATACGTTGAGCTGGCGCCTGCGTTAAACCCAATTATTATGTCATCATAATTTAATGAATCTATAATTAGTTTTAAACGGAGCAATTGGCTTGTGCTACCGCCGTTTAAATAGCTATCCTTAATAGTGTGTATTTCATTTCGCCGGCTAAGCGACGTTTTTTTTTGCGTTTTAGCAGCTGTTTTGTTTATCGGCCGAGCAAGGGCATTTGCTCCTTTATTGTTAAATGCCAGTATAAATATTAAAGTAAATAGCCTAAGAACGGGGTGCATTTTCAAAATAATTTTCAATAGTTTAACCTACATACGCAATAAGTGTGCTAAAGAGCTATTAAAATATGATATTATTAAAAAAAGGTAAATTAATGCATTTAAACAGGCTAATGTTTCTTCGTAATTAATATTTGAAACCCAACACACAGTTGGGTTTCAAATATTATTCCCCAAAATACCACATTGTTCCGCAAATGGCGAAACAATATGTGGTGAAGGGCTAAATCTTTGTGAAAAGCCCCTTCCCAACTACGGCATTATTGCTTTTGTTAACTACCTGGATAATGTAAGTACCGGGTGACAGTTGGTTAACATCGCCATGCCAATCAGTGGTTGATGAGGTAGTGCTTGTTACAACTAAACCTGTTGTATTTATTATTTTTATGCTGTATGAGGTTGATGTAGCGGGTTTAATTAAACCTGGATTTGGCGCAACAGTTTGCGTTAAAAATAAATTTGAACCCTGAATGCTATTTTGATTAACAGATAAGTTGATAACACTGGTTGCAGGATTGGGGTAAATGCTGATGTTACTAACAGTGGCCAGGTTGTCAGTGCTTTGGTTTAGCAGAGTAACTACCTTCGAGTAACTGATGGTGCCGTTTAAATCCTCAATCTTAAGCCGGTACTGATTGGCGCCTATTATTTGTTTGCTATCAAGCAAGCTATAAGTGCCCAATGCGCTGGAAGTAAATCCACCCAAAACGTTAAAGGTTGCACCATTGTCGGTACTTCTTTCAACTGTAAAGTTGGTATAGTTTTCCTCATTCTCTGTTTTCCAGGTTATTTGTGCGCCATCAGATACTTTTGTGGCCTGAAAATTTAACAAATGTACACCCAGGGCAGGATTTTGGCGAATAATTATACTGAAACGATCACTGCCGTAAGTTGAGGTATCACTAAAATTTACATTAAATGCATAAGTTGAATTGTTGCGGATGTCCAATGAATCTTTTTTGTAATTGTCCATTAACCAAACCTGGTAAATGGCAGGCAAGGCATCAATGGCTGTACGTTGCAGGGTATATATTCCGCTGGTTTTTACGCTGGCATCCAGCTTAATTACCTGCTGTGTTTGTTTGGGTAATGGTAAACTGTTTATGGATAATTTAATGCCATCGTTCGAGATACTTGACAATCCCTGCAATGCATTTGCACCGGCAAGATACTCAGCATCCTCGCTGCTGTTATATTTTGATGAAGCGGATGAATTAAAGCTGATAACGATATCGTCATAGTTTATAGAATCGGTGACCAGCTTTAACCTGAGTAATTGCTGTACGGCAAGCGGAGCCGGGGATGTTCCCATTAATAAGTTACTGCCTGTAACCTCGGTGTTTGTTTTAGCGGTTTCGTTAAATGTAAGTGTTGGCGAAGGATTATTTGCGCGAACGAAAAACCCTTGTCCGCTTGGTATAATTTTGCTTGCACTACCGGTTGCAGCGCCACCGGCAATATAAGTGTCGTAATTATTAGTGGTGGGGTTAAGTATGTATATGGTAGGGTTTATATTTACCCCGTATATGGGGGCCGTTGATGTTGTATTGCTAAACGTGCTCCAATCAATTGAACTGGCATAAGGATTGCCTACCAGGTTATAGCCCCTTACATTTAAGTTTCCGGCATTACTTGTGGTATACATAAGGCCGGCAGTACCGGTCCATGACCGTACGGAATAGCTGCCCTGGTTTAAATTTCCGCTGGTGCTAAAAGTAACACTCTCGGGAGCGACGTATGGATACGATGTTTTACTTGGCGTACCGCTGATATGGGTTACTTTATCGCCTCTGAAAAACATCATATATCCGGCGCCAACATAAACATTGCCCGTACTGTTGGTTGCATCAGTGGTTGAGATGTTTCCGCTTGCGGATGTATTGTTAATATTTGTTATTCCAATAAAGTTACCGCTTATAAATGTTAAACCGCTGGGTGTATAAAGCTCATTATATAAATACAAGCTGGGATTGCCACCTGTTGTGCCAAAGCTCGAGGTGCAATCGGTAATAATGGTGCTGGCGCCCAAATAGTTTAAACTGACTGGCCGATTGCTGCTGGCATCGGCGCCTTCGTTTACAGGCGACGACATTAAGCGGTAATTACGGCCTTTCCAACGCTGTTTAACAACATCATAGGTGGCGCTGCCCTGTACAAATCGTTGTATTTTAACAAAGCCTGTTATGGCGCAGCCGGAAGGTATAGCGGCAACCGTAGCCGAGCCGGTAGTGTCAGATTTTAAAGTTAAATAAGGTACTGATGCTGAGCCTGCAACAAGTTGAGCCGGGTTTACCATTGTTAATACCCCGATAGGCGAAACCGCAAAGTTAGCATTACCAGCATTCATGGTTGCTGTATTTGAACCATTAAAAGTAACGTTATTAAAAGTTGTACCTGTTGAACTTAGGTCGGTTAATGCCTGGGCCGTAGAACCACTAAAAAAAACCGTACCGGTACTCGCCGTAAATGTACCGCTGTTGTTTTGATACAGACCCTTGAAAATAATATTGCCGCTTCCGCAATTTAGGGCGCCGCCATTATTTTGAAAGTAACCGTTATCGGTTACTGTCCCGCCTGCGGCGGTTAAAGCGCCGGCGTTAATCTGAATGCCCGCGGTAACCGTTAAATTACCTGATCCGCAGGTTATAGTGTTGGCATTGTTTTGCAACCCGTTTGCTACCGTAATATTTCCTGAACCTTGCGTTACGTTACCGCTGTTTGTCCAGTTGTTGCTGACAGTAACCGTTGGATTGTTGACGTTTAACAAGGTACTATTTGCCGAAGTTACCAAATCGGCGCCAACAGTTAAGGCGCCACCGCTACTGGCCCCAACTGTTTCGGTTCCGGTACCGGCTATGGAAAGATATTGATACGTTTGCGGTGTTGCATCTAATATGGTGGTGGTGGTGGTGTAAACGGTTTGGGTGGAGCCGTTATAATTTACCGTGCTTGTGCCTGTGCCCCCGGTATTATTATAAAAATCTATCGACCCGGTTAAACTCGAAGGATCTATTGCCGCCGCGTTAGTCAGGTTTAATACCGGGCTAAGTGCCGAGCCTGTTGGCATATCAACACTAAATTTTGGTGTGGCAGGCGTATACACAAGTGCTAAAAGGTTAACCACTGTGTTAACAGTTAATATACTTCCGTCAATAGTTGTGGTGCCGCCCTGCAGCGAAAATGCGGCATTATTAGAGCCAACACCAACGATAATAACATCGTTAGAGGAATTAACGGTTACGTTGCCGGTAATATGAAAACTGGAAATAGTTGACGTTAACTGCAGGTTGTTAAAACCCAACAGCGCCAGCAGGTGAATGCTATCACCTACCTGCAGCGAAGCGCATGATAGCGACCCTCCACCTGTTATTGTAGTTATAAGTGTGTTGGACGACAAAATGGATGAGCTTGCATTTTGAATAATAGCACCGGTTACCGCCAGTGTATAGCCGCTGTTTATGGTAAGCGTAATTGATGTTGCTGATACGCCAAAGGTTAAACTTGCAATTGTTGTTGTTGCCCCCGAGTTTAACGTTGGCTGGCTGGTAAAGCTAACCACCCCGATTCGTACCGCATCGCCGCTTGACGGTGCCGATCCACCACTCCAGTTAGTACCCGTTCCCCAATCAGAATTAGTTGTCCCTTTCCAATCTATTGTTGCCGCAACGGCACTGTTAATAAATATAAATAAGCTAAGCTGGATTAATCCTGCTTTAATAGCTTTGGTTCCGCAATTGTTCCGAACCTTTTCCATAAATTTCTTTTTAAAATGCAATCTGCAAGGGTCTTGCAGAAATAATCATAACTATCACACTACCTACTGACGCGGTTTCGGATGGGTATACGATTTGACGATGAGGATGTTACATAAAAAAAATGCTCCGCACCTTGTCTAAATAGTGGCAGCATATTTGTTGTAGTAAAAAGCGAGTTTTTTTGTCGGTATGTTTTTGCCTTTTAATATAGAAATGTGATATATATCACATTTTCAATCTTTTTGTGTCGAAAAATGACTTTATTTTTCGTTTTAGTTATTGTTTATCTCATATTTCTCCAAGGGAAATATTATATATTTATGTGATAATTTTTATTTGACATTTTATGCAAATAATTGAAAATCAATAATTTAAAATAATTTTCAAATTGTTTTAGGGAAGACAAAAAAAGCGCAATAAATAACTAACATTTGTTGACAACTTTAAAATTCCACCGATTCAAGCAAAACGCTTGAAATTAAATTAATTAAATAATTGTTTAGGAGGAGGTAAAGCGAGAGTATCGCCAGCGCTTTTTCCCGCCCGGATACTCGCGCCAGATTGTGGTATTTCGTACCACCCGCTTTATTGGATTTTTAATTCTTAAACTATTTATTACTAATGATTATCAGCCATTTATACTTTCACCCACAATTTTGTAACACTACAGGCTTCGTTTTCTCATAAACTTTTCGTTACCTAAGTAGCATAGACAACAACGTCATTGTAGTCGCTTTTCAATTAGTTTAAATAATATATAGGTATTTACGATAATACCAATACTAAAAATTACCGTGACAATTAAAGATAGGGGCGTGTATGTCTCTGGCTTGATGTATAATAATTCGAAAACTAAAAGACACAAATTTAACAATGTAACGACACAAAAGAGTAATTCTCGCCCATTCCATCTATTTATCAAAACAGCAAAAATTAGTGCATTTAACACAAGGATGACACTCAATGATAAAAAAAACATTGCCTCATGATTGTGAATGAGGATTTTTCCATGAGAACCCACCAAGACGAATATTAGGAATACAAATGCGCCAAATATCAAAATGGCCGAATTTATTATAAATGCAACTTTTATTTTCATGTGTTAATTTGCTCCCCCAAAATTGCCCTTTTTTAGTGCATCCATAAATTGTTGTTTTAATTACAGCAAATGTTACAAAGTAAAGCTGGTCCTGGTCGTGAAATTTGTATTTGGTGCTCATGGCTGTTTAAAAATACGCGAATGATATTGATAAAACAAACCGGGTAGCAGAAAAACCAGGTTAGCGTGCCGGGCGCTTTTACACGCTTGCTTTTGCGTGGTAAACTTCCGCAAAGATTGTGGGCCTCCCATACGGATATCGGGGGACCGCGCATCTAATTTTTTTCCACTCCTATATCTACAATAGTAAAAAAATATCTATTAAAATAAACTTTTTTGTCTTCGAAAACAATGCATTTTAAATAGATAACCTGACCGTCTTTCAAACTATCCATGTCAACAATATCGTTCACATATTCTCCAAGGTTGTTGGTTTTCCTAACGAATGTTTTATCATAAATTTTTCTGCTAATGGTTCCCTGATATAATTTATCACAGTTTAACGGTGTAAAACTCAGTGAATAGCTTTCATCTTGATCTTCATATTCGCTGTAATAAATTTTTTTTGCGTTGGCTAAAATTTTCAACTGAGGCCCATATGCTCCTCGAATAACAGCGTTATATGTAGCTTTGACTGCTATTGTATCAATACCATTTTTAAATTTCGGGGCTTTAAGAAAGTCGCAAAATGTATCCCGAATGATGGTTTCCTGGGCCATAACATTGAATGAAACGCCTACAATAATCATAGTAATTATAATCTTTTTCATCATTATTCAGATCCAATTTGACGTACTTGTGAAACAATTAAAGGGTGTGCCGTTGGGCTAGTTGATGGGCTGGCGTAACCTGTCGATGTAGTTCCAGAAATCAGTCCTGTTGTTTTGTCATAATATAATTTATTATTAACACTTGTGCCAGTAGTTCGGTTATCAGTAGAACTGTCGAAAAAATGATAATAATCACCCATCTGGCGCGAGTGTGTCGCCCCATCTGACGCGAGTCTGTCGCAGCGCCCGTGCGTAAAGGCGACTCGTGCCTTAGCCATCAACCGATCACAAACTTTCTACATCACCAACGGATCAACCAAAATTATATCTATTAATCCGGATATGCCGCAGTAATCGCGGGCACTGCTATATAATTAATCTTCGGGTTTTTCAACGATACCGGCTTCTACAGGTTCTCTTTAACATAGTTCTCGTTTAAAAACGCACGAGTCGCCTTTGCGCACTTGCCTTTGCCCGACAGACTCGCGCGAGAGGATACTCGCGCCAGTTGGTGCTCGGCCAGGCTTCGTTGTTCATATACTTTTTGTCATCGCAGCTAAGCGCCGCGCTTAGCTGGGCGGAAAATAAGACCACCAATTATCAATTTTAGCCGCTTTTTCCAATACTATAGGATATTCGCCCCATATTATCTTTTTAGACCACTTACAATTATCCTTATATTTTATTAAGTGAATTTGATCGACGCGAAGATTTTTCGCCTTTATTAGAAAAGTTTCATTTTTCTTTTTTACTACAATTAAATCAGAAAGTCTATCCCAATTCTCTTTGAATGAATTTTGGTCTATAATTTCCTTTAATACATTACATCCTTTTAAATATTTTACATCAATACATAAGTATATCTTTTCGTTGGTTTTTGAGTTAAGAGCCAATACGCAACAATAATAAGTTATATTATTAATGTCTCTACAAAACGATTTTAATATATTGTCGTACCAATCAATTGTTAGTTCTTCAATGAATTGCATTTTATTTCTGTGTTTTATCAACGAGTTTAAACAAACTATTAAATTGTTGCGCAGCCTCCTCATTTACAGGATACGGGAAAACAACCGTGTAATGCCTAGGACCAGGCCCAGTCTTAACGACAGGAAAAACAGCTTCTACATCTGATAGATTCCCCATCTGGCGCGAGTCTGTCGCGCCGCCCGTGCGTAAAGGCGACTCGTGCCTTAGCCGGTAGCAATAATCGCGGGCGCTGCTATATAATTAATCTTCGGGTTTTTCAACGATACCGGCTTCTACAGGTTCTCTTTAACATAGTTCTCGTTTAAAAACGCACGAGTCGCCTTTGCGCACATGCCTTTGCCCGACAGACTCGCGCGAGAGGAGGAGTTATAAAATTACTACCGGCCAATAAACCCTTTGAAATTGTTGACAGCTTCTAATTATAGCTGCTGAATCCAAAGGTATCATCTCTCCATATTCTTCATTTTGTAATCGTTGACTGGTTTTTAACAATATGATACCTGATTTGTACACCAACTCTCCATTTTTAAATAAATAAAAATCACTAGCAACTGTTCCGGCATCACTTTCTGTGACCTTAAATATCCAACTCTTTTTCATTTGCTGCAATAACCCTCGATTTGTTGTTTTAAGGCACGTCCGTTTTTTAATAGATGAATGTAAATCACCGAAATCATCAATGCCTATTACAATATAAGCCTTCCAATCACCTTTAGAGAAATCATATTTTGAAAATATGGCTATTTCATCACCCGGCTTCGCTTCTTCTTTTAAGTAGGCCTTTTTATTGCCGGAAATAGGTAAAACAATGCTATAACCCGTTAGGTAAGAAAGTATTGTCAATACTATAATAACCGATAGCAAAACAATTAATATTTTGTTGGTTCGACTCTTAGTTTTCATGTTAATTTTCCAATTGTTGCTTGCTTAAACCACCATGACCTTGTATCGTTATCACTTGTCCATTGTTTGTTTTAAGTAATTCTGAGTTGGTCATGGGATCTGCTTTCCAGAAATCAACTCTTACATTTGATCCAGATACAGTGCCGCCTACTTTTTCGGCCATTTGATCCATTGCACTTGATCTTGGCCACCCCATCTGGCGCGAGTCTGTCGCGCCCGTGCATAAAGGCGACTCGTGCCTTAGCCATCAACCGATCACAAACTTTCTACATCACCAACGGATCAACCAAAATTATATCTATTAATCCGGATATGCCGCAATAATCGCGGGCGCTGCTATATAAATAATCTTCGGGTTTTTCAACGATACCGGCTTCTACAGGTTCTCTTTAACATAGTTCTCGTTTAAAAACGCACGAGTCGCCTTTGCGCACTTGCCTTTGCCCGACAGACTCGCGCGAGAGGATACTCGCGCCAGTTGGTGCAGGCCAAAACCAGGCCTACCTAAAATAATCAAGCCCGGCACTCGGCCAGGCTTGGTTCTCTTTAACATAGTTCTCGTTTAAAAACGCACGAGTCGCCTTTGCGCACTTGCCTTTGCCCGACAGACTCGCGCGAAAGGAGGCTACGTTAGATATTAAGCAGCTTCTTGTATTACGGTAATTATTATTTCAACTAACCAGCATACTCCGACTAATATTAATAGTCCTCCCCAATAACGGTAGAGAATTTTTTGTTTAAATAAAACAATAAAAATCAGACCGATAATAATAAGAGCAGGGCCACTAAAAAACACTTGAATTGCAATCCAATAATGGTTATGAGGTAACCTTTCGGTAAACATTCCGAAATCATACATTAATACTTGTGCAAAAACCGGATATATAAAAAAAAAGGTTAAAATATGCAGCAAAAAGATTTTATATTTCATGTTATTGTTTCAATCTGTTAACTATTTCATTAATTACCCTTTGTAACGTAGCTTCATCAATATCACTGTGAGTAGTTTTATGTTTCTTGCCATTTTCGTCTACATAGGTAACACTGATTTCGCCTTAGCCATCAACCGATCACAAACTTTCTACATCACCAACGGATCAACCAAAATTATATCTATTAATCTGGATATGCCGCAGTAATCGCGGGCACTGCTATATAAATAATCTTCGGGTTTTTCAACGATACCGGCTTCTACAGGTTCTCTTTAACATAGTTCTCGTTTAAAAACGCACGAGTCGCCTTTGCGCACTTGCCTTTGCCCGACAGACTCGCGCGAGAGGATACTCGCGCCAGTTGGTGATTCACGGCACACCTCGCGCCAGATTGTGTGATACACTACCCTTTCCCCGCTGCCTTGTTCGATTTAATAGCGCCAGATGGCGGGAAGTAAACAGTATCTAATTTGTTGTTATCCAAGTCAAAATCATAAGGATTAATCGCAGGTAAATTAAGCTTAATATTGTTTTTTTCACCAACATCAAATTGAAATACTCTACTATTGTACAGAACACCCCGTAAGTCTAATGTTAAGTTGTAATTAATTTTATCCATAATGTCATGATTGATCTTTTTATCAAATAACAATTCCGATCCATCAAAACACAGAAACGTATTTAACTTATATGTAAAGTAACTCGATGGGAACTCTTGCGGCTTAAGTTTACCATGTAGTTCGTAGATTGTTACTCTAACAAAGTTGATTCTTCTGGAAATTAAGACCTTAAAAACATTACGCGTTGTGTCCTCTATATTAAAAATGGATGTTATGTTTTTCTTTAATTCCTTATTTGACAAAATAAAGTTGGCCATTTGATTATTATACTTTTCATTTTCGAGTCGTTTACAGGAAAACAACAAAATAAATAATATAATTATAGAATATCGTTTATTCATAATTGTCATGGTATTTTATTAACATTAGGAGTTATCACAGTATTGCCATTTAATAGGTCACCATCTGGCGCGAGTCTGTCGCTGCGCCCGTGCATAAAGGCGACTCGTGCCTTAGCCATCAACCGATCACAAACTTTCTACATCACCAACGGATCAACCAAAATTATATCTATTAATCCGGATATGCCGCAATAATCGCGGGCGCTGCTATATAAATAATCTTCGGGTTTTTCAACGATACCGGCTTCTACAGGTTCTCTTTAACATAGTTCTCGTTTAAAAACGCACGAGTCGCCTTTGCGCACTTGCCTTTGCCCGACAGACTCGCGCGAGAGGAGTGCATTTTATATGCTTTGGATGGCCTGCTTCGTGATGCAAAAGCTCGTAAAGCTTACACTCATTATCGAGTAGAGGGCGAAACTTTTATTTGTTTCGCCGCTCTCTCACACCACTGTACGTACGGTTCCGTATACAGCGGTTCCAATAGTTACTGATTTCTTGTAATCTAAGTACCTGTCAAGCAGACTAACAAGCTCCATTTTCTGAAAGTAGCGTCTTGGGAACGCATGGTTCATATGACTGGCTCCTGAATTCCACCATGGCCCACGGTCATTAAAGGCCGATTCTACCGCCCGCTGCTCGGTCAAGCCTGCAGCGATTAGTTTGTTCCGTCTTGTCCACCTACGCTTCCATTGTCTCCACATATAATGAGCCGGAGTCGCCTGCGTATCCATTCATCCAATTGTTCGGTGACTGTTTTCGCATCCGCGATGCGGTAGTAGTTGATCCATCCCCGTAGGTAAGGATTGAGAAGTTCTTTGATAAATCGACCAAGGTTCCATCCTCTGCCTTGTCGGCACAGGGCTTTGACTTTCTTGTATACCCGTGCCAGGCTTGCCGGGGCTATTCGTATACCTACGCCGCCCTTCTTGCCGTAAAACGAAAACCCGAGAAACTTTCGGTTCCGTGGCTTATCTACCTTGCTCTTCTCTTTGTTCACCTTCAATCGCATCTTGTTCTCAAGGAAGCGGGTAAGCGATGCGTAGACCCGTTCGCCCGAGCGTTGTTTTGCAACATATACGTTGCAATCGTCCGCATATCGAACAAACTTATGTCCCCGCTTTTCCAGTTCCTTGTCCAGTTCATCAAGGACGATGTTTGATAATAGCGGCGACAGCGGCGAACCTTGCGGCGTGCCTTTCTCCCGTGCTTCTACCAGTCCCCCTTCCATGATGCCCGCTTTCAGATAGCGGTCGATCAGGCGATGCAATTGCCATTCGCCCGGCGTCCGTTCCATAATGCGTGACATCAGTCGTGGATGGTTCACTTCGTCAAAGAACTTTGACAAATCAATGTCCACCACCACTTTCAGGCCTTCTTCCTGATACGATTGCGCTTTTCTTACGGCGTCTGCCGCACTTCGGCCCGGCCGAAATCCGTAACTGCTTTCCGAAAACGTCTCCTCCCATACCGGGCTTAGTACCTGCTGGATGGCTTGATTGATCAGTCGGTCGACCGCCGTAGGTATTCCTAGCATTCGCATCCCTGCTCCTCCCGGTTTCGGTATCTCTACCTTGCGTACTGGCTTTGGGGTGTAGATACCCTGTTCCAATTGTGCCTTGATGTTATCCCAGTTGGTTTTAAGATACGGCATCAGGCTTTCCACCTGCATCCCGTCTACGCCCGCTGCTCCCTTGTTGCTCACCACTCGTTTGTAGGCCATGAGCATATTCGGTTTGCTTAGTACCTGAGCCATCAGGTTCTTGATTGCTGGGGTTGGTTGCCCTGGTATGGGTACAGAAGTATCCGCACCACTATTACTCCGAACACCTTCCGGGTGGTCTCCGCTAACAGTGGCCTTAGATTTGCTCCTCAATTCTGCTTCTTTCTTCTGCATCATAACAGTCCTTCCCGTAACTATGGTTCAGCCCTTCTCCCGCTCATGCGGGCTACTATGGCCTCTGCTGACTCCTGAATGTTTAGCCCGATGTCTCCATCAGGGTTGTTACTTACGGGAACCGCGCGTCCTTTCAGCTAACGTCTCATTCAGGTCTCCCCGGGTAATGCGCATCTACCTTCCCGTTTATGTCCGCCGCATATACCTATGTACCTCCCGTGTAAGTATTGGACTTTAGAGATGATTGCCTCCTTATCCCATACATAGGCCTATTATGCGGTTCCTGTTCGTCGAACCAGCGTTTTGCCTTCGGCTTCCTTCAGATTCCACCTCACGATGGACACCCTTGCCGCTCGGCTAATGGTTCCCCTTACCGGGCCCATGGTGAACTTTCATCACCAAGTAGATGCGCCCTGCCGGGCGCACAACGACAAAAGCCCCTTCTCAGGGGCTCTGTATCTATCTATCGGTTAGAATTTAGCAAGCATAGTAAAGATCGATTATTATCGATTCTTTGTCTTTCCATTTTATGCAGCCTCTTATAATCTTATTTTCCGGACAGCCCTCGCACTCTTGCGAGCACTGTACCCTGATCCAATCGCCTTTTACTTCCAATACTTTATAGCTGTATTCTTTATTATCACTAACTACAGGGGACTTGTTATCGGCTTCCTTGTAAAGTGGATGTTGCTTGTCAGCCTTAACGTAGATCCTTTTCATGTAAACAGACCAATCCTGATACTCGATACCTTTGGTTGGCTTTACGATTTTCCAAACTCCATTTACAAAGACCTTATAACCATCTCGGCTTTTAACTGCATCAAACACAACAACGTTTTCATCAGGATAAAAAGCCCGAATCGATACTTTAGGTAAGGGCGTTTTATATTTGTCGTGTTTGATTGAATAATAAGGATAATACGACTTTATGCTATTTAGCACCTCAATTTGTTGTGTCGGTTTGGCATACGTTACGTTAACTTCACCGCCAGCCGTTTGGCTTATTTTTAAACTTAGAGAGCCATCGTTGTTCAGCACTCTGATATCCTTGAATTCATCTTTGGCAAAGACAACTCCGGTGCCCAGCATTTTCGTTTGTTGAGCGTGCAGTACGCTCAATTGAGTTAATAGTACTGCAACTGATATTATTAATGATTTCATGTTAATTGACTACTTTAGGTTTAAAGCCCTGCAAATGTAAGTGTGTTTTATGATTCGA
>Ga0206947_1075_pt1 | contig 24111 bp, 26 predicted proteins | sample Alteio_BWOrgHeat_3_FD_153239 | JGI IMG/M metagenome (GOLD analysis project Ga0206947, IMG submission 153239) | Enriched cells from forest soil in Barre Woods Harvard Forest LTER site, Petersham, Massachusetts, United States -... | ecosystem: Environmental > Terrestrial > Soil > Temperate forest > O...
ATATTATTCTACTCCAAGGCGACGGAGGCGCTTGACAACATCATCCTGGTCATGGTCAACGTCGATCCGTACAACTCGCAGAGCGGATTTGCCTATGTCCCGATTGAAAGTTTTGAGATCGACGCCTCGGATCCATTTCAGGTCGAAGATCTGATCACGGGTGAAAAATTCACGTGGCGTGGGCGTCGCAATTTCGTGATGCTTGACCCGAATACTCGCCCCGCGCATATCTTTCGTGTCCGTCGTTTGATCGGAACAGAAGGGACGCAAATGACCTTCGCATGAGTAAGGCTGTCTGGTTCATCCTTCTTGTCGCTGCATTGCTATTTGGGTGCGGCCAGTCCAAAGAGCAGGCGATCCAAGAGTTGGAGAAATTGAACGTAAAGTTCACGCCGGATGATTTTGTTCAGTCGGCGGAGAAAGGGGATTTAAAGGCCATTCAGTTGTTTTTGAATGCTGGCATTGACTGCAATGCTCAAGGGGTGACAGGGATCACGGCTCTGATGGCTGCTTCGAAGTATGGGCGATTAGACGTGGTGAACAAGTTGCTGGAGCAGAAAGTCAATGTGGATGCCCACGACAAACAGGGCGTGACGGCGCTTATGCTGGCGGCGGAGAACAACCACGTAGAGATCGTTCAGCTGTTGCTCAAAAAGAATGCGGACCCGAACGTTGAGGACCAAACCGGGTGGACAGCCCTGATGAAGGCTGTTTACCAGGGCAGTACAGGGTGTACCGAAGCGCTCGCTGCACGGTCACGCCAAGAGGTCAATCGAGCTCTGCTGGTCGCCGCATTAACCGGACATCGGGAGATCGCGAAGATTTTGATCGACAACGGGGCAGAGGTCGATTCACGCGCGGACGACGGACGCACTCCTTTGATGCTTGCAGCCGGCAAGGGTGACACTGATTTCGTGTCATTTCTGCTGAAGGCCGGGGCCGACCCAACGCTGACCGATAAATCCGGGGCCACTGCTACTTCTTTAGCGAGCGCAAAGGGTCACAAGGAAGTCGCAGATCATTTGCGCCAGGCACCGATCCCGCCGGGTGCCGGTCCCTCTCCGCAAGGCGAGGTCGCGACCCGCAAGTCCGAGGAGCCTTCCGGTGCGGGGACAGACAAAGACCTCCTTTTGCAACCCGAGGAAAAGAAGAGTGCCGTTCTCGATTCTCCGGGAACCGCCGCCGCGAACCGCTTAACAAGCAGGTCGGGAGATTCTACCCTAACAAAATCGACTTCTGTGGTTGAGATCAAGGAAGAGTTCCTGCCTGTGATGCTCGCCGATGTCAGCGGTAAGAAGGCGAAAATCCGGCCGGTCGAAGGGGAAGCGTACAATGTCGCGGTCGGAGACCAATTAAAGGGACTCGACTACACGGTGACCGACGTTGAAGTGCGCAATACTGAAGACAAGGACGGCAATCCAGTGGATGATTCGGTGGTTACTCTGCGGAACACAAAGTCGGGGCAAACCGTCGCTCTGATCAAAGGGGTACCTGCACAGGAGCATGCGGCCTACGCGATTCTCAGTTTTCCAGGATCTGAACAAACGTTGAAGGTTGAAGTGGATCAAACCTTCTCGATTCCCAACGATCCCGGCCACACTTATAAAGTTTTGGATATTCGCCCAGCCCAGGTGATCATCAGACGGATCGAAGATAACCGCGTTTCGACCCTGGAAAAGAAAGCCTCCAGTTAAATTATGAAAATTCCTCTTGAAGACCTTTTCGAAGATATCGTCGGGAAAGCGCAACGCGGTCTGCAGGTGAGCGACCAGGAGCTCGGTCAGAGAGCTGGTCTAGCGATCGAGGAACTCCGCCCGCTCAAGAAAGGCTCAGGAACGCTGTCGGCAGTGCCCGGGCTTGCAGAAGCTCTCGGACTCGGACCTAAGTCACTTGCCGCGAGCTATTCGAGCACTTGGTATCCGGCCGATGTGCCTGAGTTTGAGGGAGCAAAACAGTTCAATACACCGCTCATCGACATGACGGTGAATGCCTATCTGATTTGGGATCCCGAGACCAAGGAAGCAGCAGTATTCGATACCGGAGCCGACGCCAGCGAGCTTTTGGCGTTCGTTGATTCCACACACCTCGACGTGAAGTATCTGTTTTTGACCCACACGCACCACGACCACGTGGCGGACCTCAGCGCAATCGTCAAGAGGACGCGAGCGGAGATATATTCACCGGCCCTCGAACGGTTGGCGGAGACAAAGATCGTGCGCGAAGGGGATGTGTTCCGTCTTGGCAACCTGCGGGTCGAAGCCAGGCTGACGAATGGGCATTCTCCCGGTGGCACCTCCTATGTCGTGCATGGTCTACAACACACGGTCGCAGTGGTCGGCGATTCGCTGTTCGCCGGATCGATGGGCGGCGCTCCGAATGATTACCAGAAGGCCCTTCGGAACAACGCGGAGAAATTGCTCACTCTGCCTGGTGACACCTTGGTCTGTCCTGGTCACGGTCCTCTCACGACTATTGCAAACGAACGGGAGCACAACCCCTTCTTTGCGCGGTAGGAATGGAATTATTTCCGCCCAGTATTTTGGAACCACTCGCCTTGCGCGAGATCTTTTTCACCGATCGGCTGATCGAAGTTGATCTCGGTTCAGGTCCCGGGAAGTTTCTCGTGGAATCAGCGCTGAAATTTCCGGATCGAAATTTTTTGGGGATCGAGCGCCTCCTTGGTCGAGTCCGTAAGACATGCCGCGTGGCTTCTGAGATCGGACTGACAAACCTTCGGGTCTTGCGTTTAGAACTCGATTATACCGTCCGGTATCTTTTGCCCGAGAACTCCGTCTGGCGTTTTCACTTAAATTTTCCCGATCCCTGGCCAAAGCGAAGGCATCTGATGCGCCGGGTCGTTGATGAGGAGTTTTTGCAAGCAATCTATCGCGGTCTGATCGAGGGGGGAGAGTTCTGGATCAAGACCGATCACGAATCCTACTTCCAACAGATCTCGAAGGCAGCCATCGGGTCAGATCTTTGGAATCCAACAGATTGGGCGGATGAGGGCTATCCGCGCACCGACTTTGAGGAACAGTTTTTGGCTAAAGGTCTGCCTATCTACCGGCTCAGGCTGCGCAAGCGTAACTCCGTTCCGCGGTGAGCCCGAATCACAAGGTCATTATTCATTAGTGCTGTGGTAATGGCCCCTTCTTGCTTGATGTAAAAGCATTTTGGACTCGAAGGACTCTCCTCCGAATTTGCGATTATTTCCGATTTGGTGCCGTTCAATACCAGAACCGAGGGTGTCAATTTGGCGGTTATGAGGTGACGGGGAAAACGCCGGCTTCGCAGCCGGCCGCAGTACACCACATCCACGTGATCGCAATGCAACGCGGTCAAGCTCGCTTCGGTCACATTCGGAAGTATCAAGATCCGGAACCGCTCCAGGTGCACGAGGATCGCCGAAATCGACGTGCCTCCCGGCGAAGTCCCGTCGCGGGCGGTTTGATTCGAAGAAAAAATCTCGACGAGATCCGCATGTGCGGCCTCAGCGGACGGATTGGATTGCTCGACTCGAAAGCCCTCCCTTTGGGCCTCAAGCGGCCGTGGCGACAACTGAACGATTTTGGCCACTTGAAACTCACTGTTCACCTGATTCAATACCTCGTCCTCGTGCGGCGATGCTTCACATAGAATCAGTTCGTCGAGGCGATTCACACCTTGCCCTCGGAGGTACGGTTCGGTGAGACTGTGCCATTGGGAGAGTTTACCGGTGTTGATCAGCCAATCATGACCTTTGAGGTGCAGATGGACGACATGGTCAGCCCCTTCGGACAACGCGGTGATACGATCCGGTTGCACCAGAGCGAGAGGAGAGACATTCATGGAATGCCAGGGAACCAAGGTCGCCGCATGGAGTATCGCCAGGATCAATTTGGTTAGGAGCCACCCAGCGTTGTTCAGGCACACGGCGATCGATCTCGAGATGCTTCCCGCCAGCAGTCCGCCCGCCCCGAGTAGCATTACGGTTGTGGCCAGCGGTACGACCAGGAGATTCGCAAATATTGCCACCAGTGAGAGATGATGTTCTTGAAGAATCAGGACCGGGGCGGTGGCGCCCCAGCAAACGGCCGAAAGACTGAAAATCTCGCAGGCTCGGAATGTTGAGTTGTGCAGAGCTCGCTGCCATGGTCGCAACAATCGCATCGGCAAAAACGGATCAACTTGAAAGGGGCGATAAAGCAGGTGTCCGAATGGCCGCGCTGCGGTCAGGATGGCGAAAACCGCAACGAACGAGAGTTGAAACCCGGTTTGGAACAATGCCTGGGTGTCGTGCACCAGGATTAGCAAGCCAGATCCGCACAACGAATTGACCGTTGCCACTGGGCGTTCAAGCGAAATCCCGGCAGACATGAACACTGCCATCACCGTGGCCCGGGCGGTGGTTTGCCTAGGGAGCGAGTAGCCTGGATACGCTATGAAAACGTTACGAGGTCCCTCGTAATTGAGAATAGCCAGTAGCAGGACCGGGCCGTCTCAATCCTGCTCCAGAAATTCGTTATCGTTTGAAGGCCGATTTACGCCAATTCACCCGGGAGGCAACGAACTCATCGAGATCACTTTTCCTGAATCGAATATCAATGGCGGACAAACGCACATGCGTAAGTCTGCGTTCTCGCGCCCAATCGCGAACGGTTTCTTTACGCACGCCCAAATAGCGGCTGGCCTCCTCACAGCTCCATAGATGCTCGGGGCAGACGGTGAAGTTTGGCGCACCGATATACTCGCAGCGGGTGCCGGTGTGAATCTGAGAGACCAAAATTATTTGCGGCTTCATAGCTTACTTCTGTTTGGTCTTGCCCATCGACCGATCGGCAATGTAACGAAAAGAATTTCTCTTCAGCTTGACGCATTGCAAAAGAGTTAGGGGTTGGACCTCGATGTGACGAGCACACTCTCAGTGTTCACCCACACCTCCGGATTTTGCAACGCGGACAGCTGCTCCAATACAAATTCGCGCAGCTCGCGGATCGCTACGTGCAAGTCACCCTTGGCTATCGGGCGATCAAGCTCTCCTTGGCCCTTCTCACAGTTCATTTGGGGGATCAGGATCCTTTCCACGGTTTGACCAATCTGCAAGGAAAAAGCCCGCGCGGGTTGAATTTCCATTCCACTTAAATTCAGCGAGGGCGACGCCAAAGCCGGCTTGCCGATCTACGTAGCTCGGCGCAGCTCGAAACCTTCGGTTACGTGCTGTTGGCGGTTGGAGAGAGTCAGGAGCCCGGACAAACCTAGCTGGATGTTCGGACTCGCAGATTGCGAAAGACCCAGAGCCGCTGGAAATTAGATTCTACAAAGGAGCCACTTCCCAGTGGGTTTTGCAGCGCACCCGTCCCGAAACTGATAAGTCACCAGCGCTCTGGCGGCTATTACCTTATTTCGGCAACTGCTTCAGCAGCTTTTTCATCCGCTCAATAAGAGGCAAGAACTGATCTGGGTCTTGCTTCGCACAAGCATCATAAATTTTCATGGCCTCTTCAAATGCCTTTCGCGTCTCCTCCGTTCGGTTCTCGGCGCGATTCAGAATACCCAGATTGTTGAGCGTCGCGGCGATGTAAGGCAAATAAATCTTCGGCTCTTTCTGGGCCAACTCACGGTGAATCTCCAGCGCCTCCTCATATTCCTTTCGAGCCTCGTTTAGCTGGTTCTTGTTGCTATCAAAAATCCCAAGGTTATTAAGCGTGATCGCTACTTGAGGCAGATATGTCTCCGGCTCTTTTTGCGCCAACTCACGATAGATCTTCAGCGCCTCGCCGGCTTCCTCCCGGGCCTCGTCCCACCGATTCTGTGCATCATCAAGAAGCCCTAGACTGTTAAGCGCCATCGGTACGGATGGTAAATAGGTTCCCGGCTCTTTCTGGGCCAGCTCACGGTACATCTTGAGCGCCTCTGCATATTCCTTCCGGGCTTTCTTCACGCTGTTCTTACCGCTATCAAGTATCCCAAGGTTGTTGAGTGTTGTCGCCATGTAAGGTAGATAGGTCTCTCGTTCCTTCTGCGCCAGGTTGCGGTAGATTTTCAGCGCCTCCTCCAGATAGTTCGGCGTGCCCTCAAGAATCCCCAGGTTGTTTAGCGTTAGCGCCACGTAACGCAGATAGATGTCCGGCTTTTTGCGCGCTAGTTCATGGTAGATTTTTAGCGCTTCCGCAAATTCCTCCCGAGCCTTCTCTATCCGATTTTGATCGCTATCGAGAATCCCCAGGTCGTTGAGCGTCGCCGCTAAGTACGGCAAATATGTCTCCGTTTCCTTTTTCGCAAGCTCGCGGTAGGTCTTTACCGAATCCTCATATTCCCTGCGGGTCCCTACCATCTGGTTCTGTGCGCCACCCACACTCCCCAAGTCGGTGAAGCCGCTTCGAACTGTCGTGTGAACATGGTTTACGTGTGCGACGCTTACAGCCGGAGAACTAGCCGCCTCGGTAGCGATTGGTACACATGTCACGCTGGCTGCATTGAGGCGCAAGCTTGCGAGCACTAGTAGAACTGTGGCAAACAAGCCCAAGAGCATAGGCGCGAGTAAACGCGCACCACCTCCCTCACATTCGCCCTCTTGTGCCAACCCACGGGTCGTCCCAATTTCTCGCCGGACAACGACTTTTTTAAGGACGATGAGATCAACGTCCAACTTTGGACGTCCTCCTTTTATTTAAAATATGCCTCGTGCCTGGTACCTTCCACCGACATTTTTCCCAATTGCGATTGCGGGTCGCTAGGGCGCGGCAGTCTGGCGCGCATGAAAGTATATTTGGCGCGGGAATCGAAGATCCTGCGTCTTCTCGAACTAGAGGCTGACGTTGGAAAAATTGAGCCGAGCAAAGTCGCATTGGATCGCACAGATCCGAAAGCCCCGCCACGAAGTCCCCAAAAACTCTCAAGGGCGCGAACAAGCCGTTCGGCCCGCGAAGCCAGACTACAATTTATTGGATTTCGGCGCCTTGGAAAATGAAAAGGAGTTGCCGCTCCGAAGAATGCTCAAGTAGATGCTATCTTGCGACAAAAGAGCAAGGGCAAGCCTGAAAACTTCGTCTCCATTTGATTTTAGTTTCTGCGACCAGATGAAAGCAATGCACGCCGAGATTCACTTACAGCGGGTTTGTGATGAAATGGTCGCGATGATATTAGTAGTAAATCCAGCGATACATTTGGTTGCTCAAGCACACGCGAAACAGTCGTTGGGTCGTCAACGATGCGGACCCCAATTCGGATCTTGGCGTGAAGGCGGATAACTAGACTTGCAGTATGAGTAAGCGGGTTATCGAAGTTAAGGTTCGCGCCGTGGCTGCGACCAGCGGCGGCTGGGCAGTTTTCCTTGGCAACGAGGACAAGGTATTCGTGATGTTCGTCGATGAGAGCGTCGGAACGGCGATCACGATGTTCATGCAAGACACGCAAAAGGAACGGCCGCTCACCCATGATCTGGTCGCAAACATATTGCGAGCGCTCGGAGCGAAGATCGAAAGGGCAATCGTCAACGATCTCAAGCTCGGCACGTACTATGCAAGACTTGTCATCAGTGTGGAGAACGAATCGCAACAGAAGAAGATCATCGAAATCGATGCGCGGCCCAGCGATTGTATTGCGATGGCGACTGCGGAGCACGCCCCGATCTATGTAAGCCTTGATGTTTGGGATGAGGTCGAAGACATGACAGAGGCGCTTCGAATGATTCAAGAAGAAGGCTCGCAGGGGGAAGAGAGCGGAGAGCAAGAGGATTCGTAGGAAATGGTGGAGTAGACGAAACATCGCCCTTTTTTTGGGCCTGTTAGGCTCACCTCTGGCGAAGTCGATCTAATTCTCTGGTGGCAGGTCACGAAGGAGCGCCTACAAACTTTGGTCTGGTCGTACGTTGACCTCGCGGCGAAAGACATTTCCAGATAGCTTTTGGCCAAACTGACGATGGGGTGGAACAGGAGGGTGTCCAACTAAGAAATCAACTCGGTTTTTACGCCCCTAAGCCAAAATCAACGTCGAACGCTCGACATGAGAAATCAATGCCTCGCCCACCGTAAAAACGCCTGTGCCGCCCACAGCGCCGCTTGATCGAGGATCTTCAAAGCATCGACTCCATCCCAGAAGGGACGAATTTTGCAATGCATCCGTTCCGGAACTGAAAGTCACCGCGTTCTGGCGGTTATAGCTTTCTCACCATCCGGCCTATGCCGCTGAACGTTCTTCGAGCTTCCTTTCCTGTCATTCCCGTCGGAGTAAAGGTTTTTAACAGACTTTGTAAAATATCCAAAAGTTTCGTAGTGAGTGGCTATGACGCCAGGAACCAGAAACGTGACGGCCAGGACGGTACGACAAGCCTCCACGCGAGACGCCCGTTGATGGATTGCAAGACAAACGTCCGCTTCGACTCCTTGACAAGAATGCCAATAAAACGTGCTTCAAAAGCTCCGGCTGCGCCAACCGCTTCATCTTCCAGGGAGAAGGCGAGCTAAGCCCTTAACCACCCCATCCGGGTTTGTCCTCGGCTGCCGGCTTCCTGGTCATCGGGACGAAACCGACCGGCAAAACCGCTTGTTGGTCGATGTTAGCCCCATGCTTTCGCAGCAGGTAAAGTTGCTGATCGCCCGGAGCCCCGACCGGGATAATCATCCGGCCGCCGTCTTGCAACTGATCGATAATCGCCCGGGGATATGCTCCGGGGCGCAGGTAACAATGACCGAGTCGAACGGCGCATGCTCCGGGCAGCCCTTGTAACCATCGCCAGCGAGCACTTTCACGTTAAGAAATCCAAGCCGTCGGAGATCTGCCTCTGCTCGTTTGGCGAGAGGTTCAATGATCTCGATCGTATAGACTTCAGCCACCAGCCGCGAAAGAATAGCGGCCTGGTACCCGGATCCGGTGCCAATCTCGAGGATACGATCGGTCGGTTTGGGGTTAAGTTGCTCGGTCATGAAGGCCACAATGAACGGTTGGGAAATGGTCTGGCCGTAGCCGATCGGCAGCGGTTCGTCCCGGTACGCAAATTTGCGCAAAGTTTCAGGTACGAACTCGTGACGCGGCACTGTGGTCATGGCGTCGAGCACGAGGCGGTTCTTGATATCCCGACCCGGGGCAGAGAGTTGCTCCTGGACCATTCGTTGGCGTGCCGCTGAAAAATCCGGAAGCACAGCCGGCTGCGAATTGCCAACGGCCAGAAGAATCGCCTGCAGGAGGCACAGCGGAAGGATTGCTCCGCACATTGGAGGAAAGATAAGACTGTTCTCCCGCTACGCCAGGGGATTGCCATTTTCTTGCATTCTTGGCAACTCGGCCGGACCTGGGCGCCTTATTTTCCGAACTGCGAGTGATCTCGAGTGTGGATCTGAACGGCGAACTCTTTGGGCTCACCGGTCGCTTTTGACCGGCACGGCGAGTGGCCAGCTTGCAGCTTTCGGAAACCGGGTGTTCTCAAGGGATCCCAGGCTTTTAGTGGGCCGTCTCGCAAAAAATTCGACGGACGTCGCGCTCTGACAGTGGCTTCTTTTCCGAGTCCTGGCGCAGGTCAACCTTGCGCTCAGGTGTAATCACTAGTATGCTGACTGCAAGGCTCTCTCAGAAGGTTTATTTCGTCAGATTTCCTCCTCCCTCCGACGCCGTTATTCTCAAGCGTAGCTCGGTCTAGGTGTTTAACGATCCCAATAAGCGAACTCGGTTCAGCGCTCGTTTGGACGTTGCCGAGAATTGCTTTGGCGGCGGGGCCAGAAAGAGGGCCAAATTTAGTCTAACATCAAAGAGAAAAAAACGAAATATGTACGCAAGCATTCGAAAATATAAAACCGACTCAGCGGCGGAGGTAACTCGGCTGGTAAATGAGGAATTTATACCTCGCATCAAGAACCTCCCTGGTTTTTTGGCTTATTACCTCGTCGGTACGGGAGAAGGGTTTATGGCTTCTGTCAGCGTTTTCGAGACGAAGGACGGAGCGGAGGAATCTAATAAAATGGCTGCAAGCTGGGTCAAGGAGAGTCTATCAGGTCTCATGGGTCCCGTAGAGATTACTGCTGGTGAGGCAGTAGCTCACGTGACGGTCGGCGAGTTGATAGCACACTAATCTAAATAAAGCAGACGGAGAGAAAGATCGAACTCGAGCTATATAATTACCAACCTATGAGGTTGCATGTTACGCAAAGCTGGCATGCAGCCCCAGCGGTACAAGTTGGGATTTTTTGGGATAAAGTTGCCCGGCCTAGTCGTTGCCGTCTGATACCTTCCGTTACAAACACGCCTAGGTCGAAATTTTCATCGGCGATCTCGCCGGGATCGAGAAAGCGCGTACCACGGCTTGTGTCATTTGTCACCTTGTTATCGGCTTCGGCCGTGCGCGGTCTAGCAGTAAGGCAACGCCGTGAGGACGAATGCCAATCCTTCTGGGCATCTGACCATTGCTCCGGCGCAAAAGCGCTGTTGAATTCGATGAATTTCTTTGGATATTGCGGTTTGTGGCTTTTGACGCCACCTTTGTAATCCCCTTCCCCTAAGGCATCTTCATGACTACTCCCCGTGTTGGCCTTTCCGTTCTAGGCCCTGCGTTAGCGTTCGCTCTTTTAATGAGCAATTACGTCTGCAGTTCGAAGGCGCAAATCAAACCGGAAGCGTTTCACTGGACCATCGACGGCTCTCAAGTCGACCTTTACACGCTAAAAAACTCAAATGGACTTGAAGCTACAATCACAAACTATGGTGGAATCGTCGTTTCGCTGACTGTGCCGGATAAAAATGGAAAGCTGGGTGATGTAGTACTTGGTTACGACACGCTAAACGACTACATCGGCAACACGCCGTACTTCGGCGCCTTGATCGGCCGGTACGGCAACCGAATCGCCAAGGGCAGATTCACGGTCGACGGTGTCGAGTACCAACTGGCGCAGAACAACGACTCGAACGCTCTGCATGGTGGTCGTAGGGGATTCGATAAAGTGGTCTGGCAAGCTGAAAAGTTGGACACCCCTGACGGACCGGCCCTCAAGTTGACATACACGAGCAAAGATGGCGAAGAAAATTATCCCGGCACTCTCCGCTGTACGGTTATTTATACTCTGACGAACAAGAACTGTTTGAAGATCGAGTATGCTGCTGAGACTGATAAGCCGACCTTCGTCAATCTTACGCACCATTCCTACTTCAACCTGAAAGATAGCGGAGCCAGCGACATTTTAGGGCACGAGCTGATGATCAAGGCGAGTAAGTTCACACCTGTCGACAAAGGTCTGATTCCGACCGGGGAGCTGAGGGCCGTTGCTGGCACTCCGTTCGATTTTAACAAGCCGACTGCGATCGGAGCTCGGGTCGAGAACGACGACGAACAGCTGAAGTTTGGTAAAGGTTACGATCATAACTGGGTGCTCGACCGGCAAGGAAAAGAGCTGGAGTTGGTCGCCTCTCTTTACGAGCCTACTTCTGGAAGATTGATGGAAGTGCTGACGACTGAACCGGGTTTGCAATTTTATTGCGGTAATTTTCTCGACGGGACAAATAAGGGTAAGGGTGGCACCGTTTACCAACACCGTACCGGTCTCTGCCTGGAGACGCAGCACTTTCCAGATTCGCCGAACCACCCGGACTTTCCGACGACTGAGCTAAAACCGGACGGGAAGTATACCCAGACAACGGCTTACTGTTTCTCGACGAAGTAGCTTCGCCCTGACCATATTCGAATTGATCGCAACAGAACTTCCGTTGCTGCATTACCAAAAGATACGCGCGACGGCTTTACTCGCAAAACCTGCTTCGAAGGGTTGCCTGTAACTAGTCAGTTATGACATCATTTGCTGCTTTATAAGCGAACAACCACCACAGAAGAAGAACCCATGAAAAAGAGAAATCGTTCCTCCCACGAACCTGTTGACCGTGCGGGGCTATCGCGGCGCGAAGCTTTACGCCGCGCCGCCAGCGCCGGTGCGCTGCTTTCGCTGTCCTCCCTCGGACTCGGCATACCCGCGAGTGCAGACGCTGCCGAAGGCGAGACCTTCGGCAAGTTTCCGAAGCATCCGCCGTGGAAATTCACTTTCGTTAATCACGTTACTACGAACCCGTTTTTTGTCCCGACAAGGTACGGCGCCGAAGATGCCTGCGCGCTTCTAGGCTGTTCCTACCAGTGGACCGGGTCAGAGAAATCCATCGCTACCGACATGGTCAACGCACTGAACACCGCAGTGTCGGCGGGTGTCGACGGTATCGCCGTCTGCCTTGTTGATCTGAACGCCTTTAACGATCCAGTCGAAAAGGCCCTCAAGGCAGGTATTCCCGTGGTGTCATACAACGCCGATGCAAAGGGCAACAAACGATTGTGCTACATTGGCCAGGATCTCTTTCTGTCCGGCAAGGGATTGGGTCAGCGCATTGTTGAGTTGGTGCCGGAGGGTGAAGTGGTTGGCTTTATTGCGACCCCCGGACAACTGAACATCCAGCCACGTCTGGACGGTGCGAAAGAGGCGATCAAGGAGTCTGGCAAGAAGATCACGTTGAATGAGGTTGCCAGCGGGCCCGCCCTAAACGACGAAGTCTCCGCGGTGGAAGCCTATTACACGGGTCATCCCAACATCAAGGGCATGTTTGCGGTGGACGCGGGCAGCACAGCAGCCGTGGCTAAGACGATGGGTGCACACCAACTACAGTCGAAGGGTGTTCATGCCGGTGGCTTTGACCTTCTACCGACTACGATGGAAGCAGTAGCAAAAGGAGACCTCGACTTCACGATCGATCAACAGCCTTACCTCCAAGGATTCTATACCGTAATGGTGCTCTTCATTTATAAAATCTCCGGCGGGTTGACCGGCCCGTCCGATATCAATACCGGGCTGAACTTCCTGACGAAGGCCAACGTGGACCCGTTCCTGCACACCGAAACCCGCTTTCAGGGTAATTCTAGCGAAGAGAAGGTGATTCCGCGGTCAGGTGCTATCTAATGATTGAGGAACGTCATGGCGACCGACAAAGCGGATTCTTTGCCGCAACGACATGATCCAGACTGGGGTGTTGAGCGCCGGGGCCTGGCGCACCGCGTGGGGCTGTCTCTGCTCCACTCCCGGGAAGCGAGCATTGCGATTGCCGGCATCGTGCTGGTTGTCTACTTCCAGAGCACGGCGCCGGCATTCCTGTCAGCAAGCAACGTCGCTAACCTCGCGGGCTACTCAGCGACAACCGCGATCATCGCCGCCGGCGAGGTGATGGTGCTCATTTCCGGCGAAGTGGACTTGTCCGTTGGTCAGGTCTACGCGCTGGCGCCCTTCGTAATGTATTACGCGCAACGGGCTGGCGTCCCTTTTGTTCCCGCGATTGCTGTGGGGTTCATTCCAGCCGCTATCATCGGCATAATCAATGGGCTTATCACGGTGGTGTTGGAGATACCGTCTTTCATTACGACTCTCGGCACTCTGTTTTTAATCAATGGCCTGACGCTGACCATTTCAGGGGGGTTTCCCGTGGCCCCGAAACCGGGGCCGGTAGTCGGCAACATCTTCGGTGGCAACGCGATCTCCCAGAGCCTATGGGCGATTGGCGTCACGCTCGTTTTCCAGCTCGTCCTCGTTAAGACGCGTTGGGGAATGCACACGATCGCCACCGGCGGTAATCTCATTGGTGCCAAGGAGGTGGGCGTCAAGACCGGATTCATCAAAATCGGGAATTTCGTCATTTGTAGCGTCTTGGGCGGTCTGGCGGGCACTTTGGACTGTTTCCGGATCGGCTCGATCGATCCGCTGGCGGGCGGGACCGAGATCATGTTCATGGCGATCGCGTCTGCGGTCATTGGCGGAACGCTCCTCACCGGGGGCTCGGGCACAATCGTCGGCGCATTTCTTGGTGCTTGCGTGCTTGGCATCTTAAAAGATGGGTTTACGCTCTCCGGCGTCAGCGCCTACACTTTTGATATGATTTTAGGAGGGGCTATCCTCATTACCATGCTCATCAATGTGCACCTCAGCCGGCTGCGCGCGGCAGGAGGTGTACGATGAGTGAGGAAATGTTACGTACCGAGCATGTCTCCAAATCCTTCGGCCGCGTAACGGCATTAAAGGATGCTTCAATCCATCTCGCCAAGGGCGAAGTTTTGGGGCTCCTCGGCGATAACGGCGCCGGCAAGTCCACTTTGTTGAAGATTCTCACTGGGTTTCACCGGCCGAGCAGCGGGAAGATCTACTTCCAAGGCAAAGAGATCGAACTCAGATCCGTCAGGCACGCTCGATCGCTGGGCATCGAGCCTGTGTACCAGGATCTGGCTCTGATAAACGAGCTCAACGTCTACCGAAACATGTTCCTACAGCGGGAAATAATGTTTGGCGGACCGCTTCACATCCTAAACGATGGCGCAATGCGTGCGCGTGCGAAGGAGCAGCTGAAGCAAATGGGAGTGAACATTCCTTCGGTGGATGTCGAGATTTCAAAGCTCTCCGGTGGTCAGCGACAGGGAATCGCCGTGGCACGCTCCGTATACGCCAATGCCAAGGTGCTGCTCCTGGATGAACCCCTGGCGGCGATGGGCGTGAAAGAGAGCGCAATGATCCTGGACGTAATCCGGCGCCTCAAGGAAAAGGGCGATGTCTCGATTATCATCGTGGCTCACAATTACGCCCAGATATTTGATTTTTGCGACCGGATCAATCTTTTGCAGAACGGTCAGATCACGTTCGACCAACGGACTCGGGATACCTCTGTCGAAGAGCTGACCGGCCTGGTCGTCAACGAGTATCGCGCGGCACGCGAAGGCTTGCACCGGACCTGATCATTCCCCGACTTCAACGCCATTCCGAACGTCTAGCCGAGGGACAGACTGAACCATGAAGGGGCATCTTTGTGCATAGCCGCCGACGTGGCTTTTGATCGAACGTTTGGACGAAACTGAAGCATTTGCTGCAAGAGAATAGATTGCCTCTTCATCGCTTCGCTGAAAGTCACCACGCTCTTGCCGGCGATAACCAAAAAAAAACCTTCCTTGTAGGCTGCTCGGACAAAGCTGCCGTTTTCGCGGAGCCGAGCTGGAACTCGCGCAGGAGGAGGGTTCGAATGGCGTCGTCGGCCAAACGGTCTACTCGCGACAACCCCTTGTAAGAGCTCTTTCGCGTATTTACGTGAAAAACTCTGGCCCGCAAATGACTTAGTCTGCGCTTTAACTGAAATCGACATTCAGGCAGCCCAAAGAGAGAGGTCGGAAATTAGTCCGGATGCGATCCTGGACGCGTTCGGCCTTCTTTCGGGCTTCTTAGGATACCAGCAAGCGGAGCGGTGCTTTCTCGCTCGATAAGAAACGGTGAGATTGTATGAATCGATGATGTTGCTCGGTTCTGATCTACCTGTGCCGTCAAGCATTGGATACTTAGCCGGCCAAGGGCGGCAAAATCTTGTTTGATTGTCGACAAAGGCGGGCGGAAAAAGCCGGCTTCAGGAATGTCGTCGAAGCCGACCAGCGAAATCTCCTGCGGGATACGGATCGAATTCTCCTCAAAAGCTCGGATTGCTCCCAGCGCCATTTGATCGTTAGCGACGACGACTGCAGTGAACTTCCCCCAACGATTGGTGATAAGTCTCTGGGTTGCTTCAAAGCCAGACTCAGCGGTCCAATCGCCATCAACAACTGGTCCGGGAGGGAGACGCGCGGCCTTCAGTTCTTTTTGCCAACCAACGTAACGAAGTCTAGCTGCTCGCCATGGAGCAGGCCCGCGAATATGGGCGATTCTCTCGTGACCGAGTTGAATCAAATAACGAGTTGCCTCACGCGAGCCAAGCTCCTGGTTGACAAAGACAGAGGGACACTCGAATCCGAAATCAGAATCGACGGCTATCAAGGGTACGTTTCGACAGACAATCTGAAGATCGCGCAAGTCCATTTCCCAAGGCAAATGGATGAGGATGCCACAAACCTGATGGGAGCAAAGTTCGTCCACTGCTCGGCGGATATATTGAGTGCTCTGTTCAATAATGCCGCTAAACATGAAGCTCAACCCGAGCTCCTTGGAAGCCTGCTCAATGTTCACCATAATCTGGGAGGGACCGTAGAAGCTGGTAGCAAAAGTGACTAGTCCTACGATGGTGGAACGCTTGCTGGCGAGCTGCCGCGCAGTCATGTTGGGTCGGAAACCCACTTCTGCGACCACCTGTTGGACCCGGGCACGGGTTGCGGCTGCTACTTCGGGCATCCGATTGATGACACGGGAGACAGTTTGATAAGAAACACCAGTTAGAGCTGCGACATCACGGATGGTAACGCTCTTTTTCTTTTTGTCGGAAAGCCGCATGGTAAGGAAAGTAAGTTCGCATTAAGATTTGCACACTTTTTTCTTGCAAACCGGAGGGCAAAAGAATTAACCGTTGTGAACGATCACAAAATACGCCCTTTTTTCTGGACGTTGAAGTAGGGCGTTTTTGTGAGCGATCGAGGTTTTCCTCCTCTCGTCTGAATACTAGTTCCCGTCGGATGAGCACTCGGCGCGCGAACTAACCAATGCAGCCCCAGAATATGAAATGGGCCGCCTTTTATCGAACAACTGTTGCTCGGCCGGGATTTCCAGCTGTATTTGCGCTAACCCAGACTCAGGCTGCACTTGAGTCGATCCGCTCTCTATTGCTCAAGACGCGGAGGTGATCGCATTTTCGCCCGTCGTCGAAACCGATTTCGAACCGGGCTTACGGGAAACTAAGAAGGCCGGGATTCCCGTTGTCCTGTCTGATCGGGCCGTCAAAACTCCTCGGACCTCAGCTTTTTGACTTGATCGAAAACTGGCGAATAAAGAGGAAATACCGAAGCGCGTCGTCAGCCAAGAGGGTGTCTACGAGCAATCGCAGGCGGCCGCAGAACTACCAAGAAGATTTGTTCTTCACTTAGTTCCCTAAAAACGAACGCTCATTCGAAACCAAGCGCCCGAATTTCGTTCTAAGAGGTTACCTCATGAAACGGAATTTTAGCACGGTAAGGGCTCTTATTGGTGATTTGGCCAAAAGAAACCGCGCCAGGATAGGATTACAGCTCATTACACGGCAAATCCGGGTGCTGACTACCTTTTATCTTCCGGGCGTTGATTTTTCTGACGGCCTGTGGCAGAGCGCTCTGTGGTGAACAACCCCGTCCAAGAGTCTGTCGAACAGCCCGCGCTGCGGATGGTCAACATCGAAAAGTATTTTGGCCTGGTGCATGCGCTGACCAACATCAACCTGGAAGTTGGTCGCAATGAGATTGTGGGGTTGATCGGTGACAACGGAGCCGGTAAGTCGACGATGGTGAAAATCCTGACGGGCGTGTTTCCGCCAACCAGGGGCGAATTATACGTTGCCGGCCGCAAAGTAGATTTCCGCCGCTATAACGTCCAAAGCGCCCACGCACACGGCATTGAAACCGTGTACCAGGATAAATCGCTCGGTGAAAAGCAGGTTCTGTGGCGGAACTTCTTTATTGGACGGCAGATTGTGAACCGCTTTGGCTTCATCGACGTGAAAAAGGAAAAAGCCATTGCCAACGAGATCATGGTAAACACCATTGGCTTCCGCAGCAAGGGCATCACCGTGGACTCCAATGTGAGCCAGCTTTCAGGTGGTGAGCGCCAGGGGATCGCCATTGGACGTGCGATGCATTTCGAGGCCAATCTGATCATTCTTGACGAGCCAACGGTTGCTTTGTCTCTCAAGGAGGTGGCGAAAGTAATCAATTTTGTCCACAAGATCAAGGAGGGCGGCAAGGCAAGCATTTACATTTCCCACAGCATTCCGGACGTATATGAGGTCTCCGACCGCTTCATCGTCCTGGACCGTGGCGAGATCGGCGCAAGCATTCCGAAGAAGGATATTAGTCTGAAGGATTTAGATGGATTTCTGCTCGAGTATGCGCACGGCCTGAAAGACAAGGAATAGTCATGAACTTCGTCAGGTCACTCATTAAGTTTCTGGGTCGGCTGGAAGGCTTCGCCATAGCTATGGTGCTGTTGGTCCTGTACGTTGCGTTGATCATTGCCGCCCCCAACGTCTTCACGCACTCGCTGATTTATATATCCTTCCTAGAAACAGTTCCACCTACGCTCATTGCGGCGTTAGGACTGACGCTAGTCATTACCGCAGGCGAGATCGACTTGAGTTTCCCCGCCGTAGTTTCGCTGTCGGGCTTTGCACTTTCCTGGGGCTGGAAAACCTTTGACCCGACTTACGGTGCCTGGATTGGCATCGGGCTGGCCCTCGCTGCCGGCGCTTTGGTGGGGTATATCAACGGCGTGATGGTCGCACGCATCGGGGTACCATCCATTATGGCAACACTCGCCGCCAATTTTTTCTGGTACGGCATCTCGATTCTGCTTGCGGGCGGACTGCAGGCAACGCTCAAGGGTAGCCAGGACAATTTCGTCCACGAGCTTTTTGTAGGCCGACTGTTTGGCACCGTGCCTGCGCAGGCGTTCTGGGCGTTGGGGCTGGCGGCCCTGCTGTGGTTCATCCTGAACCGACACAAGTTCGGGGAGGGCATCATGTTTATCGGTGACAATGCCAACGTCGCGCGGGTGATGGGTGTCAACGTCGAAGCGACCCGCATCAAGCTCTTCGTCTTGCACGGCATGATCGCGGCCTTTGCAGGAATTATCGTCACCCTTGATATTGGCGTGTTCTACCCTGACCAGGGCAACTTTCTCCTGCCGGCCATGGCATCGGTGTTTATTGGCGGGACCTCGATTGCCGGGGGAGCAGGTTCCATATTCGGTACAGTTTTCGGAGCCTATGTTATTGGTTCGCTGGCAGCCGGCGTGGTAGCGACCACGATCAGCGGCTATTGGGTCCAGGTGGTGGAAGGCGTCGTCATGGCTGCGGTCATCGTGCTCAACGCGGCAACGGGCAAAGGCAACATTGCTGCGCTATCCCGTCGGTTCCGTCATTGGGGCGCGCCAGTCGCGACCAGCCCCGCTCAGGAGCTTTTACAGAAGGACGACACGGAGCCGAACTGATCGGCCGTTGGATTCTTCTGTTTAGCCTTTACCAAAGGGAGGAAGCCTATCTAGTCTCATGAGATCTACCCCCCAGCAATATCGCTTAACAAAGAATCTGATTCATTCAAATAAGGAGACGGAAAATGAAACGTATCTCTACCAGTAGGGCGCTCGTACTAGTATCCGCTTTCGTCCTAGCAATAGCCCCGGTGAAATCCACCGGCGCCCAAGGCAAACCCATCGTCGTCTATATGCAAATGGGCGGCGATAGGGGTATTGCCTCCGTGTTGGCCCGCACCACGGGTGCAGAAGCCGCGGCCAAGGCTCTCGGCATCGAACTGCATGAGCAGTACGCAAGCTGGGACTCCAAAAAGATGATCGACCAGTTCAAGGAAGCGATTGCCGCTAAGCCCGATGGCATCGCTATCATGGGCCACCCCGGTGAAGACGCCATGGCGCCACTCGTTGACCAAGCTGAAGCCGCCGGTATCATTGTCACGAGCGGCAACAACCCGCTGCCCAAGATAGAAGCCAAATACAAGGCCAAGGGCTTCGGCTACGCCGGTGCTGACCTATATGCGGGTGGTTGGCTGACCGGACAGGCGATGGTTGACAGTGGCAAACTCAAGGCTGGCGACAAAGCCCTCGTATGGGACATCTTCCATCAGGAAGGCCGCAGCAAGAGCTCTCAAGGTTGTTTTGACGCGCTGGAGAAAACACTCGGGAAGGGTAACGTTGAGAAGCTAGACGTAACACAGGATATCGACACTGATCCGACCAAGGGTATTCCGGTAATGACGGCCTATCTGGCAGCCCATCCTGACCTCAAAGCCATCGGGACGCAACACGGTCAAATCACCGCCATCTTGCCCAAGATCCTCAAGGACGCTGGCAAGAAACCCGGTGACGTCGTGGTCGGCGGTATTGACCTCGGCCCGGACGTCATCGCCGGGATCAAGGCTGGCTACGTTGTGGCGAGCTTTGACCAAGTTCTGTACCTCCAGGGCTGGGACCCAGTACAGCAAATTTGGCTGACCAAAAACTACCTCATCCCCGGCTTGCACCAGGACACGGGTGTCGGCGAAGTTACGCCATCAAACGTCGATACCATTGCTCCCCTGATCGAGCAAGGCTTCCGTTAGGCCAAGGAACCAGTTTCGTCATTGATCGACCGAGAGGACTACCCCTGCCACAGTAGCGGGGCGTAGTCTTTTTACCGTGCCACCGGTATCTCGCGCGTTATGCTTCGTCCAGACCGCATACGAAATACTCGGCAACGCGGTAAGTTGATAACGCTAGGGATTTTTCCGTCTTCCGCTCTGCGGCCCCCGGAACGAACGCCATGTTCGAGGCCAGCCTCAATTGCGAAATCGAGCCCGGCGCGATCCGCGGTGGCCTGACCACCACTCAGGATCTATTCGGGCACGAAAAATCCCTACTTTGAGATGTTTTGGCTTCACGCCAAACTTTATCGCGTGCCGTCCTTGTGCGCGCCTGCACACGGTGAGAAACTCCGAAATAGGAAACTCCTCTTATGGCCAGCGGCCCCATCACTCCAGATCGACTCACTGAATACCGGCAAAAAGGCTACATGCTCGTCCGCCGCATGTTCAATTCGCAGGAAATCGACTTGCTTCGGCGTTCCGCTAAGCAGGATAAAGCTCTTGACGACCACGCCTTCGGACGGGACGACGGCCGTGGCAATATTGTCCGCCTTTCTCTTTGGAACCACCCCGGTGACACCCTCTACGGCATGTTCGCGCGCTGCGAATCCATCGTCAACTCCGCTGAGCGCATTCTCGACGGCGAGGTTTATCACTACCATTCGAAGATGATAATGAAAGATGCGAAGACCGGCGGCGCCTGGGCCTGGCATCAGGATTACGGTTACTGGTATCAGAATGGCGTCCTTTCACCCGATCTCTGCAGCGCATCCATTGCTGTCGATCCAGCCACTCGCGAAAACGGCTGCCTTCAGGTCATCGAGGGTTCTCATCTGCTCGGAAGAGTCGACCACGTACTGACGGGGGATCAGGCTGGCGCCGACAAGGAACGCGTCGCCGCTATCCTCGAGCGTTTCCCGCTTGTCTACGTCGAGATGGATCTCGGCGATGTGCTCTTCTTTCACAGCAATCTTCTCCATGCCTCGGCTGCAAACACCTCCGATAAGCCCCGCTGGTCCATGATCTGCTGTTACAATGCGGCTCGCAACAACCCCTATAAGGAGTCGCACCATCCCAGGTACACGCCTCTACAGAAGGTCCCCGATTCCGCCATCCTCGAAGCAGGCTTGAAGCGCTTTGCCGATTCCACGGAAGACGTCGCCTGGCTCGAAGATAAAAAGGACCAGAGCGCTCGCAGCCTGGAGCACGAGGCAGCCAAACACTCGTAGTCTCTGACCCCGCAATAAGGGTGTCGCCAGCGCGACATTGGACGTGCTCGTAAATGCAGCTGCAAGTTTTTCGGCTACGAATCAGCTGCAACTCACCGGGTATTTTTTACCGGAGACGAAAACAAGCCGCGGGCATGTTCCCTACTCTAGGCACGGTATCTCAATTCGCATTCGACCAAAGCATCGATCGTTTTTCGGCTAAGGTGGAAGTCCAAGTCCCTCCACGCGGGCGGCGGCGGTTAGGGCCGCGAACCCACCGGCAGCTAGCATCGCGCGGCGAGAAAGGTTTGCCCTCATCATCTCCCTGGTCATTTCCACCCATGCATCAAAAGGTTGCTTTGGGGTTAGCTTCATGACCTGAGACTATCAATTCCATTCTCTCCCACAACCCTCAACAGTTTGGCCGCCTAGCGTTGATCCAACGAGTAACCCTGCATCCGCCAGGGGCCGTTATCACTATTCCCTCCTATTCTATTTTTCAGGTCGCTACACCCACAATACCAAATGCAAAGATTGATTTGGCAGGCCTGCACGGTATGATCGATTTGCTAGGCCGCTTCGAAGGCAGCGTTCCCAATGATTGTTCCGCATCCGCAGGAACAACTCCCGATGACGGCTTTTTGGGCCGCACGTTGCAAACCTGGCTAAAGGTTTGCGTCTTTGGGGGTAGAGCACCAGGCGGGCAGCGGGTTCAAAAGCGAATAACCCGACTGCGCAAACGCCTCCTCGCGTTTGTATTCAAAGCCAATCCCGAATGCTTCGACCAGATGGGCGGCTGGCATCCGGTTGCTTTCCCGCACGCATACCACCGGAGGCCACCGATTTACATGGGCTGATGCGAAGAGCGGAATGCAAACTCGCCATGATCCGCTGCCATGCGGAGTGACATTAAGACGCTATTCCGGTCAATTATGAAGGACGCGAAGATAGAGGAAACCGTTCCCCGACTCACCGACCGCAGGGAGGGAAATCCAAACAGAGAAACCTTCTCGAAATCTCCTTACTTTCGCGCCATTCGGACCATTCATAGTACCTGACCCCTTCCTGAATCGTATCAATAGCTGCTGATTCCGGCGCTATTGTGATTCGCGACCTGGTCGTGTGGTTAAGCGTTTTTCAATGTATATCCGGGCTTCCCACGAGATCTACTTCTTTAGCCCCAGAACCGCGTCCTTTGCCGCCTTGGCGACTCGGAATTTGACGACGGTCTTGGCTGGAATTTTGATTTTCTGCTGCGTCTTCGGATTGAAGCCCGTGCGAGCCTTCCTTTTCTGCTTTACGAGCTTGCCAAATCCAGGCAAGATGAATTCTCCGTTCTTTTTGACCGATTTGTGGGCGAGCGTGCTGAGCGTATCGAGGAATACTCCAGCGGTTCTCTTGGTGGTCTCGGTGGCAGCAGCGAGTGCGACTTGAAGTTCAGGCTTTGTCATGTCAATACCTCCGGCTGAGTTGGCATTGAGTGCTAAACAGTCCGACGTCCTCTCGCCGCGGGTTCTTTTACTAAGCCCTTTAATTCTTCGGATATTTCTCGTTTGGCTTCAACCCAATCCGAAGTTTCGTCGCCAGGAAATCCCAGCTTTCGTCGGCGCTCACCAATAAAGTAAGCACGTAACGCGACCTGTTCGTTGCTAAGTTGAACATCCATTTTTTCCCGTGCTTTGCTTTCAGAGACTTCTGTTTTGCTGGTGGAAGGCGAACCGGTTTTCCGCTGGCCGGATTTCTTGGCGGAAACGGAGGTGGCATCAGGCTCTGAAGGCGTTTGGTTTATATTTTTTAGTATGTTTCGATTCATAGTTTTAATCAGTCTTCTCTCTGGTCTTTCGATTGTTTCTACGACAAAAGTTCGCCAAGTCTTCCGTGTACCTGGAACATCATTGTGATTTTTTGAACTCCGGTACTTCGGCGGCGGCGGGTAAATTAAATTCCACAATTATAAAGGGATACAAGAAAATACTAGGAAAACTTGCAGAAATTCAGCGAGAATTTGTAGACGTTTACAGCCCGGATTCGGATAACGATTGCCACGGAGGCGCCGGTGGTCATCAACACCTCCACCCGCCCGAGTGCGATTCGACGCACAGTGCTGACGTTTTCAAAGATTCGTGCACGCGTCGAAGGAACCCAGCTTGCAGTGGAACAGCTCGGATAAGATTGTCGATTAGACGCTCACTATTCAGACAGGATCGTAGCAGCAAGCGCAGAGATCCGGTGTGGAAATCGCTACCCATACGTTTATCAACGCCAGGGCTAGACTTCGTCCAACGTCGAGTAGATCTCTCACATTGCCCTCAATCTTATCGGACAGACACATCGCCGTACAGAGATCTTCGGAGGGCGGGAATTATAATCCGAAAATTCAACGATGCAGGAACATGATCGAGAGTGAAAGAGAACAGTGCGGGTGATTACCGTGAAACGATTATCAGGCCCACCCTGAGTAGCAACAGTAACGCAACCACAATCAAGAGACAACCGCATCCGCAGCATGAAGCGTGCATGTTTATTCGATCCAAACTTTCGCAGCACTTCCCCCTGCGTAGGGACTTCACTCACTCGCGCGACGAACGTGGGGGTACCAGCGGGAAAGCCATTTCGGTGAAACTCCGCACCAATACAGCAGTTGCAACGTCGTCCAATGCAGCCACATTAGCGCGAAATTGCGTTGTTCGAAGCGCCGTGAGGAGGTTATGATCCGGCAGCTCAGATGGACAAAACGACCGACTCGGCGCAATCGCCGGAGCAAGTCCAGATCCTCGAAAAGTGGCAGTGAACGGAATCCGCCAATCTGGTGATAGACGTCCCGCCTGACAAAGATACCTGAATCGCCGTAGCATAGAC
>Ga0206947_1108_pt1 | contig 24064 bp, 24 predicted proteins | sample Alteio_BWOrgHeat_3_FD_153239 | JGI IMG/M metagenome (GOLD analysis project Ga0206947, IMG submission 153239) | Enriched cells from forest soil in Barre Woods Harvard Forest LTER site, Petersham, Massachusetts, United States -... | ecosystem: Environmental > Terrestrial > Soil > Temperate forest > O...
TTCACATCTATCAAATCGTTGTAATGCTTATCTTCATAAACAACGGTCTTGATGTTTTCATTTTTGCGGATTAAATCCGCGAGGCGGCTTATTTGCGATGGTGGCAGCATTTGTCCGCCGCTTTGTTTGGCAATAGTATTTAACAATTGGTGATTGGCAGCACTTTGGCGCGATTCGAGGTTAAGCGCCCTGATGGTTAATTGCCCCGAGGCGTTAAAATCCTTTGTACCAATTTTTGTAGAGGCGGCATAACTGTATTCGCCGACAGGCAAAGTACCGGCGTCCAGTTGATAGCTTTGCCCGTTGCGGCTAAACAGGAAACTGTAATTCTTTCCGGCAGCGCTTTTTAGATCAACTTTTACATCAGGGGTATTAATTAACTCCAGCGCATCATTGTATAACTCAGCGTTTAGTATCACATTTTCGCCTTCATCAAAAATATTTTTGGCGGGATAAACAACAAAGCGCTGACGGTTAGCATTGGCTGTGAGGTACTGCACGCCCTGCCCAAACAATTCTTCCAGCGAGTGATGGTTGCCATAATTCTGATACTCGGCCAGTTGCCAGTGCCAGATGCCCTCGCCGCTAAGCACGGCTTCGCGTTCTCCGCCTTCATCGCCAAATGCCAATAATGGGTAAGTGGTTTCCACACTGCCTATGCGCTGTTTCAGCAAAGTTACGCCGGGTTGAGGCTGAGCGTAGCTTCCGTACGGCGCTAACAACGGCGGGAACGATGATATTTTTCGCCTTGCGGAATCTGACAGTGTAAATGCTGTAAAATCATTGGTCGGCGTTGCAAAAACCTCCTGCATATCGGCGCGGCTCACGCTTATTTTAATTATTTTTTGATCATTATTAAAAGCTTGCAAATTGGTTTGTGCGCCGGTTATAAACCATACCGGAACCTTGCTTTTTATCAGGCTTTGCAGGGTAGCGTTGCCTGCAGCCGTAACCTGATACAGGATAACCAAACTATAATCGCCGGCTTTAACAGCCGGTAACTCGGCTAATAAACTGGTTTTTACTTCGTAATTCTTATTGGCCTCGATAGATTGCCGGATCACCGTAATATCCGGGTGCGGACTATCATACACCAGCAAAATCTTTTCGCGGGCGTCAAGCACATCTACATAAATTGTTTCGCTGTTGTTTTGGGTCGATATCTCATTGCTCACCGGACTTATGCTGATGGTAAACTTCTTTAACCCTTTTTTGTCCGCATTCAACTTAACCGGTACCACCTTTTGAAAGGAATTCGTGTTTACTTCGATGTTTTGCGAAAATACCTGTCGGCCGTCTTCGCTAACATTGAGCCGCATATTTTCGCCTTTGGCCTGGTAGGCTTCGGCCAAAACTTCAATGATAAAATCGTTACCTAAAAAAGCGGTTTTATTGTAATTGATGTTACCAATCAGCAAATCGCGTTTAGCAACCGTATCGCCAAAGGCAATGGTGTAAATGCTGCTTTTAATGTTTTTGGCCTCGTACTGCGGATCGCTTCCCTGGTTGTAAAGTCCATCAGTAGCCAGCACCACGGCGCCAATATTTTGATTTACAAAACGCTCGTTTACGGTATGCAGTGCGTTTGCTATATCGGTTTGTTTGCCGGTAAAGGATTTGGTTAAGCCGTTGCTGATATCGCGGTTAAAATGAAACTCCTGTACATCGTATTGCTCGCCCAATTGCTGTTTTAATTTGCCCAGGTCATCAACAGCAACATTCAGCGGAGTTTTACTGAACATGTTAATTGATTCCGAATTATCCTGTAAAACCAAAACCAACGGCTTTTGCGGATTATAACTAACCGATTTTACCAATGGCGAAAGCAGCAGAAACGCAACTACTGTAACTACAACAGCGCGTGCAGCAAAAAGCCAGTAACGAAATTGATTAGCAAGGCTAACAGGCTGCCGGTAAAGCAGCCAGGCATACAACAAACCTAATATGATGCAGGCGGGTACCCACCATCCCGAAACCGTTCCCCAGGTAATTGAAAATAAAAATTGCATATACTTTACGCGTTATGCGCAGCGCGCATTGCATTGACTTGCAAAATGCGAAAATATTGTGATATGATTGGTAAAAGTTTTATTCGGCTATATCTATCCTCACCGGAAGTGTATACAAAACCGGCACCGGGCGCCCGTTGCATAGCCCAGGTATCCAAATAACCATGTCAACAATATTTAGGATTTGTTTACTGAATAGCCGTTGTTTTCCCGATGGATCATAAATTGTTCTTTTGCCATCTATTTTGCCATTAGGTTCAACCACAAAAGCAACCACTACCTTGCCGTGGTAGTCAATATCACCAGTCGGGTATCTTAAGTTTTTGGATAGCTTTTTATAAAATTGCTGGATGCCACCTTTTACTTCAGGCGCTTTATCAACTACTTTGTAAACAAGTTTATGAAGTATGGTGTCGCGGAAAGCGGGGCAGTTTGCGCTTTTGCGTTGAGCCAGAGTGAACTTAAAAGTAAAACACAAAAAGCAAACGCTTGCTAACGAGCACAATCTTTTAGTTATCATGTTCAGCTGTTTTTAATTTCACCAAAGAAAATCTACGTCATTAAATCCAATGGAGGGCCGAAAATCTTTATTGGTACCAAAATAAATTTCATCCTCATGGAAAAAAAGTAATGCCCAATTAATACTTTGGTCTATAACCGTTAAATCGTCGGAACTGGGATAATAGAAAGCATCAAAGTATTTAATTAGCAACTTCCAGGGAACAATCATCGCTGTATCCTGCTGCCAGGATAGGTAAACGTCTTTGTCAAAGGGCAATCCGCGCTGGTAAAGCCATTTTTTTATTTCCCGGTCATTATCATCAAGTATCCTGGTTTTGTCAATATTCCTGAAGAAATCTTTTTTAAAAGGAACATCGGCATGAAGTTGAGTGGAAGCAATAAAGCTCCACAAAAAATTGGATGCTTTTTTATCTAATGGCTTTAATTGTTCTAAATGTATCGGAGGCAACAAATCATAATTCGCATCGGTGAAACGCCACTTCATCGAAAAATCATCCATTGGGATTATATGATCGTCTATGTTATCAAAACCAACTTCCATCTTAAATTGAAATACATCGCTTTGCTAAACCCCACCCTTCACCCGCACAAACTCACCTACGTCTGAACCACGGTTTATTGGATTAAAAGATTAGTCGGATTTTAAAATCCCATGAATCCATTAATCCAATAAATCCCGGTTCAGACAACAAAATCCTAAATCGAAATTACGAATTCCGAAATCAATTATAACATTCCGCCGTCCACAGGTATTACCTGCCCCGTGATATAAGATGCCATATCCGATGCCAGGAATACGCAGCAATTGGCCACATCTTCGGTTTCGCCACCGCGTTTTAGGGGGATAGCATTTGCCCAGCCTTCAACCACTTTAGGGTCCAATACTTCGGTCATTTCGGTTTTTATGAAGCCTGGGGCTACTACGTTGGTACGGATATTTCTTGAGCCTAATTCTTTTGCTATTGATTTGGAGAAGCCAATGATGCCGGCTTTTGAAGCCGCATAGTTAGACTGACCGGCATTACCCTGCACACCAACTACCGAGCTCATATTAATAAACACGCCATTACGGTTCTTCATCATAATTTTTGATGCCGCCTTGGTTACGTTGAAGATTGATTTAAGGTTTACATCCAGCACTTCGTCCCATTGTTGCTCGGTCATGCGCATTAGCAGACCATCTTTGGTGATGCCGGCGTTATTTACTACAATGTGTAAAGTTCCAAAATCGGTTATAATATCGTTTATCAGTTTTTCGGCTTCTTCAAATTTGGATGCGTCAGAGCGGTAACCTTTTACCTGGGTACCAAAACTTTGCAGTTCTTGTTCCAGCGCCTGGCCTTTTTCAACAGATGACAAATAAGTAAACGCCACATTAGCGCCATGTTCGGCAAATTTTTCGGCAATTTTACGACCAATCCCTTTTGAAGCGCCGGTGATAAGCGCAGTTTTTCCTTCTAATAATTTCATTTTTATAAACGATTTCGGAGGGCGAAGATAAGTAAATAGTCCGAAAGTCGGAAAGTCCGGAAGTCCGGGAGAAAATCTTCGTTCGTTTCCGGCTTGCTGTTAGAAAAGTCCGGCTTGCGGCATAATGCAATTTAAATCAATAGTACACCGCATTTTCATTCTTCCTGATCCAAACGGCCCCATCTGGTTTAAGTTCCAGTAAATCTATTGGTGCGCCTACTGCATCAGGGCGGTTTTTTGCTTCTATTTTCACAAGCTCTTCTACATACAAGGCCGGGTTTTGCTCTTTTGTATCTTCTGAAGGCAGCTCGCTGGGGCTGGCATTTACAATATCTTCAGAAATCCCGATAACAGTAGCTGCTATAATCTGGTGTGTTTTGTAAGTGACTATAATGTTACCATGTTTATCACGTTCGCAAAAAAAGCTGACATTAACAACATTTGGCTGACCATCGTAAAACCCAAAAAAACTCACTTTGCCCAAGCCATTGCGTGTAAACAGCTTTAGCTTATCGGGATAATAGGTTTTGGCCTGGTTCATCAAATATTTGTAACGTTTGGTCATTACATCGCCAAATTTGTTGATAGCCGTATAAACATCGGGGGTTTCCGTCAATGCCTGAGTAGCCTGTTTTAACAATGCGCCGTCATCAAAACCCGATATGGCGAAATAGTTATTCCCAACATTATGAATTTTACAAACCGATTCAAATTTCGGGCTGTCTTTAGCGTCACTAAAAATGAACGATCGCTTACTATCCGCTGCCACATATATGTGCCCGTTACTGGCAATATAAATAGCAATGCAGGTGGAAAAACTGCTCAACGAACAGAAAATCAGCATCCCGGTAAGTAATAATTTGTTCATTTATAATTTACCTAAAGTTAATACATAATTAACACCAATGTCAAATGTTTTATTATGAAAATTAAACTATTGTGAAATGCTATTGTATCATTTTGGTGATACCTTGAAAATGTCAATATTGTATTATAATCCGCCCGGCCAAATAATTTACCTTCATCCTTATAGTCCTGTGCGGAATGTTTTTGATTTAAAATTCTTTCCCTCTCTACGACGTAGAGAGGGGAAAGTCCCTTGAATCAAAATTGTCCTGCCCGGGCAAAACCAAATGATTTTATAAATATCTATTGTCATGACAAAAAATATCGCCTGCTTTTTTAACCTCAAATTATTGCTAAGTTTAATGCTCTTACTGCTTACCAGAGCAACCCAGGCGCAGTATAAGTATCCGTTTCAGAATCCGGATATGCCGGTAGAAGACAGGATCACCAACCTATTATCGTTAATGACGCTGGATGAAAAAGTTACCTGTTTAAGCACCAACCCCACCATAACGAGACTGGGGGTAAAAGGCACCGGCCATGTGGAGGGGTTACATGGCCTCGCTATGGGTTTGCCCGGCAACTGGGGGCGTAAAACACCCGTACCTACAACTATCTTTCCGCAATCTATCGGCATGGCCGAAACCTGGGACCCCACACTGCTACAGCAAGCCGCCAGCATAGAAGCTTTTGAAACGCGGTATATGTTTCAAAGCGAAAAGTATCATAAGGGTGGTCTGGTGGTACGCGCACCCAATGCCGATATTGGCCGCGACCCGCGCTGGGGCCGCACCGAAGAATGCTATGGCGAAGATGCCTTTTTTAATGGCACACTGGCCGTAGCTTATATTAAAGGACTACAGGGCAACGACCCTAAGTACTGGATAACGGCAGCACTGATGAAACACTTTCTGGCTAACAGCAACGAAAACAGTCGCGACAGCAGTTCATCTGATTTGGATGAACGGCTATTGCGCGAATATTATTCGGTCCCTTTCCGCATGGGAGTTGAGCAAGGTGGCTCACGCGCCTATATGGCATCGTACAACAAAGTAAATGGCGTACCACAAACCGTAAGCCCGATGCTAAAAAATATGACGGTTGATGAATGGGGACAAAACGGCATTATCAGTACCGATGGCGGTGCCTACCGGATGCTGGTAAACGCACACCATTATTTCCCAACGCTGGCCGAAGCGGCGGCGGCTTGTATAAAAGCGGGCATCAACCAATTTTTGGATACCTATAAACCGGGAGCCACAGAAGCATTGCAAAAAGGACTGGTTACCGAAGTTGATATTGATAAAACGTTGCGCGGCGTTTTCCGGGTAATGATAAAATTGGGTCAGCTTGATCCGCCGGAGAAAGTGCCTTATTCAACTATCGGCACCGGACCAGAGCCATGGTTATCGCAAAAGAACCGCGATTTTGTGCGGCTCATCACCCAAAAATCAATAGTGTTATTAAAAAATGATGGCGGCTTACTGCCATTAGATAAAAACAAATTAAAGACCATTGCTATAGTAGGCCCTCGATCGGAAGAAGTTTTGCAGGACTGGTACAGTGGTACGCCGCCTTATAGCGTTAGTATACTGGAAGGGATAAAAAACAAAGTGGCGGCTAACGTTGCTGTAAGCCATACTACTAACGCCAATTTAGCCGTTGCAATGGCAAAAAGCGCCGACGTGGTTGTAGTATGCGTAGGTAATAATCCAACCGGTAACCTTGGCTGGAAAAAGGTGGACGGCCCGACTGAAGGACGGGAGGCGGTGGACAGGGAAAGTATATCCCTTGATTCGGCACAGGAAGCATTGGTTAAGAGTTTATACCAGGTAAATAAGCATGTTATTTTGGTATTGATTAGCAATTTTCCGGTAGCTATTAATTGGGAACAGCAAAATATACCGGCCATTATTCATATTACTCATTGCAGCCAGGAGCAGGGCAACGCTATGGCCGATGCCCTTTTCGGGGATATTAATCCAGGCGGCAAACTGGTACAAACCTGGCCCGATTCGTTAGCACAACTGCCACCAATGATGGATTATAACATTAGGCATGGCCGCACTTATATGTACTTTAAAGGCCAGCCACTATATCCCTTCGGTTTCGGATTAAGCTATACCTCTTTTGAGTACAGCAACCTGAAGACCAGTGCCGATAAAATAGATAAAAACGGCGAAATATCCGTTAGCATTGATGTAAAAAACACCGGTAGCCGTGCTGGAGATGAAGTGGTTCAGTTTTATGTAAAACACCTGAAATCGCGAGTGGAACGGCCGCTGGAAGAGTTAAAAGGTTTCAACCGGATAACCCTTAACCCAGGTGAAACGCAGACGGTTACTACTAAGCTACCCGCATCAACATTGGCTTATTGGGATGTAGCTAAACACAGTTTTATTGTGGAAAAGGAGCTGGTACAACTAATGGTCGGGAGTTCTTCAGCAGATATTAAGGCGCAGAAAGTGGTGGAGGTGAGGTAAGTTAGAAGAGTTCGGAAAAGAAGAAAGCCAGTCGAGACTTACGAAGTAATTAGTTACTTCGTAAGTCTTTTAGAGGGTTCACGAGCCTTCCGGCACCGAATGCAACGCAATTCTATTCCCCTCGCTATCCAAAAACACGGCCATGTGCCCATGATCGGGCGATATTTCGGTTTTTGGCAAAATAATTTTGCCGCCGGCTGCTTCTATCTTATCCAGCACAATTTGCACATCGGGATTTGCATTTAAGTATACAACTACCCCACCATCGGCTGATGGTTTGTAAAAATCGGGTTGATAAGTTACCGCGCCGCCAACATCCATCCGGCTTTCGGTAGGGAACATGCGCATTTGCAGTTGCGGCATATCCATGGCAGTCATTTTAATATCAAAAATAGTTTCGTAAAACTTTTGGGCGCGGTTAATATCCGTCGACGGAATTTCAAACCAACTGATAACATTTTTAAAGTTCATAATTCACAGGGTTTATGGCTATAAATTTAAAGCATTGTTATGTATTTTTAAGCCTTTAATTGCCTCTGATTTAAAAACAACATCATGAAGTTTTTTCTGTATCTCTTTGCATTTTTTGTCTTGACCGCATCCGGGCAACCGCAACAAAAAAGAGAACATATAACGGTGGATGGCATTAAACGCGATTTTGTTATTTACATCCCGGCTTTAAATAATAACGATAAGCTGCCGGTCATCATTTCGCTGCATGGCCGGCTCGGCACCGGCGAGGGCATGATGAGCTTTGCCGATTTTAGGCCAATTGCCGACCGCGAAAAATTTATCATCGTTTGCCCCGATGGCATCAACCGCAGCTGGAATGATGGCCGTGCCACCCCATCCGAAAGAAAAGGGATTGACGATGTTCACTTTATCGATCAACTGATAACATACCTTATAAATACGTACAACAGCGATGCAAAAAGGGTATATGTTACCGGTATGTCTAACGGAGGGTTTATGTCGTCGCGGCTGGCTTGCGAACTTACTAACCGGATTGCGGCGGTGGCCGTTGTAGGTGCATCAATGGATAACGATATGGGGTATCATCCCACCAAACCCATACCCATCATGTATATACAGGGCACCAAAGATCCGTTGGTACCCTATACCGGCGGCGAATTGAAAAAAGGAGCAGGCGGCGAAATTTATAGCCATGCAGAGGTATTAAAACTATGGGCCGAAACAGATGGTTGCAACAAAACCCCGGTGATTACCAATTTAGCTGATAATGCCGGTGATGGTACATCAATTATTAAAGAAGAATACGTTAATACTTCAACCGGCGTAAAGGTCACAGGTTTTACCGTTAGCAATGGCGGCCACACCTGGCCGGGTGGTACGCAATATATGGCTAAATTTATCGTCGGCGTGGTGTCCCATAATTTGAATGCCTGCGAGGAGATTTGGAAGTTTTTTAAGGGGTATAGTTTGGAAAAGTAGATGCTTAGGTCATCATAAAATTTCACTTTTCTTCGTTGCGGTCTGTTAGCTGTATTCCGTGTTCGTAAGTGATCAATTTCAGTTTATCTACTTTTCTGAATTGTTTGTCACCTGTAATTATCCGCATATCAAATGCCATGGCAGTAGCAGCTATAATTGCATCCGCCAATTTTAACCCATGCTGCTTCTTTATTTCAACGAATTTTTCCTTGATGAGTGTGTTCATCGAAATAATGGAGCAATCACTCAACAACCCGGCAATTTGTTCTTCGCGCTTTTTCGAATTTCCGCTATATCCGATTAGTTCCAATTCGGTAATAAACGATATATAAACGTCCTTTCCCTGAAGAGCTTTTTCTAAAGTGTCACTCCCTTCCAAAAGATATAGAATTATATTGGTATCAATCAATATCTCTTTCCCACTCATCTCTTAATTTTTTTTGCATCGTTAGCGGGTCTTCTTCAAAATTCATGATACCATTATATTTTTTCGCATTAAATCCACCAGAATTTTTTTCTTTGTAAAGGGCTTTTTCTATTTTCTCAATATCTTCTTTACTGGCACCCTCTTTTAATATTAATTCCATGGTACTTTTTTTATAACAAATTTAATAAATTTAATTGATCAAAAAACACCGCAAGTTCCGGGTTCTTTTGCAACCACAGCCGGGATACATTTGTTGTATAAAAAATAAACACCATGGAAACACAGGAAATTATCAATTATCAACGAATTGCCGACGCCATAAACTATATAAAACTTAACTTTAAAGAGCAGCCCAACCTGGATGAAGTCGCCGAAAAAGTAAATTTAAGCCCCTTTCATTTTCAGCGGCTGTTTACCGATTGGGCAGGCATCAGCCCTAAAAAGTTTTTGCAATATTTAAGTCTGGATTATGCAAAAGGTATATTAAAGGATAAACAAGCTACCCTGTTCGACACCGCGTTTGAAACCGGCTTATCGGGCACGGGCCGCCTGCACGATTTATTTATGAACATTGAAGGGATGACACCGGCCGAATACAAAAATGGCGGCAAGGCGCTGTCCATCAATTACAGTTTTGCCGAAAGTCCGTTTGGGAATATCATTGTAGCATCAACACCCAAAGGTATTTGCTATATGGCTTTCGCCGACGACCGGGAGGACGCTTTTAATAGTCTCCACGCCCAATTCCCCAATGCACAATACACGCAAATGGTTGATATAGCACAGCAAAACGCGTTGTTCATTTTCAAAAAAGACTGGTCGGAATTATCATCGGTTAAATTACATTTAAAGGGCACGAGTTTTCAGCTGAAAGTTTGGGAGGCTTTGTTAAACATACCAATGGGCGGTTTATCTACCTATGGCACTATTGCCGGGGCTATTAACCAGCCAACGGCCAGCCGGGCAGTGGGTAGTGCAGTAGGCGATAACCCGGTGGCGTTTTTAATCCCCTGTCACCGGGTTATAAAATCAACCGGCGAATTTGGGCAGTATCATTGGGGCGCTACCAGAAAAACGGCGATGATTGGTTGGGAGGCGGCTAAGGTGGGTGTGGCAGTTTGATGTTATTTATCAAATAATGTAGGGGCAATCCCTTGTGGTTGCCCTAACGGCGGGCAACTGCGCAGATCGACAGACATTATGCATTGTGGGCGACTTGTCGCTTCGGGGGCAACCACAAGGGTGGCCCCTACAAGTTTCAATTAATTTATTAAATCCAAAATGGACATAAAACAAAGAATCACCCACCTAAACTGGGATGTAATTACGGAAAACATCAACCAAAAAGGCTACGCCCATACCAGCCAGCTATTAACCGCCGGGGAATGCGATGACCTGATTAGCCAATATGCTAACGCCCAACTTTACCGGAAAACCGTCATCATGGAGCGACATAATTTTGGTTTGGGCGAATACAAGTATTATCAATATCCGTTGCCCCTTATCGTACAACAATTGCGCGAAACCGTTTATCCGCACCTCGCCCCTATTGCCAACAACTGGATGCGGGCTTTAAATATTGAACAGCAGTTTCCGGATACCCATGAAGAACTGCTGCAACTTTGCAAAGCACATCACCAACACAAACCCACCGCGCTAATATTAAAGTATGAAAAAGGCGGCTACAATGCCTTGCACCAGGATCTTTATGGTGAAGTCTATTTCCCCATGCAGTTGGTTTTGTGTTTAAACGAACCGGAAAAGGACTTCCAGGGCGGCGAGTTTGTGCTGATTGAACAAAGGCCAAGGGCACAATCAAAAGCCATAGTATTAACACCCCGCAAGGGTGACATGCTGCTGTTTACTACCAATTTCAGGCCGGTGCAGGGCACACGAGGCTATTATAGAGTAAATATGAAGCATGGAGTTAGCGAGGTGACCGATGGCCAAAGGCACACTGCCGGTATTATTTTTCATGATGCGGGATGATACAACTACTCAGCTAACTCGGGAAAAATATCTTCGAACATCATTTTTGCTTTCTCTTTAATATTATCTACGGAATCATCTTGGTTGCTTATCATTAAATAAGCGCTGTGTTCCAAATCCATAAAATGAGTGAATGTTTCGGTACCAAATAGGGCATACATTGCTCTTCGGTAAACCAAAAATCTTTTGGTTATTCTTTTTGGTTCGCTGTATCCTGTTTCACTTTTAACAGTATTAGCACCTAAGAAACCGTAACTCGCTAATGGGTTCTTATCGTGAATTTGTAACATTATCCGGATGCAGGTAGAAACCACTTTTGAGCAGCGATTTTCGTTTGTGAGAATATTGTATTTAAGAGAACTGTGCTTATGCTTCTTCAAAAAATATTTGATGATAAAAACATTGTACCGATATACTTCAACCTCAACTAAATAGTAATTATGATTTGATTTGAAGCTATAGGTAACGATCTCCTTTAAATAAGTTTTATTATGTGCTTTATCGACTCCAACCTTGTTGAACCGGTAATAACAATCGAACACTTAGGGAAGAAGATATTTATAAACAGATGGCCTGATGGCATTAATTTCTTCAATGGTTACCTTCACCAGTTGAGACTTAATTTTTTTATTAACCGGCTTAGAATTTAAAGGGGGTGTATCGATAGACGGCTCCTTAAAATCTGTTAAACGATTAGTTTCCATAATTTCCCATCATTAATATTCAACACAAATATACGTTAAAATGATAAAATAGTTAACAATAATAGGTTCCCAAATTTTCTTAATCCCTGGTCGAAAATTTATAATAATAATGATAAAACATACTACATTGGGCAATACCCCGTTTGAACGAAGCAGGCAACTGAAAGTACTGCTCGGCAGCAAACGCATAACCTTTGCAGGTAACTCAAACTTGAAAATTTATGGATCACTCAGATGTTCATCGGGCAAAAGGATGAAAGTGCAAAATAGGGTGTTCTTTGAGTCGGAAGCGGAAGCTGTTGAGTTAGGATACAGGCCTTGTGGACATTGTATGCGCAACGCTTATCAGTTTTGGAAAACAGCTACAGATAAAAAACGATAAGCTTAAAATTCAGTTGCGGGGGTTTTATATATTTGATGCACTAATCAGCTATGCTAAAAAAGACTTTTTTAATATTATTTTCCGTTTTTGCGGGAATCAACGTCCACGCACAATCTGCCGACTCTGTTTATAACCAGTATCTCGACTTTAATCTGGCAAGGCTGCAAAGCGATAACGATAAAATGCTGGAACTGGGCGAAAACATTTTGCCAAACGCCGAAAAATTACCAGAAAAAGCAAGAATAAATTTTTATTTTGCCGTTGGTCAGTTATATGAGAATAATAACGAACCCAAAAAAGCCCTGACTTATTACGAAAAAGTAGCCGTTGCCGTGCCCGATTATTACGTGGTACACCGTGCACTGGGCTATTTGTATTTGGCCAATGCCACGGAAACCGGGAAAAAACTAAATGGAGAAAACACCGATATCGCCGAGAATAAACGGCTGGCACAACTTTACGAGCAACAGGTAAGAAAAGCCCTCCCCCACCTGGAAAAAGCCCAGGCCTGCGACCCGAGCGACGAAACGCTGGCTATCATTAAAAGGCTTTATAAAAATATTAAGGACACAGCCGGGTTAAACTCGTTAGACAGCAGGTTAAAGCAGCTGAACAAAAATTGCATCGACATTTTGAGTTCTCAATAAATACAAATTTCCTTTATTTTCGCACCGCATGAAAGTAAGCCAGTTTGTTACCAAAATTATCCTGCGGATTTTCTTTATCCTGCTATTTGCCGCATTGGTGCCGTTCTTTTATGGCGATCAGGCTAAATTCCAGCATATTTACCTCGTATTCCATCACAATTGGGAGATGATATTCCCTGCCATCATCATTATTGCGTTCATCTTTTTGCTGATTACCTGCGCTGTGAAAAAGTTTAAAGAACCCCAATTAAACTGGCTGCTGGTGGTTAATACAATTGTATTATTGGCTTATGGTATTGCAATTTACATCCGGATTTTTCAAATGGTTCATTAGTCTGAACCTGGATTAAGCAGATTTTAGGATTTTTCGGATTTATGCGTATGCCCTCTTGTCTCACCAATGCAGCTTCTTTACTGACTTTCCAGACTTTTCCGACTTTCGGACTCCCGCCCCAACTCCCTATCTATCTTTTTGTTCCATCGTTCTTGCGCTGGCTGATCCGATCCGTGACGCGTTTCATCATCGTACTGCTTCTGCATTGTAGTCATTTCCCGGTACGAATCGAGGTACAGCACGTTAATCGGCCCGTCGTAATTGGATACTGGCAGGTTTTCGGCTTTAATTTTTTTGATGAAATTATTGGCGGCTATTTTGGCAATATCAAAATGCCTTTGCTCGTGGTTTAATACATAGTCATTCCGGCTATTGTCTTTTACCCAACAGGCACTTTTGGGTAATGCCACTTTAATGGCAAGTGTTATACGAACGACGCTATTCACAACCTCTGTATGCTCCTCATATCCTATCGTCGGAAAAACCTCCGCATCATAACGGCTGCTGGCTATTCTCGATTGAAAATCGTTCCAGTTCAGCGGTCTTTTAAAAGAGTAATAAACAGTATCACCCTCGGCCTTTTCGGCGTAGTCGGTAAATGCAACTTTCACACTTTTGGCTAATTTTATACTGGTGGCAGCCTGCCGGTCCATCCAATTGTTTATGTAAATCAAGCCGTTCGCCAGCATTTTTCGCAGCGAAGGTTCAATTTCTTGTGGCGGCCCGGCTAATCTGCTATAAACTGCACTGCCTGTATATTCAACTAAAGGCAGCGGGTCGTTATCATCGCGCTCAAGCGCAAATGCCATAATTACCTGCACATGTCCTTCCACACGGCCGCCGGCTAAGGCCAATTCTTTTATCGTACATTTCTTCAGGCTGATAATGACCGGACGTAGTTTAGTATTACGTGGCAAACTATGGCCAATAAACTGATTGATAGCTGCAAAACCGCCACCTTTTAAATCAACGGTATATGGTTTTGCGGGCGTATTTACTTTATTTACTGTAGGCTGCAATAAGCCAATAGTTGTTTTATCATCACGCTCATCGACTATCCGGGCTATATAAAATTCTTTGGGTGTAATATTTAGCTGTTCATCGTGCAAAACAATAACAGCATTTTGCTTTTGCGATGGCCGAAAAGCCTGCAACAAACAAGCAGCAATAAGTAAAATAAAAATACCTAACTTATAAACCGGCTTTATCATCATATTAAAAATAATAAACACTAATATTCGCTAATGGGAACGAATTGTCACGAATCTTATTAAACGTAAACAAATCAAAATTCGCGCTCATGCGCTTAATTCGTGAAATTCGTGTTTATTCAATCTCTCAACCAAAAATTAGTGTCCATTCGATCCAATTCGTGACTATTGGTGTCTGTTAAATTCGTGTCTATTCGCCCTATTCGTGAACATTAGTGTTCAAAATAGTTTTCCACACCCATACCATCCCCTCATAACCACCCGTTAAAAGTTGCATGTTCTCCACAGTATGTGAATTACTATTGTGAACAAAATTTTTACGTTTTTGTTATTTTCGCGAATCGTTAGTAGCTCTTATGATCAAACATAAATATATTTCGGTATTTGTTCTGATATTTTTTGTCGTACAAGCAAAGGCCCAGCAAAACCCCTCGTTTCAAATCCACCGCACCTGGCATACGGCAATGGAACTGCTGAATAAAGAAAAATTTGTTGCAGCGGCCCAGCAATTCCGCCTTATCGAAGAATCAAAACTAAAAACCAGCAATCAACCCCGTTTTGAGTCAGAATTAGCACTGATGCAGGAAAATGCACAATATTATGTAGCCCTTTGCGCCCTTGAATCGGGCAACGACGATGCTGAAAGCCTGCTACTAAAGTTCATCAAGGAACATCCCGAAAATCCGCTTACCAAGCTGGCGTATTATCATATTGGCCGCAAATATTCAAAAGAGCAAAAATACGAGGAATCATTAACCTGGTTTAATAAAATAGAAGCCGACGACTTAAACGCCGGCGACAATACCGAATATAAATTCCGCAAAGGCTACGCCTATTACATTACCGGCGATTTTAAAAACGCCAGCGTATTGTTTAACCAGGTAAAAAATAAACGGTCGGAATTTCAGGATGATGCTATTTACTACTACGCCTATATCGCTTATAATAATAAAGATTATCACCTGGCGCTTACCAATTTCGAAAAGCTAAAAGACTCCAAAAAATACGAACGCAGCTATCCTTATTATATCACTTCGGTATATTTTATGGATAAACGTTATAATGATGTAATTAGCTATGCTATCCCGGTTCTTAAAACCACCATTCAGCAAAACGAAAAGGAAATGCTGCGCTTAATTGCGGCTTCATATTTCGCGCTGGCCGATTATCCGAACGCTGCCGTTTATTATGGACGTTTTGAAGACGAAGATTTGGGTCAAACTCAAAACACACAGGATAACTACCAAATGGGTTACACCTACTTTAAGGTAGGCAATAACCAAAAAGCAGCAATCGAACTGGTAAAGCTTCAGCAGGATACTGATGTTTACAGCCAAAACGGCAATTATACGCTGGGTAATGTTTTCCTGAAAATGGATAACAAGCAAAGCGCCCGCAATGCTTTTTTTGTGGCATCAAAACTCAATTTTGATAAACAATTACAGGAAGATGCGTTGTACGAATATGCCAAACTATCGTACGAGCTTGACTTTAACACCCAGGCCCTTTTAGCCACCAGGGCTTATTTAAAAAACTATCCCCACTCGCGCCGGATAGAAGACGTGAAGACTTTACTGGGCGAGGAACTGTTGAACTCGCACAACTACCAGGAGGCCGTTGATATTTTGGAGCCTATTGCCAATGCCAATAAATCGGCCAGTGCACAGGATGCCTATCAAAAGGTTACTTATTACCGTGGACTGGAATTTTACAACGAGCGGGCTTTTGAAAATGGCATCGGCATTTTTCTGCGCTCATTGAAATATCCGCATGATCCGAAAATAAGAACATTAACTTATTTCTGGATGGCCGAGGCCATGTACGAGGTGCGGAAGTATAAAGAAGCGGTAGAGAAGTTCGAACAGTTTTTATCGTTCCCCGAAGCTGAGGATACCCATTTGGCCAACTACGCCAATTATGCTTTAGCCTACGCCGCCTTCGGCGATGAGCAGTATGGCAAAGCGGCCACTTATTTTAAACGCTTTTTAGATGGTGATGAGAAAACCCCGGCTACTATAAACGATGCGGTAAGCCGCTTAGGCGATAGCTACTTTGTATTGAAACAATACGGCAGCGCCCTCACCTATTACGACAGGATTATTGATCAGCACAGTAAAGGTCAGGATTATGCGCTGTTTCAACGGGGTATGATACAAGGCCTGCAAGGGGCGCCTGCTATGAAAATCAGCACGCTGAATGACGTGCTGAATAAATTCCCGACTTCGGATTATGCCGATGATGCCTCCTTCGAAATAGCTTATACCTACTTTTTAACCCGCGACAGCACCAATGCCCGCAACGGTTTGGTGAATATGATACAAAAATATCCAACCAGCAGCTATGTGCCGCGTGCGCAGGTAACCATAGGGCTTATTGATTATAATGCCGGTAATGATACGCTGGCCGTGCAATCGTTTAAGAAAGTGGTGCAGGAATATCCTTCATCTGATGAAGCGAAGCTGGCGCTGAGACAAATTCAGCGTATTTATACTGATAAAGGTGATGCACAAGGCTTTATCAGCTATGCATCAACAGTGCCTATGGCCAATTATACGGCTGCAGATCAGGAAGGCATTATGTTTACAGCTGCCAATAACCTGTACGAAAGAGGCGACTGGCTAAATACGGTGGGCGCTGTTAACGCTTATTTTGATAAATTCCCGAGCAAGCCTATTTACGAAAAGGAGGCGAGGTTTATCCGAGCCCAAAGTTTGGTTAACTTAAAACGTACTGATGAAGCAATTGTTGACTATAACGTAATATTAAACGACTGGACCAGTAAATATACCGAGCAGGCGCTTATCGCCATGTCGCGCTTGTATATGGCACAGAAAAAGTATAATGAAGCGGTGGTGTTTTTGAAAAAACTGGAAACAAACTCAGAATATAAGGCAGATTATACTTTTGCTATTAATAACCTGTTGTTTTGCTATTCGCAGATGAACATGCCCGATGATGTGATAAACTATGTGAACCAAACCAGGGATAACGAAAAATCATCAGACGAGGATAAATTCAGAACCGGGGTATACGCGGGCTCCGCTTATCTGCAAAAAGGCGATACCACCAGTGCTATTGACGAGTTTACCTACACCTACAAAAATACCAAAACCGTTGCCGCCGCCGAAGCTGCTTACAACCTGGCACGTATTGAGTACCTGAAAGGTCATTATAAAACATCACAAAAAGCCTGCTTTGCACTGGTTAAGGATTTGCCCAATTATGATTACTGGGTTACCAAAACTTTTATTTTGCTGGCCGACAATTACGTGGGGCTAAAAGATACATTCCAAGCCAAAGCTACCCTGCAAAGCGTTATTGATAATTACAAAGGCGACGATGACATTTTGCCAACGGCCAAACAAAAGCTGGATGCATTATCCGGAAAAAGGTAACAGCCAAACGAAACAGGATGAAACGAATGAATACGAGACAAGCAATGAAATTAAGATACATATATACCCTGCTTACGTTATTATTGGCGCTATGCTTTGTTCCTGCCGTTGCGCAAACAGGCCATAAGCCCAAAAAACATGCGGCAAAAGTAATTCGTAAAAAACCGGCGCCTAAAAAGCCGGTAAAAACTGCGCCGGTACAGCAAAAAGCAAACGCGCAAAACCTGGGTGATGCGGCAGCAAGTACAGCAGCCGATACCATAAAAAAGGGCGGTCAGCCGGCTGATTTGCCGGGCGGCTTATCGCAGGAAATTGTGGTTACCACAGCCTACAAACCGGTACTTGCCGAGGCCGTTAAGATTCGTATCAATCCCGATCTGGAAGATAAAACCCCTTTTAAAGCCCCGCTTTCATACACTCCTATTGATAAGCGCCTCGAAGATAATACCAATGTGCGGCCGCTAATTGCCATGAACCGTCCGGCCGAAGTGGATACCGACCGAACCAATAACTACATAAAACTGGGCCTGGGTAATTTAAAAACTACTTATGGTGAAGCTTATTTTAACAATGGTAAAGACCAAGCTTTGCAGGTTGGCGGCTATTTGAAACATTTTATGCAGTCGGGCAATTTAACCAAACAAAACTCTTCTAAGGAAGAAGCGGGGGTATTTGGCAAAAGCGTAGGCGCCGAAAACTCATTAAGCGGCCGTATCGATTACAATTATAACAGCAATTATTTTTATGGGTACGATCAGAAAAATCCACCCCCTGTTTTGCAGTTAAATAAGCAACATTTTAGTACTATAGGTGCAGAGGGCGAGCTGGTTAAAAACTATAAGGATGTTGATAACGATTTCACCTATGCGCTAAAACTAAAGGGCTATGTTTTTAACAATGCCTACCAGGCTAAGGAGAACAACCTCGTGTTGTCGGGTTTTTTAAATCAAACCATCGGTCAGTTTTATGCAGGTGTAAGTGGTTCGTTAGATTTTGCCACGCAAAAGGATAGCTTGTACAGCCTTAATAACAGCCTGGTAAGGGCAAACCCCTATCTTAAATTCCAGGGCGAAACTTATAAAATTGATGCGGGTGTAAATTTGGTTGATCAGTTTGGCACTACTTCCTCGTTCCACATCTTCCCTGCGGCAAAGTTGGAGTTACAGGTTATACCGAAATATGTACGCTTGTTTGCAGAGGTTAAGGGTGATGTTAACCGTTCGTCGTTGCTTGATTTTTCACAGGTCAACCCTTTCCTGGGTCAGAATATCCCGATTAAAAACTCTATTGATCAGTTAGATATTACTGCCGGTTTAAAAGGCACGTTAACTGCCGGCGTAAGTTTCAAAGTGGCTATTTTCCGGAACATGGTTAAAGATATGCCGTTATTTGTGAGCGACTTTAATTTCAACGGGTACAATAAGTTTACTGTGATATATGACGATGGCCAATCGCGCATTAACGGCATTAACGCCGAGTTAGACATAAAAGCATCCGAATCGGTTGATATTTACGGCCGTGCCGAGGTAAAACAATACCAAATGGCCACATTCACCCAAGCCTGGAATTTGCCGAAATACAAACTAACCGCAGGCACGGTAATCCACATCAGTGATTTAATAGATGTTACCGGTACATTGCTGTTCCGCGGTCCGGCTTACGACCCGCATCCGGCTGTTGATGCCAGTATCAGCCCTACTACTATCAACGCATTTGCCGATCTGAGTGGTGCTATTGAATATAAAGCGAGCAAAAAAATATCAATTTTTGTACACGTAAATAATATTTTAAACACAAACAATCAAACTTGGTTATACTATCCTGACTACGGATTTAATATCTTTGGCGGCGCGGGATTTGCTTTTTAAGCAAGCTTCTGCGATTTTGATAACTTATAATAAAGCGTACTTTAGCGGAAAATGAATTTAGCCGATTATTTAAGCGAACTTTTAGGGCAATATGATGAAGTAAGCGTGCCCGGTCTCGGCTACTTTGTACGCGAACACATCAGCGCCTACTATAGCGAAAGCGATGCCCGCTTTTATCCGCCCTATCACCGCGTAAAATTTGTACCCGAACCAAAGGACGATGATATTTTTGCACAATATGTTGCCGACAAAAAAAACATATCATTGGCATCGTCCAAATACTTTGCCGAAAAATTTGTGGCCAAGCTGCGGGAGGATGCGGCAAAAAGTAAATTCCTGTTTTCAGACCTGGGTTCATTCCGAATAGAACAGAATCAGTTGGTATTTAGTCCGAATGAAAAAATAGCTGCCGACCCCTCTTATTACGGATACCCGCCTGTTAGCATTTACAAACAGGGGCAACCGATTTTCGGCGAACCCACCAAGGCCGCTTTTATTCCGACACCCGCTGCACCCGTAGTTGTTACCGCCCCACAGCCAGTACATACGGTGCTAAAGCAGCAGTACTTTGAAGAAGAAACCGAGAGAAAACGACCTGTAAATATTTGGCTTGTTATACTGATTATTATTGCAGTGTTGGCTATCGCAGGGTTTGGCGTTTATACATTTTACCCATCGGTGTTTAACAAAGTAACGGAGCAATTTTACAAGCTAACAGGTAAACAAAAAATCAGGACCGATAGTTTAGAAAAAGCGAAGGCCGATAGTCTAAAAAAGGTTAAAGCTAATGTGGCACTCAAAACCGTGGCTGCGGCGGATACTTCAAAGCAGTCAACATGGATAATTGTTGAAAGTGACTATGCGACACGGCACGAGGCCGAGAAAGCGCGAAACTGGTTGATAAATAAGAAAAAAATTAAAGCAGAAGTCCGGGATGCCCCTCTTGGTCCACGTGTGCAAGTAACCGTTGGTAGCTTTCCAACATTTGCAAAAGCAGATTCAGCGATGGCAGTAATGTTCAATGCTGGTCAAATCAGTAAAAAATCAGAAATTGAAGAAGTAAAACAATGACATTATTATTCTTACAGGCAACCGATACGGTACATAAATTAGCAGACTCTATCAGCCGCACGGGCCAGCAATTGGCCAGTCCGCCGGAGGAATTACGCTTTGGCGATTTGATATTAAAAGGCGGCTGGGTAATGATCCCAATTGGTGTATTAGCCGTATTGGGCCTGGTTATATTTTTCGAACGGTATTTTACCATCCGCAAAGCATCAAAACACGACTCCAACCTGATGATACAGGTACGCGGCAGCATTGTTGCCGGTCAGTTGGAATCGGCAAAAGCCATTTGCCGCAACAGCAATACGCCGCTTGGCCGCATGCTGCAAAAAGGTTTACTGCGCATTGGCCGCCCTATTAAGGATATTGAAGGCGCTATTGAAAACGTAGGCAAGCTTGAAGTATCTAAACTGGAAAAAAACATTAGTATTTTAGGTATTATTGCCGGTATTGCGCCGATGTTTGGCTTTTTGGGAACCATTGTGGGGGTTATAAAAATATTTTTTGATATTTCTAAAACAGGCGATTTTAGCATAAACGTCATTTCGGGCGGTTTATATGTCAAAATGATTACCTCGGCCGCCGGCTTGATGGTGGGTATTGTAGCTTATGTTGGCTATCATATACTAAACATAATGGTAGACAGGGTGATACTACGCCTGGAGACCGATTCTATCGAGTTTATTGACTTATTGGAGGAACCAAGCAAATGAATTTAAGAAAAAGAAAACGGGGAGTTTCGGCCGAAGTGCATACATCGGCGATGAACGATATTATGTTTTTCCTGCTTTTGTTTTTCCTGATTGCATCTACTTTAACCAATCCCAATGTAATCAAGCTGCTGCTGCCAAAATCGGCATCGGGCAAACCTGTTTCCAAAAAAACAATAGTAGTATCGGTTACCAAAGATTTGAAGTACTATGTTGACAAAAAGGAAGTACAACTAAACGACTTGCCCACTGTTTTAGGAGCGTATAAGAAAGACAACAGCGAGTTAACTATTTTATTATATGTAGATAAGACCGTAGCCGTTCAGGACGTTGTAGATGTAATGGACGTTTCGCAAAAGCTGAATATAAGGCTGGTGTTGGCCACAGAGAAGAAACAGTAGGCAGTTTTCAGTTGGCAGTGAGCGGTGGGCAGTTCATGGTTGACGGTCGTAGTTCATAGCCGAAAAGCGATTTACGCCATGTCATTTCGAACGAAGTGAGAAACTGTCTCTTGAGCGAAGCGAAAAAACTTATACGTCTTGCTTAATGCACTATGCATGGCGCCAACGTGTACTCGTAAAGTTTTCTCGCTGCGCTCGAAATGACAGAGTTTGTTAGTTTGATTTTACCAATAAATGCGTTACGAAGAAGAAAATAATTATCCAAAAGCATTTTTAGCCACAGGCATCATATTAGCAGTGATGCTGTTGTTGTGCTATTTTATTGTTTTTAAGGACCCCGGAATTGTGGATGACGGCAACGGCGGCATCTTAGTAAACTATGGCACCACCGATCAGGGTATGGGTACCGATGTTTCAAGTACCGAACAACCTTCGGTGGCCGAAAAAGCTAACAAAACCGCACCTGATAAAGTAATAAAGGCCCCTCCTACCGAGCAAAAAACCCAGGTAGATAAAAGCGTTAAAAATATTGTTACCCAAAATAATGAAGATGCTGCTTCGGTAGCTACCAATCCTAAAAAAACAAGCAATGATGTGGCCAGCCAGGTTGCAAAACCGGTACGCAAGCCTGTTGTAAATCAAAATGCATTGTATAAAGGCAGCGCCAATAAAGGCAACGGCCAGGGCGATGGCACCAGCAGTATACCGGGTAACCAGGGCGTAAGCACCGGTTCGGCATTGGCATCTAATTATGGTAAAGGCGGAACAGGAAATGGCGTAGGCGGTACCCAGTGGAGTTTTGTGAGTATGCCCGACGTGAAAAACACACATCGGGTACAGGGCAGGGTAGTAATTAATGTTGTTATTGATAAGGATGGTAACATTATCACGGCCGATTATGATCGCCGGCAAACTACCAACCCCGATTTGGAACTAATTGATAAATGTATCACCGAAGTTAAAAACTCACGGCTTACGTCGCCAAAACAAGGTAGCGGCAACCAAAAAGGCCAGGTGGTGTTTCAGTTTAATGTCGATTAGTTCATGGTTCATAGATCATAGTTCATGGTTCATAGTAGAAAAGTTCTTTGTCAAGGCCTTTTCCCCTTTGCCGTACTGGAACGCAGTGAAGGATCTTCTACGACATACATAGAACTATGCACCCGAACTATTGCAGGGCACAGAAGATCCTTCGCCCATTCAAGGATGACAAATCTGCTATTTCAAAGCTGCCCCCTGTCGCAATCTTCTCATTTTACTTTCACTAAACAAATATACCGCTAACTTTGCTCCCGTTCCACGGTTCCCCCGCTATGAACCATGAACTATGAACCATGAACTACACGCAAACCATCCAATACCTCTACACCCAACTACCGTTATTCACCCGTGTTGGCGCTTCGGCCTATAAGGCTAATTTGGATAATACTATTGAATTATGTAAACGGTTAGATTATCCTCAAACTAAATTCGAAAGCGTACATATAGGCGGCACCAACGGAAAAGGTTCAACATCGCACATGCTGGCAACTGTACTGCAAACTGCGGGCTATAAAACAGGCCTGTATACTTCGCCGCATTTAAAGGATTTTAGGGAGCGTATCCGCATCAACGGGCAAATGATCAGCGAGCAAACTGTAATTGATTTTGTTGCTGCGCACCGGACGGATTTTGATGAGATAAGTCCTTCATTTTTTGAAATGACGGTTGCCCTGGCTTTTGACATTTTCGCCGCCGAAAAAGTGGATATTGCCATAATCGAAGTAGGTTTGGGTGGTCGCCTGGATTCTACCAACATCATCACACCACTGCTTTCCATTATCACCAATATCGGTTGGGATCACATGAATCTTCTTGGCGATACTTTGCAACTGATAGCAGGTGAAAAAGCGGGGATCATCAAACCGCATATCCCGGTTGTTATCGGTGAACATCAACCTGAAGTATCGAAAATATTTATTGACAAAGCGGTTGCGCAAAATGCGCCCATTAGTTTTGCTTCGGATAAATGGAGTGTTACAAAACGTGAAGTAAATACCCCGCAGTTTGAAATCGCGGGGATCGATACTCTTTTAGATATTGAGGCAATTAAAATCGGTAATAACCCACTAACTTCCAATCTCCAACCTCTAATCACTAATCTTCAACT
>Ga0206947_1109_pt1 | contig 23966 bp, 33 predicted proteins | sample Alteio_BWOrgHeat_3_FD_153239 | JGI IMG/M metagenome (GOLD analysis project Ga0206947, IMG submission 153239) | Enriched cells from forest soil in Barre Woods Harvard Forest LTER site, Petersham, Massachusetts, United States -... | ecosystem: Environmental > Terrestrial > Soil > Temperate forest > O...
AAGAATATTATGCTTATACGACGGAAGGCCGGGAAAGAGTACAAGTGCAGGAATACGCAGCCGTTCACGGCAGCATTGAAAAAGGCATCGCGGCGCTGGTTCGTGAACAACAGGAAAAATTAATATAAACTAAAATCGAAGCCTATGAAAACGCTAAAAATCATGCTGCCGCTCGCAATCGTATCATTTGCGATTGCCTGTAACCCCGGCAGAGACCGGACTATTTCGGGTATTTATGTTATGAGTTTTAAAAATGCGTATAGTATCGCCACAGATACCATAGTTATTCAGGTCTATAACCCAGGCGCCAATACTTATCAGGTAGAAAGAAGAGACGGATACCACCGCATCCGGGATGGCAAAATTTTGCCCAAAGAATTCAGACAAGAGTATTGGATGGCCACTTTGGACAAAGACAAGCAGGTACTTCAGGAAAGCGCATACGGACGACAGGTCTATATCAAAGGAGATGGAAGTTCCTTATCATTTGGCGGAACTTATCAGAAGATTAAATAAGGTAAAATGCAATTCACTTATTCAAATTAACTTCCGCTTCAGGCGGGAGAAGGAGGGTTTTTTATGAAGATTTCAAAGATAATACTACCCGTAGGCCTGGTCATCGTACTGGTTTCCTTTAACGCGGAAAGGGCAAATGCACAGTTCGTCGTCAGTGAAGTGGTCAAGCTCACCGTAACCAAGGTCATTAAGGCGATTGACCTGAAAGTTCAGCGGATGCAGAACCAAACGATCTGGCTGCAAAACGCGCAAAAGGCGCTGGAAAACCAATTATCTAAACTCCGGCTGGCCGAAATCTCCGGCTGGACCAGTCAGCAGCAAGCTTTGTACAGCGGTTATTATGATGAGCTCTGGAAAATCAAATCGATCATCACCTATTACCAGCGGATCAAGGACCTGACGACGAAGCAAGTGGCGCTGGTCACTGAATATAACCAGGCATGGACCATGCTTAAACAGGACAAACATTTCAGTGCTGTAGAACTGTTGCAAATGGAACGGACTTACACCGGCATCCTGGAAGCCAGCGTCCAAAACCTGGATCAGATCATGCTCATCGTCAACAGCAACAAAACGCAGATGACGGATGAGCAGCGGCTGGAACTGATCAACCATGCAGGAGACCACCTCGATGGTAATTACAGTGATCTCCGGAGGTTCAATACCCAAAATGAAATGCTGAGCCTGCAGCGCAGCAAAGATCTTGGTGATACACAAACAACAAAAGCGCTATATGGAATCAATTAACAAACTCAGAATGCGATCGGCCGATGTCCGGTGCAAGGCGAAGCATTTACTGGTGTTTTTGACTTTTGCTGCGATCAGTATGGGTCTGGCGACAACGGCACATGCTCAAACTTTCTCGGAATGGTTCGAGCAGAACAAAACGCAAAAAAAATACCTGCTGCAACAGATCGTAGCGCTGCAGGTTTTCTCCGGGTATTTAAAGCAGGGCTACCAGGTGGCAACAAATGGGATGACTTCCATTTCAGGTTCTTTAAAGAAAGAAAACGACCTGCACGCTACCTACTATGGACGGATGAAAACCGTAGATCCCGTTGTGAAACACAACGCTATGGTTAAGGATGTGATGACCTGGCAACAGGATATTTTGAAAAGGTTGCAGGATATTGCTGCTATCAGCGGCCTGACCACTGATGAGAAAAATTACCTGGCTAACGTGAAAACTGCGGTTCTAAATGATTGCGACCTGCAATTAAATACGCTTCAAAATTTGCTCGCAGACGGGAAAATGGAAATGAGCGATGCAGAAAGAATCGCGCTCCTGACGAAGATCCATACTGCAATGCGGGACAATTACCGCTTTGCGTCTGAATTTGCGGCCCAAGCAAAAATATACGCGCTCCAAAAGCGGCAGGGACAAAACGAAGCCGCCGTGGAAAAACAGTTATACGGTATCAATTAATCGAAAATGCCATGAAAAACAGTTGGAAAATCGGAGTCACTTTTAGCCTTGCGGTACTATCCATATTCAAGGCTGCCCCCTGTCATGCCCAGGCACAGGAAATGCAGCAGTTGATCCTTGATATTGAAAAGCTGACCCAAATGAAAGGCATCCTTTCGGATATGAAAACCGGGTACCAGATCTACCGGCAGGGTTACGGTACGATCTCGTCTTTGTCCAAAGGGAATTTTAACCTGCATAATGTTTTCATTACCGGGCTGATGTCGGTTAGTCCTTCGGTGAGGAATTATGGGCGAATCGCTGAAATTTTAGTCAATGAGGCCAGCCTGATCAGTGAATATAAACGGGAAAGCAGCTTGTTCCGTCAAAGCGGAAGTTTTAGCGCTTCGGAGCTGAGTTACATGAGTGATGTGTATACCCGGCTGGTTTCGGAAACTTTGGATAATGCCGAAGAGCTGACCAATATCATTACCGCAAATAAGCTGAGGATGTCCGATGCCGACCGGATAAAAGCTATTGACCGGATCTATGGCACCAGTTCCGATAAGCTCCAGTTTCTCCGGTACTTTAATAACCAGGGCGTAACCCTGTCATTGCTGCGCAGCAAGGACGCGGCAGACACGCAAACGCTCAAGCAGCTGTATGGTATAAACAATTAAACTGAAAAACATGAAAAAGAAGATAGTAACAATCGTAATTATCGCGCTGGCAGGGGTTGTTTTTCCATTATTTTCCCGTGCGGACGGATTGCCAACCGACATCCAGGGGCTTCAGGGAACCCTAAACGGCGTTTATAATGATATGCTGCCGATGTGCAGCCAGTTGATCGGCGTTGGCCAGGCCATTGCAGGATTCGGCGCGCTTTGGTATATCGCCGCCAGGGTATGGCGGCAGATCGCCAGTGCGGAAGCCATTGATTTTTACCCGCTCCTGCGGCCCTTCGCCCTTGGTTTGGCAATTCTGCTCTTTCCCGCCGTTATTGCGGTGATTAATGGTATTATGTCACCAACGGTTAGCGGCACAGGCAGCATGGTGCAAAACTCAGATGCAGCCATCGCGCAGCTTTTGCAAGCGAAGGAAGCTGCTGTAGAAAAAACAGATGCGTGGCAGGCATACGTGGGTGATAAAGGTGATGGCGATGAAACCCATTGGTATAAATACACCCATCCCGAGGATCATACTGGTGCTGGGAACTCCGGAATAATGAATGGTATCGGCAATGATATCAAATTCGAGATGGCAAAGGCTTCCTACAATTTCCGGAATACGATCAAACAATGGATGTCCGAGGTCTTACAGGTGTGCTACGAAGCCGCCGCCCTGTGTATTAACACGATCCGCACCTTTTACCTGATCGTGCTGGCTATTTTAGGGCCGATTGTTCTCGGGCTGTCTGTATTCGATGGTTTTCAGCACACGCTAACGACATGGCTGGCCAAATATATCAACGTTTTCCTGTGGCTTCCTGTAGCGAATATTTTCGGGGCCATCATTGGCAAGGTGCAGGAAAACATGCTGAAGCTGGATATTTCACAGTTACAAAGTACGGGGGACACTTTTTTCAGTTCCACAGACACTGCTTATCTCATCTTTCTGATTATCGGCATTATCGGCTATTTCACTGTGCCGAGTGTCGCAAATTACATCGTCCATGCCGGAGGCGGCAACGGCCTGTTGCAAAAGGTTAACACGATGGTCAGCTATGCCTCCAATTCAACCATGCAGGCAGGTTCGTCCGCCGGCACTAGGTTCGAGCAAGGCGCACAGAATTTAAGAAATGCCCCAAGCGATTTTATGAAAGGTTACACTGGTACAGGAGAGAGAAAATCCAACTACCAGGAACAAAAACTATCCGGCAAATCATGATGATTCACCATTAAAATATCAAACCATGTTTACACATCTCAAAAATATAGATACCGCTTTTAAGCATATCAAGCAGTTCAGCCTCTTCCTGATTATCGGGAATGTCATCACCATGTGTTTTTGCATCTATAAAAGCAGCCAGGTAGTTAACGAAGCCCAAAATCGCATTCATATCCTGTATAACGGCAAGGTTTTGGAGGCTATCGCGTCTGACCGGCAGCATAATTTACCGGTAGAATTACGGGATCATATTAAAACCTTTCATCAATACTTTTTTGACCTGAGCCCCGATGATAAAGCGATCCTGGCCAATGTCTCCAAAGCGCTGTACCTGGCGGATGAATCGGCCAAAAGGCAGTATGATAATTTACAGGAGGCAGGGTATTACAACAACCTGATCTCGGCCAATATCTCGCAGGAAATAAAGATTGATAGTACGGAACTGGAAGGGAAACAGTTTCCCTACACCTTTACCTGCTATGCAACGGAAAAGCTGGTCCGATCCAGCGGCACCGTCTACCGTAAGCTGGTTACCCAGGGCGAAGTAAGAGACCTGGAGAACCAGACCGATAATAACCCTCACGGCTTTCTCATCCAGCACTGGCAAATATTGGCTAACCGTGATACAGTCATTCAAGCTCATTAACATGAATTTTTTAAAAAGAAAATCACAACAAGCCGACGAAACCGGCGAAGATCTGGCCAGAACAATCGCTGACCAGATACTCTTTTGGCAAAACGCGCTGGCTGAGAAAATGAATAAGCGAATTAACCGGTATTCTAAAAAGCGGCAAAAATGGCTGCTTTGGATTTTCTGCGTAGCGTCGGCAACCGCCTTTGCCGTTTGCCTGACCATTCCTTTTGGCAAAATTACGATGAATATGCAGGGGCGTAATTACCACCCAACACATATCGGGTTGCCATCTGACATCCCAACTAATCCTGCTCATTTAACGCCAACAGATTCATTAACTACAAAAAAATAAATAACATGGAAAATCAACAGCAAGCCGGGTCGACGCTGGCGCACACCGACGAATTTCTTAAAAAGCGTAAATTTTATTTAGCGGTACCGCTCCTCATCCTGCCATTTATTACGATGGCGTTCTGGGCGCTGGGCGGCGGAAAAGACGCCGGTAAGGCGGTAAGTTCAATTCCTGAAAAAGGTATCGATATGGTGCTCCCTTCTGCACAGTTCAAGGATAAAAAGGAAAAGGACAAGATGGACATTTACCAATCCGCAGGGAAGGATACAGCAAGAACGAAAGAAGGTGTCAATAAAAGTTTTATCCAGGCAATAGGCTTTGACCCCAAAACGGTAACATCCCCGGATTCCGCCAAAGTCTCTAAAATAGCGACACCCGTTTACGCCAATACTGCAGACCAGCAATCCGCTAAGATCGAAGCCAAGCTGGCACAGATCAACCGTCAGATAAGCCAGCCACAGCAGACAGCCGATGTGCCGCAGGCTCCTGATCCCGAAGTCAGGCGCCTGAATAAAATGATGAAGACGATGAGTTCGGCAGTGGAGAGGACCCGGAAATGAAACAGCTCAATAATATGCTGACCAAGATCCAGGCGATCCAAAATCCTGAGGCGGTAAAAATTCAGGCAAAGCAAAAAAAGGAAAGTGACAGCGCGTTTCGTGCGATACCTGCCGTGGTCGACGGCAAGCAAAAAGTAATGAATGGCGGCACCGTACGATTAAAGCTTACCGATTCCATCAAGCTGAAGGGAGCCAGGCTGCCAAAGGGCCAGCTGTTGTTCGGCGCTTGCCAGATCACTAATCAGCGCCTGCTGCTGACCATTCAAAATATCCGGATCGGCAAAAATATACTCCCTGCTGACCTGACTGTTTTTAGCCTGGATGGGATGCCCGGCATTCCCGCGCCTGAAGCGGAGCTAACCGGAGCAGCGGGAAGTGGCGCAGATAACGCCATTGAAAGTATGCAGTTCCTGAGCATGGATCAATCGCTCGGTGCGCAGGCGGCGGCCGGGGGGATCAATGCAGCCAAGGGCTTGTTCAGCAAAAAGGTAAGAAAGATCAAAGTAAAGCTGCAAAATAATTTCGCTGTGCTCTTACGGGATAATAGCCGCAAAAAATAAACGATAGGCAAATTAATTCAAAACCACTTAACTGAAATGCAGCTATCTGAAAACTATGATGACCTGAAACGCAGGCTGGAAGGTTTAGGCTATAGCAGTCCTGAATTGGATAGCCGCCTGAGAAATGGCCTGCTCAGCGCCCGGGAGGCGTTTATCGCATATCACGAGGAAACGGTCGGCAATTTAAAATTGGAATGCTGGTTCAACTTTGAGGCAAATGAAGCGGGTGGCCGGCACGAGCTGCTTTATTATGAAGCCACGCTGCGCGTCCTGGCAAATATAGATTTACAGGCTGCCGGATTTACATGGCGTTCATTTGACAAGGACGTACCAAAGTCACGGGCAACTGAAGTGTTATTAAAAACAATGCTGACTCTACGCCGTGATGATGACCCAACGCTATAGATCATGAACCGGAAGGGGGCAATTGAGTTTTTAAGAGATAATCCAATTGGTACGAATCTCAAAAAGAACCTGGGTCCGGTTGATGAGGCAATAAAGTATCTTCAAGACGCCGGATATGGTGAATGGATGGCGGCGGAAATCCGCGACCAGGCAGCAAAACAACCGGCGCTATTTTATCTCGAAGACCATTTTCGCAAAGGGGAAAACCGGCTGGTTTTTGAGATCATGTTTGCGGTAAGCGATAGCTGCGTTACGCTGGATAAGATGCAGGCTAACCTGCTGGTGGTACCTATACAGCACGGAATACTCAATGGAATAGATACTGTAGCCCTTGATGAAAAAATGAAATCCGTGAATTGGCAAACTGATTATCCGGTAGCACACGTGAACACACTTCCGAAAATCGCCGGAATCTACGATGAAATAAAAAAACTCGGCGACGGGCCCGATCCGTACGGTAAAAAAGTTGCGGAAATGTTGGGCGTAAAACACTGGTCATGGACACCTATCAGTGATTACAGCAGTTATTGGCAGGACAAAAAAGCGGACTACCTCACCATCATGGAATTTCATGGGTTGCCGCGGGTAGCGGATGCCTATAACCACCTGCTCACCCTGGCGAATGGCCATCAGCATAATTTTTTTAAACAAATACATCAAAATAACATGAACACACAAAATTTAGATTTTTTAAAGAACAGCTTACTGAACCTGGGGTTCGGTGATAAGCTTAATGCGGCACTTGAAAAACAAATGGAAGACAAGGCACCTCAATTTGCCCTGACTGCGCAGCACGAGTTCAACCAGAAAAAGATTGATTACACGCTGAACTTTAAAGCGGGCGATAATCAGGAAATGTACTTTTTCAATAATTATGATGCCAGTATCTCCAAAGGGAAAAACGAACAAATCAAGCAAACGTTCTACATCAATAAAGGCAACGGTGTAACTGCGAAAGAAGCCTTTAACCTGATGGAAGGGCGCGCGGTTAACAAGCAACTTTTTAATAAAGATGGCGAGAAATACACTGCCTGGCTGGTGCTGGATAACGAAAAACTGACCGACAAAGGTAACAAGGAAATCAAAAGGTTCACCGAAAACTACGGCTTTGACCTGGAGCTGACCCTTAATGGAATAGGCATTAAAGAAATGGACGATCCCAAAACCAAGGAAGATCTTTTTCGATCCTTAAAAAAAGGGAACGCACAACAGATTACCGTTGAAAGAGATGGTCAGGAACAAAGGTATTTTATATCGGCAAATCCCCAATTTAAAACTGTGGACGTTTTGGACCATCAAATGAAAAAGATCAAGCGGGAAGAATTGTTAAAACCCGATCAAAAACAACAATCCAATAAAGAAAAGCAAAGCACGGGGCAGAACGAAAAAAAAAAGAAGTCCAGGGAACATAAAGTAAGTGCCTAAGATAAAAGCCTGAACAGAATTACTGTTCAGGCTTTAAAACCCAATAGGCGTGAGACTTATTTTGTATTTTTCTTTTCGGTTACTTCTTTACGAATGTCAGTAGCGGCAACCTTCAGTTGCAGCATAACATTTCTTAACCGTGTTCCCGCAGCGTTGTTACCTTTTTCATAAAATGCAGCAGCTTCTTTCACCCTGAAGAAATACCGGCCCCGCGCTAGCGATATAAAAGTCAGTCGTCTTAGCATTGCTGCAATAACCCCGTGCAGCATTAGATTAGGGTGAACATCGGGAGCCTCAACCGTTCGCCTTTTTTGCCAATCTTATTTAGGTAGCGGTCTTCTACCATTCCTTTTCGTTCGGCCAAGGCATGATAATAAATAGTTATCTATGATTGAAAACTAACTGATTTGATTCGTTGCATAAATACATGATAAACTATTTTACTAAAGTTTTTTGGTAATGAGGTTATAATGAATAACCAAAGGAGAGCAAAAGATTATGAGTGGTCGAGCTGGTTCAAAATATCTTGAGCAAAAACTGCGTTTTTGACTTGCTTAGGGCTAATTTACGACTAAATTTTTGTTTTTGCAAGTATCAACCCTGCGCCGCGCATGGCGTTGCGGTTGCGGGTGTGGTGGGTTTCGGAAAAGCGGGCTTTGACGATCTCTTTGCCCCATATTTTGCGTCCGGCTCTTTTGGGGTTAGCTTTAAAGTCGGCGTTGCGCTGGGCGAAGTGTTGGGATATGGCGGTTTTACACTCGTCTACGCAGGTGTAGTCGCTGTTGTGGATGACGGCTTTGGCGAGGCCGGCAAAGACGGATTCGATGACGTTGAGGAATTGGGTGGATGCGGGTAATGGGGCGAGCTTGATGTTTTTATCTTCGATATAGGTTTTAAGGATTTTGGAGTTGTGCCAGCTGACCGCGTCCCAGCATAGGTATAATGTTTCACCGGGGTATTGAGCCATAAGGAGGTCGATGAGTTTGATCATTTCAAAGGTGTTCTTTTTGTCGGAAAAGAAATGGGTGACCTGGTTGGTGGATAGTTCGAGGGCGGCGGTGCAGATGACGATGCCTTTGGCTTTTTGTTTTTCGGGCACCCAGTCCGGGCCTTCGTTTTCTAGTTTCAGGCTGCGGCCGCCTTTGATCTTGATGGATACCGGGCCGTATTCGTCAATAGAAAAAAACTTTTCGTTGGGCTGGAGTTTTTGTAAGATGGATTGGATCTTTTTGATCTTCTCCCGGAACTTGGGGTCCGGGCTGGTGAGCATTTCTCGTGATTTTTTATACCGGTAGCCCATTTGGTGAATGCACCAACGTACCTGTTCATAATTGAGGTTTGGGGTATATAACTGGTTATAAACGGCGGTTAATGCCAGCATGCTCCAGCTGGTTCTGTTCAAACCATGCAATTTTGGTGATTCGTGTATCAATTTCATTAGCTTTTCCTTGCGGCCTTTGAGTAAAGCAGTTTGCTGGTGATTGCGGGGGTTGGGGCCTAAATCGAATCCTTTTAAGCGCTTTTCGGTATAGGCCTTAAGCCAATTGGTGATACTGCGGTGGCTGGTTTCGGTCTGTACGATGATTTCTTTGCGCGTAAAACCATTAACCGCCATATCCAGGCATTTGGCAATCTGCCAGAGGCGGTGGTTATTGCCGTTCCGCCATGCTTTTAAGACAGGTAAGTCAGCAGGTTCAATCCTGTGCAATAATTTCTCCTGTACAGGGATAATACTTTCCCGGATCCATTTAAATAAAAGTGGTTTAAAGGTTGGATATTTATAGGTGTGCTGGCTTAGCGCTTTGTAGCGGCTGTAAACTTCGGAGGGTTGTATGTTGGGTGTGGTTAATTCGGTCACCAACGCTGGCAACATCCGCATCAACTCATCATACTTCTGCGTGGCCCAGTGCGGGCGCCTGGGCTCCCCCGGGTAAAAACCAAAATCATCCAGCCTATCCGGGAACTCCGCACGGATACGCTCAAACTCCCGCTTATACATCCAGGTCGTCTTGGTGGACACCTTTAGCTCCTTCGCAAGCGCATAACTATTGTAATCGCCCGCAATAAACCGCTTACGCAGAATATCCGCCTTACCGATGGCCAGTTGGTAACGATGCATACAAAGAGTACATTCTTAACCGCAGTTTAGTTTTCCGTGACTCAATGTGACATTACTACTTACAGCATCTTGGATATTTCATCGTATTCGATCGAGTTTTTTTTGTAAAGTTTTAGTAGCACTTCTTTGTTTACAGATTTCAATTTGGAGTCTTCGATCACTAATGCGGCTCGACCTTTGTTGTAAATTGAGATCGCTGTATGTCGCGATACGCCAATATTTTGAAGGGCGATGATTACCCGGTTTTGTGTGCCGTATTCCAGTAAGTTTGCCCAATTTTCACCCGCTTGATCCTCCCCCAGTATATTAATGACGACCTGGTAATATTGATTGAAGTATTTTTCAAATAAAAACCGCAAGACATATTCGATGTCGTCTATAATGAGTTCAATCAATATGTTCACATGCCTGGGATCTTTTTTATCGAAGGGCACATACTCGTTATAGTTTATCGCAATGGTTCCTTTTTCCTTGTCGGTGTAATCGATCGCCTGCTGAATAATGGCGCTGAGGCTAAATCCATTGATCCACTTATTCATTAACATGGCATAATAGGTCATGCTAGCTTTATGTTTTAACTTTTTCTCGACCTTTTCCCAGTCATAGAGGTCATATAGACGCTCCAGCAAAGCTTTGCAAATTTCATAAGGCTTATCCAAGTTCCCCGAGGGAAGCTTGATATTTTTGCCCTCCCGGTGTTCCTTTTGCAGTTGGAGATAAACCTTTTGCTGGATGTTAATATTGATGGAAGGGTTGGCATTCAGGATGACCAAAGGAACGGTGATGTCCTGTCCCCGTTTGCGTGCCAACTCGACAATCTTTGCTTTTTTGTCTTTGATGAGTTTGTCGATCAGCGGGCTTTGATAACTCGAATTGGTTTGCAGGCTATCGATGCAAATGATGTTGGCGATATATTGCAGGATTTCTTTTTCTGTTTCCGAACCAGAGATATCTTTTTCCAGCAATATTTTTTCGATCCTTTGAAGGTTAGCGTCGATCTTAGCAATTACAGTTGGTGTCAGTTTTATCGGCCTTTTCACCAGGATCGTGTCCTTGTTTTCCCATTGGCACCCTTCGTGTTTGACGCAATAGATATTCCCGGATAATTCCACGTTTAAACGGCCGGCCCGGCCCGTCAGGTTCCAGAAATCGATTTCTTCCAGTTTACTGAGCCCGTTTTTATTGTTAAGGATAAAGAGATTTTTGGTGGGCATATTTACCCCCTCCAATAAGGTGGAAGTGCAAAAGACATTGGTGACCAATTCCTTTTTATAAAGGTCCTCCACTAAATTGCGGATCAATTGCGGTAATTTTCCGTGGTGATAGGCTACGCCCCTGACCAGCAGTTCTGCCAGGTAATATTCCGGGTGGACATATTCCTTAATCTGGTCGGTGGCTTTGGCCACCTCATCCGGCATAGGTGCCAAAAGGACTTGCATATCGGCGAAATGTTTTGCGGCCTGTATCGTCGCCAGCTTGCTGTTACTGTAAACCAGGTTATTTTGACGACGGCCTAATTGCTGGATGACCTGATAAACATCCAAAAACTGCGGATTGAAAGGAAGGCTGTTAACCTGCTGGCCAAGATTTCGTTCATAAGATTGTACGGTTTTTTCTTCCAGATCGATAAAGTACAAATTTTGGGAAACCGGTGATTCATCGGTTTGGTAAACGTTATTAACCGACTCCCGGTTAAACAGTTTTAGAAAAACTTCCGGATTGGACACATTCGGTGAAGAGAAATATAATTTAAGGTTGTTGCCAAAACGGGTCAGCGACCGTTCGATCGCGTTATAGGTCGTGACGCTACGGGCATCTTTTTGCTGCGCTAATTTGTGGGCTTCATCTACAAAAAGGAAACCGACCTTGGTTTCCTTATCGTTGGATAAAAAGGAGGTCAGCCGTTCCGGCGTTAGGATCATCAGGTAGTTAAATACCTCTTCGGTCGCCAGTTCTGACACATTGGAGTTGGTGATGACCTTATATTTATATTGCGTCAGTAATTCTGCTAATTCGTGCTTGAGATCGAAGGCGAACTGATTGATTAGCGCCCGCGTAGGCACTAAAATGATCAGGTTTTCCTTGGGGCTATTCTTGAGTGCCTTTTTAATAAAAGCTTTAATTATAAAGGACTTGCCCATAGAGGTCGGGCCTGAAAAACTAAAAGCGGTGCTGTTACTCAACCTGGAAAATAGTTCAAATTGAGAGTCGGTAAAAACCATATTACCACCGTCAGGTACGGCCTGGATCAGTTTTTTGGATTCCATCTCCAGTACCCTGTAAAAAGGGATCTCGGCCACGTTGTCATTTTTCTTCTCCAGGTAATTCAGCGCCGGGAAATTACCGAGCTTAGCATAAACTGCTTTCGCCACCGTTTTATAAAAAGGATGCTTGGCATAGCCCGCATTGAGAAACGTGATCAACTGGTAGGCCGCGTTCCTGGCCGCAGGATCCATCGAACCGGATAAAATGTCAGCGAACCGCAAAGCGTCCTTCAACTCCTTTAAGGCTAAACCAACCGGCGCTAATTGCGCGTCTTGCATTGCAAACGTGCTTTCGCCATTCAATACCGAACAGCGGTTATGCAATTGCCGGAAGTAAAGATCATTCAGTACGTCCCTAGTTAGCCGTTCGATCAGGATCTCGTTCATTTGCTTAATTTGTTGATGATCTCTACCCGTTTGGCTGCGAGGTCGCTAAAAGGAATAATATAGATATAGAAACTATACCCAACGAAATGTTGTTTTTTGATCTGATTGTTGATCGAATCTATTTTACCAACGATCTCTTCGCGGATGCGTGTGCGAAGCGCTTCCCGGAATTCCGCATTTGGTTTTTTGCGCTCTTCGTCGGTGATGTGCATATTGTAACCCAAGAAGATACCAAAGGAATAATCCATATTGGTCTCATCTTCCTGCGCACTCGGCATAATGATCTTTTTGAGAAAGGTATAAGCTTCGTCCGAACAAGCCTCTTTGATCAGTTGGCTATTAATTAAATCGATCTCGAATTCCAGCTTCCCTTTACGGTCGGCGAGTAACTTAGCGATCGATTCAAAAGCTCTGTAAATACCTTGTTGAAGGTCGGCGTTTAATTTGGATTCACCAAAGACCAGTTGGTAGTCCTTATCACTGACTTGTAGCAAATGAACGCCATCAGCGCCGTTGACGTACATTTGATTGGAGGTTTTGATCTCCAGTTTGGTCAGAATCTTGGGCGCATTGAGATGACATTCTAAGAGGCAATAAAGCAACAACTCACCCAGTTCCCCGCCTTCTCCTTGCTGGTTTTTTTCAACATACTGACGAAGCTTGGCTTTAGATTTATCCACCAACGTCCGCAATTTATCTTGTTCCACTAAATACTGGATCTCTTTGCGGGAAAGCGCAAAATGATGCAGCTTATCGCCCAGCAGATCAATCAGTTCGTTATAGGCAAAGGAGTTGTTCACCACTTTTAATGTGAAGACATTGAGCTTATTGCCATTTTCTAAGGCTTCATCTTTGATGTCTGAATAAAACAGATCCAAAAAATCCGCGTGGATAGATTTGTCGAGCATTGGATAAAGAAAATTAGGACATCATATCAGGCCAGATTTTTAAAGGTAATATAAAATCCTCAATGTCAAGCGCTAATCGATAATGATGCCTTAGTAACGTTATCGCTTCTTTTCGCTCGGCTTATGAATGTGAGGCGGCAAGGTCGGATGTTTTGGTTGGTTCGGCGGGTCTACATGCCTTCTTCTGTCGTCTGTTCCATCTGGTTTTTGTGGCTTTGGCCCGGGTTTAATTGCTTGCATAATTCTTTCTGTTTAGAGTTTGATAATATTTATGCTGCAAGTTAATAACCATAACCTGAATGGTTTTACGGTTAACCGTAAGGCTTTCGTTTTTACTTTATTCTGGAATTATAATGGTTATTGAGGATCGTTGCCGTTAGTTTGAGCAGGCGCCGTTCGGGGTAAAGCGGGTGTTGTCCGTCGGAAGTATAATATTCGACCTCGCCATTGATTTTGGCGTACCAAACTTTGCCGATGGAGGCTGCGGTAAGGGTATCGGGACGGGTGATTTTTTTGAAGTATTGGAGTTTAGCTTTATCGAGCGCGATAACCGTCAGTGTAGTATCTGTAGGCTTTTTATTGCAGGAAATCGGTTCATAATGGTCCGCGTTCCAATACATGCATTTTTCATCCCCGGATGGTCGGTTGATGAGGAAATAACCAGCAATAATAAAACCAACTAACAATAACGCATACAACATGATTCGCTTATTTGTTTTCCCTTTTTCAGTATCGCCGTTTATGACATCATCTTCGGTTTGAACCAGATCAACTCGTTCCGGCTCTCCAGCGGGCGTGGGCATTTTTAAATCGGGATGAAAAGGGCGCGGCCTAAAATCCATCAACCAGGCTAACATATTAATATTCTTTAAACTGGGTTCTATCGTCCGGTCATTTAAAAAATTATTCAATGTCCTGAATTCTTCCGCTTTTGAATTTTGAATAGCAATCTGATAAGCCGCTCTGTTTTCTTTTGTACCAAAAAAAGAACCCAATAAAGGTTCATCCTTCATATCGAAACGTTGTGCACAAGCCTCAATGCTTAATTCCTTCAAACTTTTGCGTGTAGTTGCTATCAATTCCGGGGGTAGCGTATGCGCAGACCACCGTCTGTCGAACTCTCCCAACACCAATTTTTTGTACTCACGCTCTGTCATTTTTAATAATTAATGGATAAAGCTAATGATTTTTCGGAATCCTGCCAGTAGAACCGGAACCAAGCCGGAATCACAATGGCATAAGCGGAAATACCGGAATCGCTTAGTGATTAGCTGTTTAGGCCCCTATACATTTGCTTTCGAAATCGGTTGACAGGTTTCACATGAGCAATGATAGCGGGGATAAATACCTGGCTTGGGAAGCGGGGAAATGCTTCCGCTACCGGCGCTCAAAACCCTTCCCAAAAAAAGCGAGCAGCGCTGCTCGTACGGTTACAGAGCTGCCCGCCATAGGGTTGGCGGGCGCCTGCTTTTTTCATCTTAAAAATTTAAAAAAATGTTAAAAATATTTTTAGCCATTGCTTTGGCTATGGCTTGCGCCTTGGGCGGCGGCCACAAAGGAACCGTTAATCATCCAACTACTCAAACGTCCCGGGATTCAACTGGTGTCGGTGATTCGGGTGGTGGTGATGGCGGACACATTCCTCCGGGCGGTCATTAATAAATCCGCATTTACCTAAGGCGGGCTATGCCCGCCTTACTTTTTTTACGTACTTTTAGCCTATGCGAGGGTTAAAACTGCTTTTACTATTGACGCTTATATCCTGCCGGAAACCTTCGCCGCTGATGATGTCTTTTAAAGACCCGGACTATGCCAAAGCGCTTTCTTTTTTAGACCGCCGGAATGATTCTGCCTTTTATTTCTTTAATAAAGTAGCCAGTGCAGCTAAAGACAGCCTGCAAACCGCTTCCGCCTATAACTATATGGCGCAAATCCAGTCAGATGTCGGAGACTATTTCGGCGGGCAGGAAAGCCTGTCGTTGGCACTCCGTTTTTTAGCTCCCGGGAATAAAAAAAACTTTCAGTGCCTTACCTCCACTTATAACGAGTTAGGGCTCACGAGTATCCGGTTAAAAAACCTTGGGACAGCGGTTAATTATTTTGACCAGGCAGCCAAATTTTCAAATGACAGCGGCTACCAACTTATTCTATTAAATAATAAAGCGCTGGCTTACCAGGATAAAAAGGCTTATTTACCAGCATTAACCATATATAAGGATATTATCAAAAGAAAGAGTAATCCGGAAACCTATGCGCGGATACTCAATAACTTTGCCACTACCAAATGGTTAAATGACCCCAATTACAATGCTGCGCCGGAATTACGAAAGGCACTCAAAATCCGCCTGCAGCAAAATGACCGCTGGGGCTTAAATTCCAGTTATATCCATTTGGGGGATTTTTACGCCCGCTCTCACCCGGATTCTGCCTTATATTTTGCGGTAAAGCTATACCATAGCGCTCGTGAACTTCATAGCCCTGACGATGAGTTGGACGCGCTTTCCAAACTGATCAGGTTAGCCCCCCTTAGCGAGACGAAATCCTATTTTACGCACTATAAGCAATTGGAGGATAGTTTACAAACAGCGCGCAACGCAGATAAGAACCAGTTTGCACTTATTCGTTATGAAGCGGAAAAAAATAAAGCAGATAATCTTAGGCTTCAAAAAGACAATACCGAAAAAAAATACGAGTTGATCAAAAAGAATGTCTTACTGTATAGTACACTTGGTTTGTCCGCCGCGCTTGCGGCAGCAGCCTGGTTATGGTACCGGAAAAGGAAACGGCGTATGGAATTTGAATCCCGGCAACGGGAGCTTCAACTTTCGCAAAAAGTCCATGACGAGGTCGCCAACGGGCTCTACCGGATCATGAAACAAATCGAGCACGGCGAGGGAAGTAATCGCGAGGTGCTATTGGATGAAATGGAGGCACTCTATGAACAATCAAGGGATATTTCTTACGAGCGAGTGAATACGCAAGCTAACTTTGATGAAAAAGTCGACAAGTTGCTTGCGGGTTTGGCCGGCGATGAAATAAATGTTACAGTAGCAGGGAATAATGCTGTGCTATGGGAAAAAGTAAATGCTACCATGAGGCGGCATCTTTTGTATATCCTGCAGGAATTGATGGTCAATATGCGGAAGCATAGCGAAGCAACAGGTGTTACTTTAAGTTTTAAGCTGGTGGAAAACCAATTACATATTCAGTATACGGATAATGGCAAGGGCTTTCCTCAAAAGATTCAATTTGGCAATGGTTTGCGCCATACGGTTTCCCGTATGGAAGGTATGGGAGGAACGATTACCTTCGACCCGTTAGCCGAGAAAGGAGCAAAAGTCCTTATTGCTTTAGCTATTTAGTTATGTTCAACAAAGTATTAGTTGCGGAAGATCATCAAACCACCGGCAAGTCGATTAAGCGCGTTGTGGAAGAATTAAGTGTAAATGTTTGTGATTACGCCTATCACTGCGATGATGCGATGACCCGAATACGTAACGAAAAAACAGCCGGGCATCCCTATGAACTGCTCATCACTGACCTTTCTTTTGCCCCTGCCCCAACACATGTACTCAAAAATGGGGTGGCATTAATTACTGCTGCCAGGCAAGCTCAGCCCAATCTCAAAATATTGGTCTTTTCTGTAGAAAATAAACCAGTCGTTATCCAAAAGCTTTTTGACGAGTCAAAAATTGACGGCTATGTGAGTAAAGGCCTTGAAGATGAACTGGAACTCAAGTCCGCCATGGAAACTATTTTCGCTGGCCGAAAACACGTCCCCGCCGGGCTTTGGCAAACGGTCAAAAAAGCCAGGACATTTAACTTCACGGAGACGGACTTAGCGGTAATCGACGGTATTTTCAAGGGTATCCAGCAAAAAGAAATGCCGGAATACCTTTTACAAAAAGGACTAACCCCGCCTAGTTTAAGTTCCATCGAAAAACGCTTAGCGCTGATCAAGGATACTTACCATTTCTCCAACAATACCCAACTCGTTGTTTTCTGCAGGGAAGCAGGTTTTATTTGAAAATAAATTAACGCTTTACGGTCACCCGTAAAAAAGCTGCAATTGATTAAGGTATTTTTGATCTAAACATTAAATCAAAAGCATCATGGCAACAAGACACCAAGTAAGCTGCATTAACAAAAGAGGAAGTCATTATAACGCCCACGAACGCATCTCACATATCGGCGGTGTCAATCCGGACGGCAAACGTTGGAAACTGAGCGAAGATGACGCGATAAAGGCAATCGAAAACGGGACCGATCAATTTTATGTATCCGTTGGCGGAAGAACAGTAGACGTTATCGTTGCCAACCACGAGGGGCGGCGCAAATACCTGAAAACAACTGCTGACGGCTATAGCCCGGATAATTTACTTAGTCTTGGTGAATGTCCGTAAGTTAAGTAGCTTTAGGCTCATTATCAACCAGAAACCCAGCTCAATATGAAACCCTTTTTACTATTTGCGTTACTATTCATCAACCTTAGTTGCATTGACAACACACAAGTTTATATCTGTGACAGCAAAACCGCTAAGAAGTACCATTTAAAAGCCAATTGCCGGGGGCTTCGCAACTGTACCCACAAGGTTATAAAGGTCACTATAGACGAAGCCCAAAAAAGAGGTAAAACCCTTTGCGGGTGGGAAAAATAGAAGCATCATGAAACCATCTTTAGCTCTTTTTATTGGTATACTTTTAGAAATAGGCCAATCCACCGGTGTCGTCTTTCATATACCGCACTTAAATGGAAAGAGCTTTACGCAGATCGAACGAATATTGGGCAAGCCAAAATAAAATTCGATTCCTACTGATTACCAAACGAAGGCTGGTGCAACGGGTGACGCCTTTTTTGAAAAGAATGGCTTTACACTTGAAGTCACCTACAATCCGGCCAATCAAAAAGTGATCGATTTTTTTATTGCCAAGGAACATTCCGTCAAAAATTACGAGGAATTGGAAATAGCGGGTAATGTGTACCACACGAACGGTTTCCTGTTGTCGCTGGTCAGGGAGCGTAAAAATCCCTCTTTATTCACCGGCGTTACCGTTACACCAAAATAATTTACTATGAAACTAACTAGATATGTTTTCGGAGCAATGTTGGCATTAACTGCTTCCTGCTCCGGCAACGATACGCAAATCGCTGAGAATACCTTTGTTCATGGCCATAAAATCTACAAGATGATTGACAATGAACTGCGGGAAGTCGGTGACCTGAATGCATCTGAAATTAAAAAATTTGAGGTGTCTCAACCCAAGCAGCGTGACCTCGGCACTTCCGATCTCAGCTTTGTCAAGCCAGGAGCCTCCACCAGCCTAAAGGCACTTTACCGCGGCAACTACTTATACTATTCACTACAAGTAAACGGGATCAATGACCTGCGGGATAGTTATCTGCCAGGGAGGTTCACCCTCGAATTTGTTGATGAGTACGGTTTTATTCTTCACGCGATTGAAATTCCCGTTACTGACCTGGTAGGCATGGTCGATGACTCCGGAAAACCTGAATCATTTATCTATAACGGAAAAACCGAAATGAGTACCGAGATCAATGCCGCCATTAAGAAATATGAAGTCACAGCGAGCATCAAAAAAATATAATATGAAAATCAAAGTACTTATTTTTCAAGCACTTTTCTTTGTAAGTATCTGCACAGTGAATGCGCAGGCAGTTAAAAAAGATGCGGAAGCACCACAAACCAAGATGGACCGGTTCACCTCTAAGACAGGTGCGTTTTCTAAATTCACAGATTCGAAACTACCCAATTTAAAATGCAGTTATGGTACACCCGAAACCCGTATCCGGAAAGTTACTACTGACACAGAGTCAGTTTATTTTTACCAGATCGAAAAAAACGCGCAGTATAGTAATTCAACTGCATCCATAGCCTACGAAGACCTATTAGAAGTCATCAAGGCGGTCAAAGTATTGCAAACCGAAGTGGATAAAGACGCAGCTTCCAATCCCAACTACCTGGAAAACAAATTCGTCACTGTAGATGGCTTCCAGATCGGTTATTATATCAGCAAAGAGAAACCCAAATGGTATATCAAACTGGAAAAGTTCGGCACCGATAATACGCTGTTTGTTGATGAAGCTACTACGCTAACCAAAACTTTTGATGACGCCAAAACGAAAATTGAAGAATTAAAGAAAATATAAAATGGCTACAAAATCCTACCTCGCACGTGTAGAACTTCATTACGATAGTGACTATAAAGAGCTACATGAGTTATTATATGACATCGGTTATTACCGGACTATCTTTCTAACCGATAATCATTGGCACGATCTGCCACATGCCACTTATATTCATCATGCTGATTCAAGCCATGATCAACAGAAAGCTATACTAGTCCAAACCATTCGCGACGAATTGGGTATCAAGCCGGCAAACAAGGCCACACGAAAAGAAAAAAGTTTTTCGCTGGCCGTTGCTGAAAGCAATTCAAATGAAGAAGCTCACTATAAGGTCGGTTACGTCTTGCGGCTTGCAAATGAAGAAAGCGTGCTGCCGCCAGGAGAGTCACTTGCATAAATTGCTATGAACTCAAAAATTAAACTGTTTTTAGCGGCTATGTTAGTGACGTTCACCTGTAAGGCACAAACTTTAGTTAACGTTATGGACCAGTCTTTTACCGTGCATTCTGCGGGGAACGTATTTGTCAATACCAATAGTAGCAGCCGGAATGTGATCGAGGTGCAGTTGCCGGCGAAAGCTACAGGTTATATTTACCGGGTAGCCTCTTCTAAACGAGGTAGTGGCCAGGGCAGCTCCCTTTCCGAATTGCTAAAAGGCAGCGGGACATCACAATTAAGGATGGAAGCCTCATTAGCCCAATACGTGGTTAGCCAGACCGATGGCCAGGCGGTAGACATTTTTGCGTTTGATAACACGGACGATGCCAACAGTTTTCTGCGCAAACAGGACAACAACTGGCAATGCTGCTGGCGCAACCTAAGGGTGATCAACATTTGCTTTGCAACCGCCAAATGCCTAAACCCCGTACTCTATTTTGGATTTCGGAACAATAACCCTGCTACGCCCATCAATGTGCATTTAGAAGTCGTAGCATTAGTTGATAATAATTAATAATAAAAAGAGATGAATACTTATTTAATCGGTTATGATCTGGACAAACCCGGCCAGGACTATGAAGACCTTTACAAAGCGATAAAAGATATTGGCACTTGGTGGCATTGTTTAGATTCTACCTGGCTAATTAAGTCGAATCTTTCAGCGGTATCCATCAGAGATCGGCTAATGAAGATCATGGATAATAATGATAAATTGCTAGTAGCAAGATTATCCAATGAAGTCGCCTGGTTTGGCTTTGACGGTAATTGTTCCGATTGGTTAAAGAAGAATATATAGCATGAAAAAATTAATCCTGATCTTATCACTGCTGCCTTTGTTCGGGCTGGCGCAATCACCCACCGACACCATCAGCCTGGATGAAGGCAATTTTCATACTGCCTGGAGCCATACCGCCAAATATCCCGTAAAGGTATATTGGAAGCTTACTAAAGATATGCTGACCTGTACCGAAAAGCTCAAACGTAGTAACGCATTTAAAGCTGACCCTCAATTGCCGGAAGGGAGCAACTTGACCAAAGACTATAAAGGTTCCGGTTATGACCGCGGCCATAATTTTGATGAAGCAGATGACGCCTGTGCAGGTGAACTGAACGCCCATTGCTGGTATTTTACCAACATGGCACCGCAGACCAAGCACCTCAACGAGATCACCTGGAAAGCCTTAGAGGACCAATGCCGGAAATGGGCATTAGCCGGCGATGATCTGTTCATTGAATGCGGCAGCTTCGGCAAAGCTAAAACCATCGGCACCGACCAAGTCTGGGTACCCGAATACTGCTGGAAAATCATTAAACATCAAAACGGTACCATTGATGCTTACCTCATGCCAAATACCGATGATGTTAACCAACATCCTTTTGTTTACTATCAAACGGATATTACGGTCCTTCGTCAAAAGACGGGCATCGGTTCTTTATAAACCTATTAACCTTCTCCTTACAAAGAATTATGATTTATTTTTCTGATTATTTTAAAGTTTCTGAAAGTGTTTTGGATAGCTACGGCGCCTTTGATATTTCGTTGATTACGGACCTGCCACTTTTTATTGACCCTTTTCTTTTATTTGGAAGCACGAAACCGGTTTACCAAAAATTACACGAGGAGATTCTTCAGTACCTTATTTTTTTAAAGGAAAAATCGGCATCGGGCAATATTTCAGACGGCGAAAAAAAGGCGTGGTTTATGTTCCCGGAAGTTGAACAGACATGGCTTGGCTTTAGTGTTTCCGGCAACAGCGGCCGTGGGCTTGGACCCAAATTCGCCAACACGCTGTCTGTTTATATGCCCATCATTTACCCTGATCTTGGAGATGAACAAATATCGCAGACCTCGCACTTGGAGAAGGCTGGATTGTTCCAGATCGGTATTGGAAAAGATAATATCAGTGACTTTACGACTAACCTGATCAAAAGATTTCTTTTGACTTATACAGAAGCATTTGCTAAAGCTCATATTGATACTAAACACCTTGCCGTTTACAATGTCGACAAGGTATACTTTGATTATGATCTGGAAAGATGGATGCCCCAGAAATTTACCTTGCCGAGTTGCAACGGCGACTTTGTGCTGCTGACACCGGTAGATATCCTGACCAAGGACGAAAACTGGATCAATAGCGGTGATATGCGAAGCCAATTTACGCAAGTATGCAACGCAATACCCAATAGCCAATTGCGTGGCGAGATCAATAATTATTTTCAATCCAGACTGCCGAGGGTCATTTCCAGGCGCCAAAGAATTACGCAGAAAGAAAAGAACGAAGCTATTATTGCTACATTAAAGAAATTTCCGAAGATCGTTGACTATTATATTCAGCTTAAAGAAAGAAATAAGGACGGCGCAAAAGCCACGTCAAAAAAGAATGTCGAAGAGATCAAAAGTGTATTTGTCAATGGCGTTTCCAAACTGATCGATGCGTTAAAGGAAAATGCCGACCCGGACAGGACCAAGCCGAAAGATTCCTTTGATGAGAGCATGGAGCGTGTGAAATTTTTGAAACACGTCATTGAGAAGAATGACGGCTACCGGATCTTTTATGTCAAGAATGTCCCAATAAAACGCGAAGAACACTTACAATTGATATTCCGACTGACCTGGTATGCGACCTCGTTTGATGTAAACAGCGAGGTTAACAACGGGAGAGGGCCAGTGGATTACAAAGTGTCCAAAGGCAGCAGTGATAACACGCTTGTTGAATTTAAACTCGCTTCTAACAGTCAATTGAAAAAGAACCTGATGAATCAGGTCAAAGTTTATCAGGGGGCAAATCCTGGATCGAGAAGTATTAAAGTGATCCTATATTTTACTTTGGATGATCTACAACACGTTAAATTGGTTCTCAAAGAGCTTCAATTAACGGACGATGAAACGATTGTTTTGATCGATGCCAGAAGGGACAATAAAAAGTCAGGATCAACCACTTGATAGATTCACTACCGCTATATCGGCAATCCTTACGCTCCCTTCAACGGAAGTCAAACAATCATTGGCCAATGTCAAGGAAGCCTTAGAATTAAATCGCATCTATTTTTCGGATAAATTGTGCGGCAAGATCGAAGCAATGATGGATAAGAGTACGACTGCGCTGGCGCGGATGAACAGTGCCAAGTTAATGGATGCGGCTGAACTGCCTGGCGGAGACCCCACGGACGCCTGGCTGGCCGTGGATGTGTATGTGCAGAATGAGGTCTACCAAACCAGGCTGGACTTGGTGAATGAGTTTCACAAGTTGATCGGCGTTTAAAGTATAGATTCTTTTTCTACTTATGCGGAGCTAACATCTTGGCAGGTATTTTTGCCTTAGTATCAGGTTTGTTTTCTTTTGTTGGCGTTTTGGACAATGTTTGGCGGATATATTTTTCGGTGTCAAGCACCTGGTTTTCAGTTTGTTTGATAGAATCCAGCTTTTGTTCGAGATGAATGCGAACTTGATCACTGCTGTCATTTTCACTATAATTCCCTTGCCTAATCTCAGCGACGGAGTAGCCTATGCATGCAAAACAGATCAGCAGGCATGCGAGATAACCGTAGCGGACTTTCCATTCGTCATAACGGCAGGATTTTTCCCACCGGGTAGCGGGGTCCATACTTACCCCTAGCCGTCTATTGACCTCATTATCCATGGTTTGGCGTAATTTCACCATTATGACCAGGCAAATGACCGAAACAACTAAGGTGATAATGGAATACCAATAAAAAGTGTTGATGATCTTTTGCCCTGTCGCAATATTGATCGTTAAGGCTGTGAGGATACCTATCAGGATGCCGAGTAAAGTGGTGTCCAACAAACGGGTTAGGTTTTTGTAAATTGTTTTCATGATTATTGCTTTAATTCGTGGCCTATGGTTGTAATTTGATGCGGAGTGAGCTCACTCTTTTCATTGAGTAATCTCCAGATCAGCTTTTTCTTATCGTCCGACAATTGACCGGCGGACGTAA
>Ga0206947_1110_pt1 | contig 23937 bp, 12 predicted proteins | sample Alteio_BWOrgHeat_3_FD_153239 | JGI IMG/M metagenome (GOLD analysis project Ga0206947, IMG submission 153239) | Enriched cells from forest soil in Barre Woods Harvard Forest LTER site, Petersham, Massachusetts, United States -... | ecosystem: Environmental > Terrestrial > Soil > Temperate forest > O...
AAGCTGCTTTAAGCATTTAATTTTTGTAACAGCTAATGATTTTGAATAATATTTTCTCATGATACAGATTTTTAAATATGTATAACAACAGGTTTCACGCTTGCCAGGATTGGTTAAGTTGCAAGAAAAGTCGGCAATAGTTTATCGGATGTAATCTAAATAAAAATATTTTACAAATAAAAATATTATCAATCAAATGCCTGTAAATCAGCTATTAACTATCGTGAAATATTACACCCGTATTTATTAAATAAAATAAACTTAATATTATATCGCACCCAAATAGTTGAAAGTTTGTAAAATAAACAGGAAGCTGGCATCCAAAATCTATCATGCACCGCACAAAGTAATCATCGTTAATAACAAAAGGACAGTGACCTCGAATCGCAAAACGAAAAAAGCCCGGCGCAATTCATTACGCCGGACTTAAAGTGTCTTGTATTAGCCTTCCGGCGATGGTGGCTACTTGTCCCCTACCACCGTTATAAACCCTTTAATGCTTGATCCATTACCCAAGTCAATTAAATAATAATATGTACCTTGACTTAATGCGGCCCCTCTGTAAGTGCCGGCCCAATCGTTGGAATAGCCCTTCTTTGTAAATACCATCCTGCCTGCGCGGTCATAAACAGTTACGGTATTATCAGGATAAAAGGTAATATTCTTCACCACCCAAATATCATTTACACCATCGCCATTGGGCGATAAAACATTATTGGCTTCCACCTTTTGGTTTACCGAGAATGTCAACGGGCTTTGTCCATCACCACCAGGCAAGTACAAACTGTTCATACCGCTCATGGCCCTGGTGACTGTAATAGTGTAGGTTTTATGGGTTACGCCGTCCTGGGCCGTTACTACAGTACTGATGGTATTATCGCCCACTGCTAAAGGAATAGCGGCAGATGCAGTACCCGAACTTACCGCAGTGCCATTCACTTTTACCGAGCCATTGGGGTTATTGAGCGTGGGTGTTACAGTAACCGACGTTACACTGTTACCCACCGCATCGGTATAGCTGCCTGTCGCCATCGCAAAAGCAGGGCTTAACGTTCCGCTGCTTATGGTAAGGCCAGAAAGGTAGACATTGTTCGACGGCCGGGTTACCACTACAGTATAGGTTTTATGCGTTACCCCATCCTGCGCAGTTACAACGGTGGAGATGGTATTATTCCCTACCACTAAAGGAATCGCCGCCGATGTTGTACCCGAACTTACCGACACCCCATTTACTTTTACTGTGCTATTGGGATTATTTACCGTTGGCGTTACTGTAATTGACGCTGTTGCATTGCTCACCGATGCCGTGTAACTGCCGGTACCCGAAGCAAATGCAGGACTTAACGTACCGCTGCTAAGCGCAAGAGCCGAAAGATAGGGATTGTTTGACACGCGGTTTACAACCACCGTATAGGTTTTGTGGGTTACGCCATCCTGTGCGGTTACTACTATGTTGACGGTAGTATTGCCCACAACTAAAGGAATGGCCGCCGATGCTGTGCCCGAAGTTACCGCGATGCCATTTACTTTAACAGAACCATTAGGGTTATTCAGGGTGGGTGTTACCATTAGCGAAGCTGTTGCATTGCTTACCGTATCGGTATAACCGCTGGTCGACATCGCAAAAACTGGGCTTAACGTGCCTGTGCTAATGGTAAGGCTTGAAAGATAGGTATTGTTCGACGGCCGAAGTACGGTAAGCGTATACGATTTATGCGTTGTGCCATCGGCGGCAGTTACCACGGTTGTGATGGTATTATTGCCAACAACTAAGGGAATAGCTGCCGATGCCGAACCGGATGATACGGCTGTGCCGTTAACTTTAACAGTAGCCGCTCCATCGGCCGTTGTTGGTGTTAGGGTGATAGATGCGGTTGCATTGGTTACCGTATCTTTATAAGCAATTGTAGCCGCCGTAAAAGAAGGACTTAACTTGCCGCTACTGACAGTTAAGGTGGAAAGATTTGCATTGTTAGTTACCGCCTGCGACACCTGGATATTTACAACTGCAGTATTACTGCCATATTGGTTGTAAGCCGTAACCGTATAATTTGCAGCCGCGTTAATAGCCGCTGGTGTGCCGCTTATTACCCCGGTAGTATTGCTAAAATTAAGACCGGGTGCTAACCCGGTTATAAAATACCCCCCGGTGGGATATATTTTTTTGATAGCGCCGTTACCCTGATCGGATATATAGAGTATGCCTGCTCCGTCAATAGCAATGCCCGAAGGATGGACGAAACCCGAGCCTAAAGTAATTATAGCACCTCCGGATACCGGTATTTCTTTTATGGCATTGTTGCCATAATCGGCCACAAATACATTTCCAAACCTGTCAACAGCCACACCCTCGGGCGAACTAAAGCCGGAGCCCAGGGATATAATGGAACCATCGGATGCTACTATCTTTTTTATCGATGTCGCATTAACATCAGCCACGTAAACATTTCCCGAAACATCAACCGCCAGGGCATAAGGTGTGATGAAACCCGTGCCTATCACCACTGGTGTTCCGCCGCCCGGCGGCATCTTTTTTACCTTGGCCTGGCTTTGGTCTGTTACATAAATATTACCTGCGGTATCCAGCGCTACATCGCTCACAGCTCCAAATCCCGAACCCAAAGTAATGATGCTGCCGCCGCCGACAGGGATTTCCTTTATCCCGCCGCTACCAGTATTTGCTATATAAATATTTCCGGCCGCATCAACAGCGGCGCCATGGGGGTCGTTTAGCGCATTGCTTACCGTCACCGTGCTGCTACCGTCTGCCGATACCTTTTTTAACGAATTACCTCCCCCATCGGGTATATAAACATTGCCCGCGGCATCAACTGCCGGGCCTGCCATGCCGCCGAAACCTTTGGCCAATATTACTGGGGTACTGTTATAAGCCGGCGCAGCTACCACGCCTGTTCCGGTTGGGGCCAGCGGCGTAATTGCCGAATTAATCATATAATTTTGCGGGCCGTTATAGCTTAACGTTAACGCGTCTACTTTAATATTGGTTATTGCCTTGCTGCCGCCAAAACCGTTGTAAGCGGTAACAGTATAATCCGTTGCAGCCTTCTGTAATACAGGAGTACCGCTTATTACGCCGGTTGTATTATTTAGCGTTAAGCCCGCAGGCAAAAACGGCCCCACATAATAACCACCAACCGGCACTATTTTTACTACTTTGTTGTTAAATGAGTCGGCCACATAAACATTCCCGGCACCGTCAACCGCCACACCAGCCGGGTGGCTAAACCCCGTGGCTACAGTTATGGGCGTTCCGTTGCCAGCCGGAATTTCTTTAACCACATTGTTGCCGTTATCGCCAACAAATATATTGCCCGATGCATCAATGGCTATGCCCTCGGGGTTATTAAAACCCGAGCCCAACGGTATTAAAGCCCCCCCGTCGGCGGGTATCTCCTTTATAGTGGCTTCAAGTTGCGACACTACAAATACATTGCCCATCGGATCAACTGCTACGCCTACGGGGTCCTGGAAGCCCGTTCCTAAAACTATTGGCGTGCCGCCTTTGGCTGGCACTTTCAACACATCACCGCCGCTATTTTCGGCAACATAAATATTACCAGCTGCATCAACAGCTACGCCGGTTGGATTGTGCAGGCCGGAAGCTAATGTGATAACCGTTCCATTTCCTGCCGGGATTTCCTTTATCGCATTGTTGTGACTGTCAGCAACAAAAACATTCCCGGCCACATCCACAGCTATGCCAAACGGAGCGGTAAACCCCGAACCTATAGTGGAAGGCAATCCGCCGTTAACCGATATTTTTTTTATAGCATTGTTGCCGTTGTCGGCAATATACAAATTGCCGACAAGGTCAACCGCTACACCCGTAGGCAAATTAAATCCGGAGGCTACCAAAACCTGGGTGTTGCTGTAAGCCGGCGCCGCTACACCGCTGCTTGTTGGCGTAACCGGTGCAATAGCTGTACCCGCCAAATAAGTGTGTGGACTGCTGTAGCTGATAACCGGTACCGGCGGCGCATTAACTTTTATATTAAGCGTTGTTGAACCGCTACCGTTGCTGTTATAAGCTGTTACGGTATAATTGGTAGCCGGGCTGACATTTACCGGGGTACCGCTGATAACACCCGTTGCGTTGCTAAAACTGAGGCCGACCGGCAAATATGGACCTATGAAGTAACCGCCCGCGGGGCTAAACTTTTTAATAATATTATTTACACGGTCGGCAACATAAATATTGCCGGCGCCGTCTGCAAATATACCTTCGGGTTGGTTCAGGCCCGACCCGAAGGTGGTAACTGTAGTGGTGCCGGCCGCTATCATTTTTACAGCATTTGCATTCAAATCGGCTATAAAAATATTGCCTGCGGCATCAACGGCCATGTCTTCGGGCGCGCCCGAGCCAAGGGGTATTATCGTCACTGAATTATCGGGGTGCACCACTTTTAATTGCGGAAAACTCACCTCGGCAACATAAACATTTCCTGCTGCGTCAACACACATACCTACCGGGCTTATCCCGGTAGCAATGATAACGGGGGCACCGCCGTTAGCCGGAAATTTTTCAATGTTCCCGTTGCCGCCATCTCCTACGAACAGGTTTCCGGCCAAATCAACAGCCACCGATTCCGGTATATTAAAAGAGCCGGCGCCTATAGTAACCTGCGTGCCGTTGCTTGCCAATATCTCGCTTACTAATTTAGTCCCTTTATCGGCTATAAACAGGTTACCCGCGGTATCAATAGCCAACCCGGTGGGGTTAGTAAAGCCAGTGCCTATAGGCACCGGCGTGTTGCTGCCCGCAGGTATCTTTTTTACCAAATGCGTGCCGCCATCAATAACGTAAGTATTTCCTGCGGCATCAACCACTACATCTAACGGAGAATTTAAACCTGTTCCTATGCCACTAATATTGGAGTAATAATAATTAGCTACCGCTGTACCGGTATTTGTTGGCGAAAGCGGGCTGATGGCCGACCCAACAGTATAAACCTGTGGTGTGCTATAGCTGATAATAGGTGGCGGAGGGTTGGCCCTGGCTGCCATTAAAGTATATATTTTGGATGTTGCACCGTCCTGGCCGGTTATGTTGGTATAGATGGTATTTGTGCCGATACTCAAAGAAACGTTCCCCGATGCCGACCCCGATGCTACGGTGACGCCATTTACAACGATATGGGCGTTTGGATCGGTAGCGGTAGGGGTTATGGTTATTGATGACACGGAGTTTGCTACAGATATGGAATAACTTGTTGTACCTGGTGTAAATGCCGGGGTTAAAGTACCGCTGCTTACTACAAAAGCCGAAAGGTTTACATCCGAGTTAACTTTGATGTTAACTGTCGCCTGTGCGCTGCCGGTACTGTTATAAGCGGTAACTGTATAATTTGTTGCCGGGCTAAACTTGGTTGGCGTGCCGCTGATAACGCCCGTTGAATTATTAAAACTCAATCCCGCAGGCAGCGGTTTATCCAAAAAATAGCCGCCTGCCGGTTTAACTTCAACTATGGAGTTGCCGGTTTGGTTAACGGCTAAAATATCGCCTTTTAAATCAACCGCTATACCAGTAGGTTCGCTGTACGAAACAATATTAGCCACTGTGTTGCTGCCGGCGGGGATTTCCTTTAATTCATTATTACTTTGATCGGCTACAAACAGATTGCCGACAGCATCCAGGGCTATATTATTCGGGTGGCCAAAGCCCGACCCTATGGCTACAGGCGCACCACCGGCGACCGGGATTTTCTTAACAGCATTATTTCCATTATCGGCTACATAAACATTACCCCCGCCATCCACCACAACACCAGACGGCTGACTGAAACCCGAACCCAAAGTAACTACCGCGCCGCCGCCAACGGGTATCTCTTTTACCGAATTACTACCGGTATCAGCTACGTACACATTACCGGCAGCGTCTATGGCTACCCCGCGCGGAAAGGAAAAGCCTGAACCAAGCGTTATAGGTGTGCCGTTACCTGCCGGTATCTTTTTTATCGCACTGTTAAATAAATCGGCCACATAAACGTTGCCGGCAGCATCTACTGCTATACCAGCCGGTCCAACAAGGCCCGACCCCAAAGTTACCGGACTGCCTCCGCCGGCAGGAAATTTCTTTATCACATTATTGCCCGAATCACTTTCGTAAATATTCCCTGCTGCATCAACAGCTACATCATACGGCGAATTTAGTCCTGAAAAAAGAGTGCTGAGGCCATTAAAGCCCAGTGCGCCAACACCGCCGCTTGTCGGCGTAAGCGGTGTAATGGCCGCATCAGCCGAATATACTTGTGGTGTGCTGTAGCTGATGGTAGGGGCTGTAAAAAAACCCCTGCTGGTGTTGCTTGCGGCGATAGTGCTTTTAATGGCTATAATATTACCGGCTTTGTAGCGACTAATGTAATGATATGCCGGATCATTTACCGCGAGCAGGGTATTGCTAAAACAAAATAAAAAGGCTGCTAACAGCAAGAACGGTTTACCGGCGGGAACTGATATCCGGGTTGGCGGAGTTGTAGGTTTTTTCATGAACGATGCAGGGTATTAAGTACTGTATTAATAACTTAATGCATTGACATAAATGCAGATAAGTAAAAATAAGTATTAACCCAACCTTTGTAAATACCCAAAAAGGGTGAGTTTTTTAATGAATTGCACTTCTATTAATAATGGCATGGGTATGCGAAATATTAATCTATTTTGATGCAAATGGCTGATGATCCGTTTTTTTGACCCGGAGGGTCTACCTCTTTGTAGAAAATCGCTATAACTTGATATTTTGCCGCAGAGCGGCTACCCTTCGCCAGTAAACATTTTTGACTGAGGTGCAGATGTTGGAACGATGATTTTTACGAAAAGTAATGTATAGAAAGACTACCCGCCAGTATATTATTTAAGGGTAGCCGCTCTGCGGCAATATCTCTCTTTATTATTTTTTCTACAAAGGTTTTGACCCTCTGGGTCAAAAAGTAGGTCAAACTAACAACCTTTCAAAATGCGTGAAACGCTAAAACGCAAGCAAAACATAAAAGATCTTAAATTTTAAAAAAGACGCTGTTTTTGTGGTATTGCTATACCAACTTCTCATTCAATGCCTTGCTTACTGCTTCCGTTTGTGAGTTTACGTGCAGTTTATCGTAAATGTTTTTGGTATGAGTTCTAACCGTATCAATGCTAACGCCTAATGCATTGGCTATCATTTTAACGCTGTTACCTTTTGATAATAAATGCAGCACATCGCCTTCGCGGCGGGTAAGTTTGTAATTATCTCTTACCTTTTGCTGCTGTTGCATACTGTTAATCACCATGCGGGCAATAACCGGACTCATGGGTGCGCCACCGGTTAATATCTCATCGATAGAATCAATTAGTTTATCCGAAATATCTTTTTTTAACAGATACCCGTTAGCCCCGGCACGCAAAGCATTAAAAACGTGCTCGCTGTCATCAAAAACGGTAAGCATAATTATTTGTGCGCTTTGGTTAAAGGCACGTATTTTTTTCACAGCTTCAATACCGTTTACGCCCGGCATATCAATATCCATCAATATTACATCGGGGTTATGTAACGCCACTTGTTTTTCAACAAGCGAGCAATCGGCAAAGGCCCCTTTTATTTCGTATTCATCGGCCATGCCCAGCAGGCTGCATACGCTTTCGCGCAGCAACTTATTGTCTTCATATAATAAAATGGCATGTATCATATCAGGTTTATATTACAACTAATGCGAGCCAAGAGTCAGGAACCAAGAATTAAAAGAAAATATCAACAGACGCGAAAGACCGGCAAAAAAATTAAGTTAAGCTGTTAAGCTTTTGTAAGGCTAAAAAATGTATCTCTTTCCTTTTCATCCTGATTCCTGGTTCTACTTCACGACTCTTGATTCACACCATTAATCAATGGCAAGGTAATCAGCATTTTTACCGTATCCTATACCCAAATCATGTTAGAGGAACGGCAACGGAAATACTGGTACCTGCAGCCATGCCCGAACTAATATCATAAGTTGCCTTCATCTCACCCGCCCTATTTTTCATATTTTTCAAGCCGTTACCGGGATGCTGTTTTCCAGGGTCAAATCCTTTTCCGTTATCAGTTATCTTCATCAAAAACTGCTGACCGGTTTTATGCAATTCAATAGCCACCGAGGTTGCTCCGCTGTATTTGGCAATATTGTTTATTGCTTCTTTAAAAATCAAATAGTAATTTTTCCGTTCATCAACACCAATTTTCAAATCAGCCAGCTTGCCATTTTCGTTAAAAGAATATTCAATGCCGGCAGGTTCTAAAATGGCTGCGGCAAACTGCCGCATTTTTATAACCGTTTTGTCGAACGGATCGTTAGCCGGATTAATGGCCCATACAATATCGCTCATACTTTCCATTATGCTGAAAGATGAATTCTTTATGGTTTCCAGGTCTCGTGATACAGTCGCATTTCCTTCTGCCTGTTTCAGTGCAACCTTACTCAAAATATTAATGCTGCTCAAAGTCGATCCGATATCATCATGCAGGTTACGGGCTATGGCATTGCGCATTTTTTCTATCTCCACCAGGCGTTTTGCTTTCTGTATAATACGATAACGGGCCATTACCAATACGCCAATAGTCAGCAACATCAAAATAACTACTAAAAGGCCGTATCGAAATATTTCCTGGTTTCGCAGGTTGGCCTTATCCAATAGCTCATCTTTTTTTAACAGGCTTATTTCCTTTTCCTTTTTTTCCAGGTTATAGCGCTGTTCCAGCTCTTTTACTTGTAACAGCAAACCTGCGTTTTGTACCTTATCACCCTCTGTATGAAATTTTTTATAATACTCCAGCGCTTTATCAAACTGCCCATTCCCGGCATAAAAATCCGACAGGAATTTATAGTTATTTATCTCGGCACTTTTATCGCCCATTTTTATGGCAGTGGTTATGGAAGTAGTAAATGTTTTTTCGGCAGCTTTCTGATCGGTTATGTTTTTTTGGAGACCGTTTATTTCTGAATTTACGGTCGCCAGGTAAGCCGTATCGCCCGATTGTTTAAGCAAATCGCGGCTACGTTTAAAATATTCTGCAGCATTGGTGATATCCTTTTTTTCAGCATATAACTTTCCTATGTCAATATCGGTCTTCGCTTCTTCCGTTGTAAGCTTTAATGCCTGGTTAATGGCCAGTGCGTCCATATAGCTCGCCAACGCTTTGTCGGGTTGTTTTAATCCATCCTCTATCTGACCCAGGTTGGTAAAACCAGTGGCCTTGCCCTTTTTGTCATTCAATTCATTTTTGATGGCAAGCGATTTTTGGATGTACGGCAACGCAGCCGCATATTGTTTCAAGCGGATAAAATCACCGCCTACGGCACTATAACAAAACGACAAGCCCCTTTTATTTCCGATAGCTTCAAAAAGATCAAGCGCCTTTAAATGGCTGGTCATGGCCTTGCGATAATCGCCCATATCCTGGTAACAGTTACCAATATTTAAATACTGACCGGCCATACCAACCTTTGAGCCTGCAAGCGTATATAGGCGCAATCCTTCTTCCATAAATGGCAGGGCCGCTTTATAGTTACCCTGTTTGCGGTAAAAGAGCCCGGCAGTGGTGTTATAGTTGCTCCATATCCTACTGTCTTTATGCTCTTCCGAAAGATTTTTAAGTAAATTCAAATAGTACTTAGCGCTATCTGTTTGATTAGTTTGCACATTAAGCGTTGTAAGGTCGGAATAGGCTGCAGATAACGAAGCCGGAAAATTCAGCTGCTTTGCCAAAAAAGCGGCATGAAGCGCACAACGTTTTGCCCCGGCCAAATCACTGCGGGCATATTCATCGGCTAATTTGATATAGGTTTTTAGTTCAACAGAATCTTTTCTGCCCAGGGCTATAATTTTTTTCAAACTATCAATAACCGGCGTTTGCGCCCGAACTACCGTGGTTAAAAAAAGAAGCAAAAACACCATTAAAGCTTTACGCCGCATAGTTGGAATCGTTTACCCAACTAATGTAGGAAAAAAAGTCAGTAAAGTCGATAAAGTCCGGAAAGTCAGTAAAGTCGGAAAAGAAACTGCAGGATTTATACAATCCCTTAGTTTCTTTTCCGACTTGCCTTGCAGCTTCTTTCCAGACTTAATTGACTTTTCCGGCTTTCCGGACTCCTTAACGACTCACCACAGTAATAAATCCTTTTGTGGTGGTTCCGTTACCCAAATCAACTTTGTAATAATAAGTCCCTTCGCTCAAAACACCGCCACGGTAAGTGCCATCCCAATCGTTGGTGTAGCCCTTTTTAGTAAATACTACTTTACCCGCTTTATCGTAAACGGTTACCATGTTGTTTGGATAAAAGGCAATATTTTTCACTACCCAAACGTCATTAATGCCATCGCCATTAGGCGATAAAATATTGTTGGCCTCCACTTTTTCGCCTATGGAGGTTACCAATGGCGTTTTTTCGCCCTCACTTTGTGCAAACAAACTGTTGGTGCCAGTTAGGCCCCGTGTTACGGTAATGGTGTATGTTTTATGAGTTACACCGTCCGGTGCTGTTACAACAGTAGTTATTACATTACTGCCAACGCTTAATGGAATCGCTGCAGATGCGGTGCCCGAGGTTACTGTGGTGCCATTCACTTTTACTGTACTACCTGGGTTACTAACTGTTGGCGTTACCGTAACTGATGTTATACTGTTGCCAACTGCATCAGTATAACTACTGGTGGTTTGTACAAAAGCCGGGGTTAACGTACCCTGACTGATGGTAAGGTGCGAAAGGTAGGCATTGTTAGATGGGCGGTTTACCACAACGGTATACGTTTTTTGCGTTACACCATCCTGCGCGGTAATAACTGTAGTAATAGTGTTGTTGCCAACAACTAATGGGATAGCCGCCGACGCTGTTCCCGAAGCTACCGTGGCGCCGTTCACTTTTACCTTAGCATCAGGGCTGCTGGTTGTTGGTGTTAATGTAATCGATGTAGTAGCGCCGGGCACCGATGCAGTATAACTAACTGTAGCCGCAGCAAATGAAGGGGTTAAGGCACCTGCACTAAGCACAAGGTTGGAAAGATCGGCATTGTTAGATATCCTGTTTACTACAACCGTATAGGTTTTATGGGTTACACCATCCTGTGCGGTCACAACTATAGTGATGGTGGTATTACCAAGGGCTAACGGAAGAGCCGCTGAAGCAGTACCCGAACTTACCGTTACGCCATTCACCTTAACTGATCCGTTTGGATTATTGAGCGTTGGCGTTACCGTTAATGACGCTACCGAATTGCTTACTGTATCGACGTAGCTACCTGTAGTTTGAGCAAAAACGGGGTTCAAAGTACCCTGGCTGATGGTAAGGTGCGAAAGATAAGAATTGTTAGAAGGACGGAGCACCACAACCGTATAGGTTTTATGGGTTACGCCATCCTGCGCGGTTACAACCACGGTAATGGTGTTATTACCAACAACCAACGGAATTGCCGCAGAAGCGGTTCCCGAAGCTACGGCTACACCGTTCACCTTTACTGATCCATTGGGGTTATTTAAATTAGGTGTTACGGTAATTGAAGTTTGAGAATTGGCTACCGTATCGGTATAATTACCGGTGGTTTGTACAAAAGCGGGGCTTAATATACCCGAGCTAACCTTAAGGCCCGAAAGATAGGCGTTGTTAGATACACGGGTTACCACAGTAGTATACGTTTTTTGTATAGAACCGTTAAACGAAGTTACCACAGTTGTGATAGTGTTATTGCCAACAACTAACGGAATGGCCGCGGATGCCGTTCCTGAATTGACTGATGCACCGTTAACTTTAACAGTAGCATTTACGGAAGCAGTTGTTGGGGTTACCGTAATTGATGCTGTTGCGTTGGTAACCGTGTCTTTATAAGCGGTTGTACCTGTTGCAAAAGCCGGGCTTAATGTGCCGCTGCTAACCACTAAGTTTGAAAGGTTTGCATTGTCGGTTACGGTTATATTTACAGTTGTTGAATTGCCGCCTGAACCATTATAGGCTGTAATCAAATAATTAGCCGCAGGCGCAGCAGCCGTTGGTGTGCCGCTGATAGCACCTGTAGTATTATTAAAAACTAAGCCGGGAGGTAAAGCGGGGTTAATATAGTAACCGCCTACAGGCTTAATCATCTTGACGGCATTATTGCCGTAATCAGTTACATATACGTTATTGTACTTATCTACTGCCGTGCCGAAGATGAAGCTGTAGCCCGAGCCGAGGGTGGTGATTGCACCGCCGTTAGCCGGGATTTCTTTTACCTGCTTATTGCCGTAGTCTGCCACGAAAACATTTCCAGTACCATCTACCGATACAGTGAAGGGGTTGCTAAAGCCCGAAACCAAAGTAACCGGGGCCCCGCCGCCAACCGGAATCATTTTAACGGCGCTATGGCCGTTATCAGCTACATATACATTTCCAAAAGCATCCACAGCCACGCCTGTTGGAGTACTAAAGCCTGAACCGATAGCAACCACGGGGCCGCCACCCACAGGAATTTTTTCTACAGCATTATTACCACGGTCTGCCACATATACGTTACCCAAATTATCTACGGCAACATCAAATGGCTGCAAAAATGCAAATCCGGAGCCTAAAGTAATAACCGGACCACCGCCAACCGGAATTTCTTGTACCAGGTTGCCGCCATCATTAGCCACATAAACATTGCCTGCCGCATCCACGGCTACGCCATCGGGTGTACTGAATCCAGACGCAATTACTACCGGGGTGCCTGTGCCACCTGGAATCTTTTTCACTGAATTATTGTTTTGGTCGCCGATGTACAAATTGCCGGCGCCATCTACCGCAACCCCTGCCGGAATATTAAAGCCCGATCCTAACGTGGTGGTGCTGGTGCTATAAGCCGGCGCAGCAGCTCCGCTTCCAATTGGAGCGAGCGGAGAAATAGCAGTACCCACAGCATAAACCTGCGGCGTAGCGTAACTCATGATAACCGCGTTAACCGTAATGTTAACCGTGGTGGAGTTACTGCCAAACCCATTGTAAGCAGTAATTAAATAATCGGTAGCAGGCGAAGCCGTAGTTGGCGTTCCGCTGATGGTACCTGTAGTATTACTGAATACTAAGCCGGCAGGTAAAGCCGGGTTGATATAATAACCACCTGTTGGTGCAATCTTTTTAACAGCATTGTGTCCATAATCCGTAACATATACATTGTTGTAGGCATCAACTGCAACTCCAAAAATGAAGCTGAACCCCGAGCCCCCGATAACAATTGGAGCGCCAACGCCCGAGCCTGCCGGAATTTCTTTTACCTGTTTATTGCCGTAATCAGTTACAAAAACATTGCCGGTGCCATCCACAGCTACCCCGAATGGCGTACTAAACCCGGAACCTAAGGTAACAGGCGCGCCGCCGTTGGCCGGAATCATCTTAATGGCGCTGTTGCCAAAATCGGCTACATAAACATTGCCATAAGCATCAGCCGCAACACCCGTAGGCGTAACAAAGCCCGATCCTATAGTAACTACCGCGCCGCCGCCAACCGGTATTTTCTTTACAGCATTATTGCCTCTGTCGGCCACGTACACATTGCCCCAAATATCCACCGCCACATCAAATGGTTGCAAAAATCCGGAGCCTAAAGTAATGATTGGCCCGCCGCCAACCGGTATTTCCTTTACCAGGTTATTGCCATCATCGGCAACAAAAATATTACCTGCAGCATCTATAGCTATACCGTCAGGTGTGTTGAAGCCTGTACCTACAACAACAGGTGTGCCGGTGCCACCCGGAATCTTTTTAACAACGTTATTGTTTTGATCGCCAATATACACGTTGCCCGCGGCATCAACCGCAATACCCGCCGGGATATTGAAACCCGAACCCAGCGTAGTTGTACTGCTGCTGTAAGCAGGCGCTATCGGTCCGCTGCCAGTTGGCGCAAGTGGAGAAATAGTGGCCCCCGCAGTATATACTTGCGGCGTGGCGTAACTCATGGTAACCGCTTTAACTATAATGTTAAGGGTGGTAGAATTACTGCCAAACCCGTTATAAGCAGTAATGGTATAATTGGTAGCAGGCGAAGCCGTAGTTGGCGTTCCGCTGATAACACCTGTGGTATTGTTAAAAACTAAGCCGGCAGGTAAAGCAGGGTTGATATAATAACCGCCCGTTGGTGCAATTTTTTTAACAGCATTATGGCCATAATCAGTAACGTATACATTATTATACTGATCTACTGCCGTGCCGAAGATAAAGCTATAGCCCGAGCCGAGAGTGGTGATCGCACTGCCATCAACCGGGATTTCCTTTACCAGTTTATTGCCGTAATCGGCTACAAAAACATTTCCCGAGCCATCCACTGAAACAGTGAATGGGTTAGAGAAGCCGGTGCCCAGTGTAATAGGGGCACCGCCGCCAACCGGAATTTTTTTAACGGCGCTGTGCCCATTATCTGCCACGTACACATTTCCATAGGCATCCACGGCTACACCCGTCGGGGTACTAAAGCCCGAACCTATCGGAAAAACCGCTCCGCCACCCACAGGGATTTCTTCCACGGCATTATTACCTCGGTCGGCCACGTATACGTTGCCCCATTTATCCACGGCCACATCAAATGGCTGCAAAAATGCAAACCCGGAGCCTAAAGTAATTACCGGGCCGCCGCCAACCGGAATTTCTTGTACCAGGTTGCCGCCATCATTGGCCACGTACACATTGCCAGCAGCATCCACTGCAACGCCGTCGGGAGTACTGAACCCTGATGCAATTACCACAGGTGTGCCTGTGCCCCCGGGAATCTTTTTAACTACATTATTGTTTTGATCGCCTATATAAACATTTCCGGCACCATCCACAGCAACACCCGCCGGAATATTAAATCCGGACCCCAAAGTAGTAGTATTGACGCTGTAACCCGGCGCAGCAGCCCCACCACCGGTGGGGGCAAGCGGTGTAATGGCCGTACCGGCGATGTAAGTCTTCGGACTGGCGTAACTCATGGTAACCGCGTTGACCGTAATATTAACAGTGGTAGAATTACCGCCAAAGCTGTTATAAGCAGTAATGGTATAGTCGGTAGCAGGCGAAGCAGCAGTCGGTGTTCCACTTATGGTGCCTGTTGTGTTATTAAAAACTAAGCCGGCGGGTAAAGCAGGGTTGATATAGTAACCGCCTGTTGGTGCAATTTTTTTAACAGCGTTGTGTCCGTAATCAGTAACGTATACATTATTGTACTTATCTACAGCCGTGCCGAAGATGAAGCTATAACCCGAGCCTAAGGTGGTAATTGCACCGCCGTTAGCCGGAATTTCCTTAACCAGTTTATTCCCATAATCAGCCACAAAAACATTTCCGGAGCCATCCACCGAAACCGTGAATGGGTTAGCAAAGCCCGAGCCCAATGTAATGGGGGCGCCCCCGCCAACAGGAATCATTTTAACGGCACTGTGACCGTTATCGGCTACATACACGTTTCCATAAGCATCTACGGCTACACCTGTTGGCGTACTAAAGCCCGAACCTATCGGGAAAACCGCTCCGCCACCCACAGGAATTTCTTCTACAGCATTGTTACCGCGGTCGGCCACGTATACGTTGCCCTTATTATCCACGGCCACATCAAATGGCTGCAAAAATGCAAACCCGGAACCTAAGGTAATAACCGGGCTTCCATCAACCGGTATTTCTTTTACCAGGTTGTTGCCGTCGTCGGCAACGTACACGTTGCCGGCGGCGTCTATCGCAACGCCATCAGGAGTACTGAACCCCGACGCAATAACCACCGGTATGCCGGTACCTCCCGGAATCTTTTTAACTACATTATTGTTTTGATCGCCTATATATACATTTCCAGCACCATCCACCGCAACGCCCGCCGGGATATTAAATCCCGAACCCAAAGTGGTAGTATTGGCGCTATAACCTGGCGCTGCTGCGCCGCTGCCTGTGGGCGTAAGCGGAGTAATAGCGGTGCCGGCAACATAAACTTTGGGACTGGCATAAGTCATTGAAACTGCATTAACAGTAATATTAACCACGGTTGAACCGCCGCCAAAGCTGTTATATGCTGTAACTGTATAATTTGTGGCTGGCGAGGCAGCGGTTGGTGTTCCGCTGATTACACCTGTAGTATTATTAAAAACTAAGCCTGGAGGTAAAGCAGGATTGATATAATAACCGCCAGTTGGTTTTATCTTCTTAACGGCGTTATTACCATAATCAGTAACATATACATTATTATAAATATCCACTGCCGTGCCGAAGATAAAACTGTAGCCCGAGCCGAGTGTTGTAATTGCACTGCCATCAATGGGGATCTCTTTAACTAATTTATTGCCATAATCTGCTACAAAAACATTTCCAGAGCCATCAACCGATACGGTGAAAGGATTGCTGAAGCCCGATCCCAATGTTATGGGAGCGCCGCCACCAACCGGAATCTTTTTCACGGCGCTATGTCCGTTATCGGCTACATATACATTGCCATAAGCATCCACCGCTACACCGGTAGGGGTGGCAAACCCCGAACCGATAGCAAAAACCGCTCCGCCACCAACAGGAATTTCCTCTACCGCATTATTACCGCGGTCGGCCACATATACGTTACCCTGAATATCCACGGCCACATCAAATGGTTGCAAAAATGCAAATCCGGAGCCCAATGTAATTACCGGGCCCCCGCCAACCGGAATTTCTTTTACCAGGTTATTGCCATCGTCGGCAACATATACATTACCCGCAGCATCAACCGCTACGCCATCGGGGGTATTGAACCCGGTACCGATTACAATCGGCGTATTGCTGCCAACGGGAATCTTTTTAACTACATTGTTGTTTTGATCGCCAATATAGATATTTCCCGCTACGTCCACCGCAACGCCGGCCGGGATATTGAATCCTGACCCCAACGTAGTGGTGTTAACGCTGTAAGAGGGCGCCGCCGGCGTAACTCCCGCCGGTGTAAGCGGACTAATTGCCGTTCCGGCTATATAGGTTTTGGGACTTGAATAACTAATTGAAGGTTGTGCAAATGCACCAAAGGGTAGCGCAATTGCAGCCACCACAAGGGCGTACAGCAACAGGCGAAACCTAAATGCGAAGGAAAAATTTTTCATAAGGATATGTTTTTTAGTGAGTAGTTTATCGGCTTAATTACCAAGCAGTTCGATTCAAATCAAACAGATCGGCAAGCGAAGTTACAGTATAAAAAAACAAAAAAAAATCATATAAACATGTGATTTTTATATGGGGGTATTTGAGGGATTTGCGACTCAAATTATTAGCGGAGCGGGCCTGTTTTTTTCACCCAATTGTTAAAAAATGTTATCAAACGCGTAATTCAATCCCGTTTATTTTATATTTACCCATGCTTAAAAGCCTACTGATTTTCACCTGCTGTATTTTTGCAACAGCAACCGGCCTCCGCGCCCAAACCATATTCAGCGGCCGTGTGCTCGAAAATAAAACCCATATTAAACTGCATGGCGTACGCATCGAGAATTTAAGTACCCATTTAAAAACCCTTTCGGGCGAGGCCGGGGAGTTCAGTATTGCCGCCAAAACAGGTGATTTAATTGTTTTTAGAAATTTCTCGTATCAGCCTGATACGTTGCTGCTTACCGACATGCACGAGCGCGAAGTGCTTTTGACACCGCAAAGCACCATGCTTAACCAGGTTAACATTACTGATACCAGTGGCCGCTCGTCTGTTGCCGATAAGAATGCAAAACTGCCTTATGATCCGCAATTTCACGGGCAAACGGCCGTGTATCACCGTGATGGAAATGGAAACTACGTCGGGGGGGTGGATTTTCGCTTACATTACTTTACCAAAGATGATCATGATAAACGGAAAGCGGCCCAAAAAGAAAAGGACCGGGAAACAGTCGACCAGATTATCAGTGTATTTACCGAAGCTAATCTTAGCCAGTATGTGCCTTTAAAAGGTGATGATATGGTTGATTTTATCCTGTTGTATCTTCCCGATGTAAAGGTGTATCAAAGTAAGGATTTTAATCTTTTATCGTATCTGAACGCCTGTTATAAAACCTGGCAAACGTTAACGCCCGGGGAACGCAAAGCCGGACGACTGTTTAAGAATTAAATGCTTAATCAAAATCAAGGTTAAACTTATTCTTCAAATCAACCAGGGCGGGATTTTTATTGGCCATGTACATAAATTTCTCGGATGCGGTATAGGGTCGTTTTACCACTTCCTTTTCGTCGATACGGGAACTTACTTCAATATCGTAGTTTTTTAAGGTGCTACGCAAAAAGTTATGCAGGTTGGGGCGCTCTTCTCTGAAATGGGATTCCTGCACCTTGTTTTCCACAATAATTTCGTAATTATTGGGCGATAGTAATTTCGGCGGATTAGAAGTAAAAATAGTCAACGCATTCTTCTTTCCCTCGGCTTTCATCTTCGCTGCAAAATCACTCCAGCATTGCGAAAACTGTTCAATAGTATATTGTTCCCGCGCATCGCCTTTCAAATAAGGGTCTTCTTCTTCAACCAAAGCCTCAACCACCTTACCCATATCTTTTAACGAGGGTATTGCGGTTGTTGTACTTGATCTGGGGATAGCAATTTTGGGCATTGTCGCAACCGGCGCTACAACAACAGGTGGGGTCTCAGCAACAGGTATCGCTTTAGCGGCTTGATAAGGCACAGCCGGCTCGCTCATTACAGGTACTTCCTGGGTAGTTTTCGCCTCGTTATCGGGGGTTAGCCCTGCGGAATCAGGTTTTTTTTTTAGTTGCCCTTCTGCTGAGGACATTGCTGTGAGCGGCGTGGTGGCCAAATTAAACACCGAGAGCAGGTTGCACATTTTTAATAATGTCAATTCAACCTGTAGCCGCTGGTTTTTGCTTAGCTTATAACTTAAATCGCACTGGTTGGCAATATTCATGGCCGATAGCAGGAACGAAACCGAAGCTGCTGTAGATTGCTGCAAATATTTTGTTTTGATACCCTCGCTTACTTCCAGCAGTTTGAGTGTTAATTGATCTTTACCTACAAGCAAGTTGCGGAAGTGCTCCGACAAGCCGGATATAAAATGAGCGCCGTCAAAACCGCGCGATAAAATCTCGTCAAACAACAGCAGGGTTTTCGCGTTATCCCCGTTTAATAGCCTGTCGGTTATATTAAAATAGTAATCGTAATCAAGTATATTCAGGTTATCAATTACCGAGCGATACGTGATGTTACCCCCCGAGAAGCTAACAATCTGATCAAACATCGACAAGGCATCACGCAAGCCGCCATCAGCTTTTTGAGCTATAATGTGCAGTCCGTCTGCTTCGTAAGTTATGTTTTCTTTTTGAGCGATGGAGGCCAGGTGCGTTGCCATATCCTCCACGCGGATCCTGTTAAAATCAAATATCTGGCAGCGCGAAAGGATAGTGGGCAGTATTTTATGCTTTTCGGTAGTGGCCAATATAAATATGGCATAATGCGGCGGTTCTTCCAGCGTTTTTAAAAACGCGTTAAAAGCTGCCTGCGACAGCATGTGCACCTCATCAATAATATAAATTTTATACCGTACCCCTTGTGGTGGTATACGTACCTGCTCAATCAGGCTGCGGATATCATCAACCGAGTTGTTGGAGGCAGCATCCAGTTCGTGTATATTAAAAGAGTTACCATTTTGGAACGACTGGCAGGAGTGGCAATTGCCGCAAGCCTCGCCGTTTGGCTGTAAATTTTCGCAATTAATGGTTTTTGCAAGGATACGGGCACAGGTAGTTTTGCCCACGCCACGCGGACCGCAGAATAAAAACGCCTGCGCCAGCTGATTATTTTTAATGGCGTTTTTTAGCGTATTGGTGATATGCTGCTGACCTACAACGCTTTCAAACGTTGCCGGGCGGTATTTGCGAGCCGAAACAATAAAATTATCCACAGCCACTAAGGTAATAACATTATGGTAATGTTGAAAGCGGTGTGAGTAATTAGCTTGCATTGCAACTGTCCAGATTGACGAGGTTTCGAAAACTTCTTAAATCTTTAACTCAATAAATTTCTTAAATTTGTATAACCGTCGAAGACATTATGCAATTTGCCGATCTTGACTTAACAAAAACGTACACCTATGCCGATTACCTTAAGTGGACATTCGACGAGCGGTTAGAATTAATTAAGGGCAAGATTTTTAAAATGAGCCCGGCGGCAAGTTCCATTCACCAAATAGTTTTCGGTGCTATATTTAATGTATTATATAACCATTTAGAAGGCAAACAATGGAGAGTGTTCGCCGCACCTTATGACGTGCGATTGACAAGAAAGTCAACTAATGACCGTGATATTTTTACGGTTGTACAGCCTGATATTTGTGTAATATGCGATCCCTCAAAAATTGAAAAACGCGGCTGTTTGGGGGCACCTGATATTGTTGTTGAAATTCTATCGCCCGGAAACAATAAAACGGAACTAAAAAACAAGTACGAAGTATACGAAGAATCGGGCGTGCTTGAATATTGGATTATACCCCCTTTTGAAAAAAGTCTTTATAGGTATGTATTGGTAGATGGCCATTTTCTGTCTTCTCAACCGCTAACTATAGGCGACAATCTTAGCACGGAAATTCTTCCGGGCTTTGTTTTAAACCTAGACAAAGTATTTGCTGGTGTTACAGACGAATAAAATATTGACAGATTACTAACTCTGCGTGGCAATCAAATAATTCACAGTCGCGGCTTCGTCAATAGCCGGTACACCTGCCAAATTCGGCAGTGCAAAATCAGTTATGCCATTGCCGCCGTAAGTAGTGCCAATAACGGCGAACAACGTTTGGTATCCATTAATAGGCAGTATGGCCCCGTTGCAAAGTGCCCAGCCCTGTGGTGCAAAATTACCGGCAAATAATTTGATATCTCCTACCATAATGTTTGTTTTTTTTGATTTGGTGAATGCGGTCTAATTGGTGATAAAGATAGTAAATCGATTTAAAAATCATCGTCATCCGGTAAATGATCGTCATCTTCCGGGTCATAAATGTCGTTTTCTAAATCCATCTCGTGTACATCATCCTGGTCTTCGGCCATGTCTTCAAAATCCTCATCGTCAATATCGGTCCAATCATCGTCGCCGTCCTCACCATCGTCTTCATCAGGGAGTAAAGAGGTAATTTTTTTATTGATGGAAAATGAATCTTCTTTTATGGATTCGTTGGGGGTAAACTGCATGTTTATTAGTTAGGTAAAAATATAAAAAAAATGTCATTTCGAACGCAGTGAGAAAATTTTACAAACTTACTGAACGCCTCGCATTGTTCGTTATGCATGGCGGTAAAGATTTTTCACTGCGTTTATAATGACATTGAGAGGGGATTTACTACCCCAAATACGCCATATCTTCTTCCGTCAGGTCAATATCTGCCGCTTTTAAGTTTTCTTCGAAATGTTTCAGCTGAGATGTCCCCGGAATTGGCAGTATCCATGGCGAACGGTGCAGCAGCCAGGCTATGTTTGCCTGCACTTCGTTAATACCGTACTTTTTGGCTATGGTTGCAATACGTTCGTCTTTTTTGGGCATCGATAACACCAGCGAAAAATAGGGCACCAGCGGTATGCCGTGTTGTTCACAAATATCCAGCACTTCTTCGCCACCATTGCTTTCCATGTGGCCTTGTACGTGGGTGGTGCGCTGTGCATGGCCGTACATATTTTCAACCGTTGCTATTTCGCCCATGCTCATAGCTGTTTCCAGTTCTTCGCGGGTTACGTTGCTAACGCCTACATGTAATATTTTACCTTCTTTTTGTAATTCAAACATCGCATCCATCGATTCTTTAAATGGTGCGCCAACACCGGCAATAGCCTTGAAATGCACCAGCGCCATTTGCTCCAGTTTAAGCGTGCGCAAGTTGTTATCAATGCTGCTTCGCAAATTTTCGGGCCTGTTAAAAGGTATCCAACTTTTATCCGGCTTACGTGCACCGCCAACTTTGGTGCAGATTACCAGGTCATCTCTATAAGGATACAGCGCTTCGGCAATAAGGCGATTGGTTACGTCCTCACCATAATAATCAGCAGTATCAATAAAATTGATACCACTGCCAACAGCACGTTTTAATATTTGCAGCGCTTCGGGCCGGTTTGGCGGTTCGCCATATATACCTTCGCCTGTTAGGCGCATGGTGCCGTAGCCCAAGCGGTTAACGGTTAAGGGGGTGGCGCTTTTAGCTGCGATGGTGATTGTTTGGGGTATATTCATTTCTATGGGCTTTTGGATGTGTAGATTAAGAAGATTTATGCGAAGCTATGAAGTTTCGGAAAGCAGTGTTTAATTGTACCAATAAATTGACGGTTCATCTATCCACAATTTATTAAATTGTTTATCTTTAATCCAACGAACAATTAAACACCAATTTTCGAACATGAAAAATATCGTTTTTAAAATCACTATTATGTGTGCGTTATTCTTCTGCCGGAAAACTGGTTTCTCCCAGAACCGGCCCAATAATGTAGAAATGATGAACATTGAAATTGCGAAGCCAAATAAAAAAGGGCATATTGATATGTATTCGCCGATGAATGAGTTGATAAAAATGTTCGGTAAGCCCTTAAAAACCGAAGAATATTATTTTGAAATGGACGACAAACATGGCTTTGTGGTTAAATACCAGGGAGCCAATTTCTACTACCAGGATAATAGACTGATAGGTTTTGACTTTGATAGCACTGCCAAAGGCTTTTTAATAGGACTTAAAGACCAGCGGGTATTTTCGGGTATCGGCAAATCATTAAACACATTTAATAAGTTAAAATTTGTGAACGGAGGCGCATTCTTTAACGTTCAAAGTTTTGGCGCCGATGCACAACAAATTCTTTCTTTTCAAACCGATCAGAAGCAGTTAGTTACTAAAATATTTTTCACCAGTTACAACCCCTTGCAGGAAAAGGAGTTAACTGTTAATCCATAAGCTCGCGCCAGGGATAGTAGCGGATACCGGCCAATGTGGCTAAGGCCTGTGCAGTATGATCCGCCAATGGGCGGACCGCCCGGGCGCCCAAAACATGCTGTGTGCACTTTAATAAAATAATCTTGAAAAAAACGACTCAAACCCATTCGTTTTAAGGCGTACTTATACAACCGGCTCACGCTTTAGATCGCTATATGGGTAGTGACCGTTTTGCTTGAGCAACTTAAATAATTCGTTGCATCCGTGTAGCCGTGAGTATTCCATCTCACTTCTAAAAATTTCCATGCATAAGAGCAAATGATGTGTCCTGTTACCTATTTTAAATACCGCGTTACCTGGATTGTAATTATCGAAAATTAAACACCTGTTTTCTTCATCTTCTCTTGGCACTTCGCAAGTATCCAGGGTTTAAAACAGCTTCCATCGAGTAATTACCAATTGTTGTGAAGATGCCGCAAATGCGCCTCTCAATTAAATTAAAAGGTGTTTGGTTTTCGCCACTTGTATTATACAACTCTTTTGTAAATGCAACTAATTCGTAAGTCCCTAACCTGTTTGGTTTGGGTCCATTTCCATGAGGGTCTAATAATTCCATAGTAGCAAATCCGGTACCTTGTATATGATTCGGGAAATAATACATGTCCACCGCCCCACCAACAGCAAAAGGTATTATTGCATGCCCCACCATATCATACATTTCACCTAAAATATTTTCAAGCGCTTGTTCTTTCAGTTCGTAATCTTCATTAAACTGTTCATCACTAAATTCATTTTCAACAATCTTTGGTTCATTTTCAGCATTAACCTTTCCCTTTTCTTCCTTACCGAATAACTTGTTTAAAAACCCCATGTGTTTGTCGATTAATAATTGCGATAGCTTTAGCGCCACTAATTTAGTTTTTTTCTTTTAATCGAAAAACGCTGTATAACAGTCGCTAATAGATTGAATTAAGGCTTTGAACTTTAAATTATTCTTCATACATTTGCAGCCCCGTAATAGCGGGATAAACAATTAAAAATCAAAGTATAACAATGCAACAGTACGAAATCGTGATCGTTCTAACCCCGTTGTT
>Ga0206947_1112_pt1 | contig 23539 bp, 21 predicted proteins | sample Alteio_BWOrgHeat_3_FD_153239 | JGI IMG/M metagenome (GOLD analysis project Ga0206947, IMG submission 153239) | Enriched cells from forest soil in Barre Woods Harvard Forest LTER site, Petersham, Massachusetts, United States -... | ecosystem: Environmental > Terrestrial > Soil > Temperate forest > O...
TTGCCGTTTAGTTTTGACAATAAGCTGGTTAAGGCAAATTCTTTGTTCTTTTCGTTTTTTGATTGGATTACCAATTCCTTCATCACCGGTGGGATGAGGTTATTAGCAACTACCCAGGCAGAGGCAGGATCGATATTGTAATAATTGTTCAGCTTATTGGCAAATTTGTTTACCATGGCAGCAACCAGCGAGTTATTCTTGATACCCGAAAATTTAAAGTAATCAATCAGGTCGCTTAACTTGCCGTTTTCCATCTGGCCCTTTAAAACTTCGATAATGGTACTCGAGGCCTCATTAATTACCGCCTCGTGGTATTTGGCAGGAATTGCGGGGTTGTCTATAACAGCCGTCCCGGCGTTATTTTTGACAAGCAGAAAAAGTTTTTCGAACATATATTCCGGTTTTTAAAATCAAATTAACAAAATGACACTAAATCGAACAATTCTTTATCAATACTACAAATATAGACAATAAACAATTTCATATTGTAAATAAAATTCGTTTTCTGTTATTAATATGACAATTTACTTAGTGTAAAACAAACAATATGGTAAGGGTGTTTAAATAACACTAACATGTCAAAGTTTTTAGATTTATGTGCCGTCTAAAAATTAACTTGTTACTTTTGTTAAAATCATTTCCAATTATGCTGCCAAACGTTGATTTCACCGCTACCCAGGCTTACAAATATTTAGCCGACCATTACATTGATATTACTTCGAAAAGCCTTAAAGAACTATTTGAGGCTGATAGTGAGCGTTTTACTAAATTTTCGCTTCAATTTGAAGATATCCTGTTTGATTATTCAAAAAATCGCATCGAAGACGAAACCTTAGCACTGCTGATGCAATTAGCCAAAGAGTGTTCGCTAAACAAGGCAATAGAGTCTATGTTTTCGGGCGAAAAGATTAATGCTACCGAAGGGCGCCCGGTATTGCATATTGCCCTGCGTAATCGCAGTAACACGCCAATTTACGTTGATGGTAAAGATGTGATGCCTGATGTAAACCGCGTACTGGCCCAAATGAAGGCTTTTAGTGAGGATATTATATCGGGCAACTGGAAAGGCTACACCGGCAAACCTATTACTGATGTAGTTAATATCGGTATCGGCGGCTCGGACCTTGGCCCCGTAATGGTTACTGAAGCTTTAAAAGCTTATAAAAACCACTTGAGTATGCACTTTGTTTCCAATGTGGACGGAACGCATATTGTTGAAGCTTTAAAAGGATTAAATCCCGAAACTACCCTGTTCCTCATCGCCTCAAAAACTTTTACCACACAAGAAACAATGGGCAATGCCCACAGTGCCCGCGACTGGTTTTTAGCCAGTGGCGCTACGGATAAAGACGTGGCCAAACATTTTGCGGCTCTGTCAACCAATAGCGAAGGGGTTGCGAAGTTCGGCATCGATACCAAAAACATGTTTGAATTTTGGGATTGGGTAGGCGGGCGTTATTCGTTATGGAGCGCCATAGGTCTGTCCATCGCGCTAAGCATAGGTTACGAAAACTTTGCGGAGCTTTTAGCCGGTGCACACGCAGTAGATAATAATTTTAAAACTGCTGAACCCGAGCAAAACATCTCTACTGTAATGGCTTTAATAGGCATTTGGTACAACAACTTCTTCGAGGCTGAAACCAATGTGATATTGCCATACGACCAGTACATGCACCGCTTTGCAGCCTATTTTCAGCAAGGCGACATGGAAAGTAATGGCAAACACGTTGATCGCAACGGCAACCTGGTTGATTACTCTACCGGCCCTATCATTTGGGGCGAGCCAGGCACCAACGGGCAACACGCCTTTTATCAATTGATACACCAGGGCACTAAACTAATCCCTGCCGATTTTATTGCCCCGGCTATTAGTCATAACCCGCTGGGCGAACACCACCAAATGCTATTATCCAACTTCTTTGCACAAACCGAAGCTTTAATGAATGGTAAAACCCGGGAAGTGGTAGTTGATGAATTGAAGAAAGCAGGCAAAACCGCCGAAGAAATTGAAAAGATAGCGCCATTTAAAGAGTTTGAAGGCAACCGGCCAACCAACTCATTCCTGCTTAAAGAGATTACCCCGCGCAGCTTAGGTTCGCTGATCGCGATGTACGAGCACAAAATATTTGTACAAGGCATCATCTGGAACATTTACAGCTTCGACCAATGGGGTGTTGAATTAGGCAAGCAATTAGCCGGTAAGATATTACCGGAGCTGAGGGATGACAAAGAAGTTAGCTCACATGATTCGTCGACTAATGGGTTGATTAATCAGTATAAGGCATGGCGCTAAGCCCCCCGCCCCCTAAAGGGGGAGTGTGAAAATATGATATAATCTAAAAAAAGGCCCGGTTGCCGGGCCTTTTTTTTGCTATACTTCCCACCTTGACAATGAACCGTTAAACTCCACCTTTAGGGGGTCGGGGGGTTAAGGGTAAACACCACCTGGTATAAATGCTGCCACTTTTTACCGGTGATAAAAATCCGTTTCCCGGCCGCATCATAGGCTATGCCATTCAGCACTTCGGCAGGCGGTGTTCTTGGCTCGGGGTATAGGGATGACAGGTCTATCCGTTCTTCAACAGCGCCGGTTTTGGGGTTTATTACAATGATGTAATTGGTTTGATAGATGTTGGCGTATATTTTACCGTCAATATATTCCAGCTCGTTAATATTGTTTACCGGCCCCTTTTCGTCGTACACATCAATAAAACCGGTTTGGCGATAGTTGTCCTTATCCAAAAACCAGATGCGGTTGGTGCTGTCATCAAAATACAATTTCTTGCCATCGAAGCACATACCCCAGCCTTCTGCACCTACATTAAACGGAATGGTATTGAGTAACTTGAAAGTATCCTTGTCATATACATAAGCCACCTTTTCTTTCCATGTAAGCTGAATAATTTTATTGCCGATAACGGAAATGCCCTCGCCAAAAACTTTAGGGTCAACCATTACCTTTTTTAATATTTTACCGGTGGATAGATCAGTTTTTCGCAAACTTGATTGCCCATCAGCAGGCTGACCGGAGGGCGGGGTTAAATAACCGCCCCCGCTTTCGTATAAAGCGCCGTCCTGGTAAACCAAACCTTCGGTATAGCAGCCAGTATCATGCGGAAATGTTTTAATCACCTTATAGGTGTATTCAACAGGCGCTTTGGCAGGCAACAAAACAATATTGGTTGATGTTTCCTGGCTTTGACCGCCGGTATAAACTTTAGCAGTAATTACGCGCGGACCCAAAGCCATCGAATCTGTTTTTAACGAAAAAGTTGTGGAGTCTTTTAACGAACCAACTTTTACGGAATCAACCAAATAAACCACCGAATCGGCTTTGGTTGATGATGGATAATGGGCCTTAACAGCAACCACATCGCCCGATTTATAACTGGCGCCGGCTTCGGGGGTAATGCTAATGCCGCTCTCTTCACTTTTATGGCCGCAGCCAAATGCGAGTGAAGCTATCGCTGCTGCTATTATATTTAATTTATATTTCATCTGTCTATTTCTCTATTTTCTGAAACCAATAGTTTTGATTGTTTTCGTTTATTCAGTTTGCAAAATTATAAACTGACTATTTCTTTTTAGGGCCATCGGCCCGAAACATTTTGTAGCAACGGGTTTCAACCCATTGTAAACGCGTATTACCACTAATTAAGTGCTGTAGGCACGAACCATATTTATGGAAACATTTCCCAACCAGGTATTTCGCCATTATATGGGCCGAACCTACGGTTCTCGACCTGTTTTTTTTCATTTTTCAACGGGTTGAAACCCGTTGAAACAATACCGGCCGAGGCTCCGCCTCCGTTTTACACACAATGACAAATTTCGATCGGAAGATAATGCTTTTAACTTTAGTTTGGGTCAACTGTTAACCTCCCCATCAACAGTTTATTACCCCTTTTTTATAAACCTAACCTGGTATAAGTGCGGCCATTTTTTGCCGGTTACAAAAAGCCGTTTCCCTTTTTCGTCCCAGGCTATGCCGTTTAATACATTTTGGGTATTATCATAATCGTGCGGGCGACCGGCCAACGGCCACAGATCTTTCATATCCACCCTTTGCAATACCGCACCCGTTGCCGGGTCAATTACCAATATCGTATCTTTTGTGTAAATGTTCGAATATAGTTTATGATCAATATATTCCAACTCATTTACGCTGTCAATCCTGGCTTTATTATCATATACATCAATGTAACCGGTGGCATGGTAATCATTTTTATCCAAAAACCATATCCGGTTGGTGCGGTCGTCGGTGTATAGTTTGTGGCCATCGTTGCATAGGCCCCAGCCCTCATCGCCTACACTATCGGCAAACGTTTTTAATAATTTAAAAGTGTTTTTATCGTATACAAAACCTGTTTTTTCGCGGTAAGTACGTTGGATGATCTTATCGCCAATCATGGTAAGCCCCTCGCCAAAATATTTGCTGTCGAGTTTTACCTGTTGTATTACTTTGCCGGTTGCCAAATCCACTTTACGCATAGTTGAATGCCCGGGGTTCCCGGTGCTTTCATACAGGTAGCCGTCGTGATACTCCAGCCCTTCGGTATAAGCTGCCGTGTCATGCGGATAAACCTTATCCACTTTATAGGTATACTCTTCGGGCGCTTTTGCTGCAAATAAAATAATATTGGTTGATGTACGGCTGCTTTTACCACCTGAATACAAAATAGCGATAATCAGTCTCGCCCCCAGTTTACAGGTATCGGTTTTTAGGGTGATCGCTGATGAATCTTTTTTTGAGGCAATGCGTGTTGAATCGAGTTGGTAAATCACAGAATCCATTTTCATACCGGCAGGGTAATGTATTTTTATGGGAATTAAATCGCCGGATTTATAGGTGGAACCCGCTTCGGGGCTTATAGTAATAGTATCGGCCTGCTGACTACTTTTTCGGCAGGCAAGAGCAATCAGAACTAAGAACAGTATGGCTATATTTAATTTAAATTGCATCTACTCATTTCTTGTGGCATACGCCAATAGTTTGGCGGATATTAACGATGTTATTGCAAGGCGAATTTAAGCAGGAGTCACCATTTTAATCTATTGCCGTTGGCTTTAGCCAACGGATAATATTGCAACCATATTTGGCTTTAGCCAAAATAGGCGATATGCTAACAGCCCTGCCCGCTCATTAATCTTTAATCCTTTCCCACCCATACCTTACCATAAACTCATCAACCTCTTCACCAAAAGTTTTTTTTGCATGATGGGTTTCCTGGTTACGAATATAATTACAAACGGCTTCCAATTGCGATTCGCTTACAGAAACGGCAAAATAGTCATCCTGCCACTCGAATTTTTTATTTGTGAAACCGTTTTTGTTAATCCAAAACGATGATTCGCCCTTTATCAGCTGCGTTATTTTTGCAATTGTTTGATCTTTTCCCAAAGAGATTAAACAATGCAAATGATCAACGTCTCCATTAATCTCTTTTAAAAAGATGTCTTTTTCTTTGCAGTTTTGTTTAATATGCTGATAAATATCATTCCGGAATTCTTTTTTAAGCAAGGGCTCCCGGTTTTTCGTTGAAAAAACTATATGTACCCAAATTTTCACAAACGACATAGCGACTATTCAGTTAAATATTACTCCGATAAATATAAAATCCTGTTGGGCTAAGTAACGCATTCAAAATAATCTCCGCAATTTAAAAATCGCTGTTTGTTAAAATAGGTTAGGTTACAAACCTTTGCGATGCATTTCGCCAATTTCGGCTAAAGCCATTCTTATTAGTCTTCAAATCCGTTGGCTAAAGCCAACGGCAATCTTTTACTATTCGCTATTTATAACGGTTACTATTTGGTAATACATTCTGTAAAAAAAAGCGTTATTACCCCTCATTATTTTACTTATTGCCGTTGGCTTTAGCCGACGGATAATATTAGCAGTCAGATTTGGCTTTAGCCCAAATACATGGCGGCATGACGGGCAATTTTCGCTAAAGCCTTTCCTTTATTCTTCGCATCCGTTAACTAAAGCCAACGGCAACCTTTTTTCTGCTCTTGTATCAGGCCGTAGGCCAAAACGCATCCTCAATATGGTTGAGCACAAAATTATCGTTCTTATCAAACAGCACCGAAATAATATCAAACCGCACTTCGCCCTGGTGGTCCATCAGGTAAATGTATTCGTCGGCAGCATCGGCCAGCAGGCGTTGTTTGCGGGTATCCACAAAATCCTCCGGCTCGCCAAAGTAATTGCCTGTTCGGGTTTTTACCTCGGTAAATATAATCATGTTGTTTTTATATGCAATCAGGTCTACCTCTAATTTGCCGTGAGTCCAGTTTTCATCCAGGATTTCGTACCCGGCATTTTCCAGGTGTGCTTTTGCCAGGCTTTCACCCTTGCGGCCTAAATCAATATGCTTGGCCATTATTTGTCCTTTAACATTTTTTATAAGGTATTGAAATTTAACCACGAAGGCCGCAGAGAATTCACAAAGTATGCTGAGCAAAAGCTAAGAGTCGTTTCAATTAGTCAAAACCGTCATTATTACTATTTAAAACTCAGTGTACTTTTTGCTTTCTCTGTTTCTCTGTGTTAAAATTATTGATAGTACAATTATTTTAAAATTACAGAACCTAAAAAGTCCGAAATGGTTTTCTCCACCTTTTTCATGTGCATGTATTTGCTCATTAGTATTTCCTGGTCGGCCTCGCCAGGTGTTTTTTGCAACTCGTTGCGCAGCGTTTCAAGTATTTTTGCCACTTTGTGCTTTTTCAAATGGAAAATACCTCCTAAAATGGTAGCCTTCATGTTCACCTGCTCGTCGTTCACCAAAATCTTGTGCATCTCGTACCAGTTTTCGCTTAGCGTGTATTTGGTAGCCAGCATATCCACCGTTAAGTCAACAATTTCCTTTTCGGGATGATGGATAAAATATTGTTCGTCGGGCAGTAGCCCGTTTTCTACCTCGCGACGGTAAATCTCCACAAACGATTTACATACCGAATTCTCAAACTCCACATCGCTCAGCTCAGCAATCATAAACGGACCGATATAGGTATTGGCCAGCCCGTCCCAATCAATAACCCGGTTGCCATACAATAACAGCAAACGGATAACTTCACGCTCCTGGCTAAAATCCTGCTGTACGGCAGGCATATCCCGCTCATCAAAAAACAACAGGTCCTCGGGCGATGGTGCAGGTAGCGGTGCGTTACGCGATGCCTGCTGCTGTTGCTGTTGCGAATCTTTTTTGGCCTTAGCCGTCCGCATTTTGTTGAGCTCGGATAAGAGGGCCCGCTCATCAATCTGCAATAAATAGCTACATTCTTTTATAAATACTGAGGCCTTAATGGAGTCGGGTATTTTGGCAACGCTTTCCACAATCTCGCGGATAACCTCTGCCTTTTTTATCGGGTCCTTCCCGGCTTCCTTTAGCAGGATGTCGGTTTTGTACAGGATAAAATCTTTTTTATTTTCTTCGATGTGCTTTTTGAAGCCCGCCGTGCCCATCTTTCGCACATACGAATCCGGGTCGTGCCCATCCGGGAAGAGTACCACCTTTACGTTAAGGCCTGCTTCCAGTATCATATCCAAACCGCGTAGCGAAGCTTTTACACCTGCCGCATCCCCATCGTATAAAATGGTAATGTTTTGGGTAAAACGGCCAATCAGCTTTATCTGCTCCACGGTTAACGAGGTGCCCGATGAGGCCACCACATTTTCAATCCCCGCCTGGAAAACCGAGAGCACATCGGCATAGCCCTCCACCAAAAAGCAATTATCCTCATCACGGATAGCTTTTTTGGCAAAGTACAAACCATATAATACGCTGGATTTATGATAAATTTCCGACTCGGGCGAGTTTACATATTTGGGTACGCTCTTATCGTTTTTAAGCGTACGGCCACCAAAGGCTATTACCCGCCCTGTAAAACTATGGATAGGGAACATTACCCGGCCCCTGTAACGGTCATACAGCGTGCCGTTATCGCGCTTTACCGATAACCCGCTTTCTTCCAAAAACTGTTGCTGATAACCATCCTTTAAGGCCCGGCTGCTAAATGCCTCCCATTGATCGGGCGAGTAGCCCAATTCAAACTTTTGGATAATTTCGTTACTAAAACCACGCTCTTTAAAATAACTGAGGCCGATGTTGTTGCCCTCTTCGGTTTGCAGTAAACTTTCGTGAAAAAATTTGGCAGCAAAACCGGTTACAATCATCAGGCTTTCGCGGCGGTCCTGCTCCTCTTTGTTTTCAATGGTTTCAACCGTTTCCTCAACCTCGATTCCGTATTTTTTGGCCAGCCATTTTAAAGCCTCCGGGTAAGTGAACTTTTCCAGTTCCATCAAAAAAGTGACAGCCGAACCGCCTTTACCCGATGAGAAATCTTTAAATATACCCTTGGCGGGAGATACCGTAAACGACGGGGTCCGCTCATTAGCAAATGGGGAAAGGCCCACGTAGTTGGCGCCCCGTTTTTTTAACTGCACAAACTCGCCAATCACCTCCACAATATCGGTGGCTTCCATTATACGGTCGATGGTGGCTTTGGTAATCATTTACAAATTTTACAAAACAGAGTGCCCGCAAAAATAGTTTTTTTTGCGCTTTTTTTGATCGTCGGCAGGCGGTTTAAATTTGCCATTTCACTGTTGTAACTTAGCAAAAAAATATAACAGTCTGTTACTTAATTAGGTTTGCGTGCGCATAGCTAATAATAATTGTAAACAACCATTGTCATCCTGAGCGCGAGCCAGGGGTCTGCTCCGACCTGTAATCGCCCGTATGCATAGTTCGCAATGTATGCAGCAGAAGATGCTTGGCTCGCGCTCAGGATGACAAAAGATAAATGACCAAAATGAAAGCAACATCTCTTATATTTTTAATTGCCGCTGTATTTTGCATTGCATCCTGCAAAAAAGGCGGTGTAGCGCCATCCGGCATTACCGGCAAATGGGAATTGCGCCGCAGTTACGGCGGGTTTGCTTACCACGATTCGGTTTACCCTGCAGGCAGTGGCAACATGTACCAGTTTAACAGTAATGGCACTTACAGCAGTTTTACCCAAGGGCAGTTAACGGCCCATGGGAAGTTTGTTTTCAAAAAAGATGGCATACAATGGTCGGGTACTACGTTTGATGAGATTTTGTTTGACGGCAATACGGATGGCCAGTTGGTAACGTTAAAGGATACCGTGCTTACGTTTGGGACGACTATAACGGATGGGATTGCGACGGATTATGTGAAGATAAGGTAGGCTGTCAATTCACTTGACATCAGCTAAAAGAATGTCAGCCGATATACCCAGGAACTTGTGGAGCCCTTTGACCATTTTTAAAGTTAATTCTTTTTTGCCGGATAACACTTGCGAAACATAACCCTTTGATCCGATGATATGTTCAAGGTCCTTTTGCTTCAATCCTTTTTCTTCAAGTCTCAATTTAATTACTTCAATCGGATCGGGATCGGGTATGTGATAGTGACGATCTTCGTAGTCTTTTACTAAAAGTAGTAACAAATCCAGTTCATCGCCCGCGGGTGTATTTTCATCAGCGTTAAAAAGCGCTATAGTCCTTTTAAGTGCTATTTTATATTCTTGCTCGGTTTTTAAAACCTTCCACGTGTGGTTCATAAATTCTCCTTATTTAAAAACTGATATCGTTATTTTATATCTCCTCATACTCAACATTCGTTGCATCAATTTTGTCGTATTCCTTATGAGTGCCAAACCAAATGACGTAAGCAAATTTTCTTCTGAAATCCATAGCAACAATTAACCGAAAATCATTCCCTTTTATGTTGAAAATAACACGACTATTTGCTACAATACTGGCGTTACTGTAAACCGCTTTTAACTCATTAAAATTATTAAATACCGCTTTAGAAAAAGCTTTGTGCCATGCCATTATTGCAGTCGCCGCCGTCGGATATCTATTTATATAATTTATGATCGTCGGTTTGGAAATAATGTTCATTCACACAAATATAATAAGTTTACTCACAGAAAACTATTTTAATTTATTTTTCAGGAAGATTTTCTCCCGCTACCTATCCCCTCCTCAGAAACGTAACCGCAATCCCTGCCAAAACAATAACGCTTCCAATCAGCTCATTAATTTCCAGCGTTTCGTTCAAAAACAAGGTGGCCCAAAAACCCGCAATAACCGTTTGCGATAACAAGGCAACCGACACCTTGGTGGAATCCAAATAGCCCAGCGAATAATTAATAGTTATCCAGCCTGTCAACTGGCATATCAACCCTACACCCACAAAATACAGCCAATCGTGCGGCGGAAAATTGGTGATGTTATTATGCATTACCAGGTTTACAATTAATAACACTGCACTGCCCGCCAGCATATTATAAAACATAAAGGTAAGCGTGCTCACGTTTTTTAAAATCCCCTTGGTGATGATGATGTAAACAGCATACAAAAAACTGGCTAACAGCGCCAGCAAAATGCCCACATTAAACTGTAGCGCCAGGATATGCTGATAGCCCACCAAAACCACCATACCTAAAATAGCGATGACGGTGCCCATCCAAAATAACATCCCGGCCCGTTTCCTGAAAAGCAAAAAGCTTAACAAACCCACCCAAAGCGGCGCCAGGTTAGCCAGCAGCGTGGAAACGGTTGCGGATATTTTAAAAAGCGAAATATTCCATACCGCAATATCCGATGCGAAAACTGCGCCGCCAATTAACGCTGTAATTAAATCCCTCCGGCTTATTTTTAGGTGTCCTTTAGCAATGCAATACGGGGCCAAACAAAGCCATGCAATAAAAATGCGGTAAAATCCGGAGGTGAGCGGTGATGCACCAGTAAGCCTGACAAAAATTGGCGAAAAGGAAATGCAGATGATGCCAATAACCAGGCTTGCTTTGGGGTTCATAAAAATCAATTGGCTATACCTGCCATTATGTTATATATTTACGTGCAATGTAGCATTTGCGAATTTAAATCGTAACAGAAATAAACAAATTACCCATTATGAAAAAGATTGTGCTTTTGTTTATTGTTGCCTGCTGTATGGCACCGGTATTATCCTGTAAAAAAGACAAAACGGTTGCTGCCAACGGAATTTCGGCAAAAAAAGATGTTGCGGACTGGACAACCATCAATGTAATTACAGGTTTTAAACCTTTAAATACAAAAGACACCCTTTTTATAGCCGCCCAAAATGGTGAAGAAAATATAGTGATCGCCCTGAAACAAAAAGGCGCCGGCACCTATCAATCCACCGAGTTTAAAGCCTGGTATTATACCACCGTTGGGTTCGACGCTGTGGTGAGCAAATATCAAGTCTACAGCGATCCTGGGAATTCAGTAACTATCACCAATTACGATGAATCCGCGCATACCATAAAGGGTACATTCAACATTTTATTTAAAAGCACTTATAAAAATGGGGATTCGTTTCCTGATGAGGTTAAGTTTACGAATGGTAAGATAGATGCGGCGTTATCGGATACTTATATGGATCCTTTTAGATAAGCAATTTTTCAGTTGCGCTTCGATAATTTGAATAAACACGAATAATCACTAATTTTTCGAATTTCACGAATTAGTAAAGGATAAAATAACGCCTGATGTTTCGCTGAAAATAACTAAAAAGGGAAATAGACACGAATGGAAGACGGATTACGCGAATTTCACGAATTTTCCTGTTTAATTCGTGAAATTCGCGTGATTCGCTGGCATTCGTGTTTTTTTAAAATTGATAAACTGGTGTAAGTTATACAGAAGGATAATCTCAATTAGCAAAAAAACATTCGTGTAATTCGAACATTCGTACAATTCGTATTTTTTTAATTTTAATAAACATCGCGCTCACGTTTTCTTTTCGGTACTATCCCCATAATTTATTTATTTTTGCCGCTCAAATTATATTTCAATGGCTCAGCGGATAAAGATAAAAGCATTATTAGAAAGCGAACAAACAGGGATAGTGGTAACAGTAAAAGGATGGGTACGGGCATTCCGTCAAAATCGTTTTATTGCCTTGAATGATGGCTCAACCAATAATACCATCCAAATCGTTGTCGACTTTGAAAATACCGATCCGGCTTTATTAAAACGGATTACCGTTGGCGCTGCAATAGCCGTTACAGGCGAACTGGCGGCATCATTAGGTCAGGGACAAAAATTTGAAATTATAGCCAGCGATATCGAGGTTTTAGGTGATAGCGATCCTGAAAAATACCCTATCCAACCAAAAAAACACAGTTTGGAGTTTTTGCGGGAAAACGCCCACTTACGCTTCCGTACCAATACATTTGGCGCCATTTTCCGTGTGCGTAACAGCCTGGCATTTGCTATACACCTGTTTTTTCAGGAACGCGGGTTTGTTTATTTGCATACGCCGATTATCACCGCATCGGATGCTGAAGGAGCAGGCGAAACCTTCCACGTAACTAATTTTGATTTGGCTAACCCGCCAAAAACCGAAAGCGGCGAGGTTGATTTTTCGCAGGACTTTTTTGCAAGGCCAACCAATTTAACCGTCTCCGGCCAGCTGGAAGGCGAGTTAGGTGCAATGGCCTTGAGCGATATTTATACTTTCGGGCCAACCTTCCGTGCCGAAAACTCGAACACGACTCGCCACTTAGCCGAGTTTTGGATGATAGAGCCCGAAATGGCTTTTTACGATTTAAATGATAACATGGATTTGGCAGAGGCCCTGCTCAAATACGTGATAAAATATGCTTTAGATAAAAATGCCGACGACATTGAGTTTTTAACCCAACGCCTGGCCGAAGAAGAAAAGCAAAAACCGCAAAACGAACGCTCGGAAATGAGCCTGCTCGAAAAATTACAGTTTTGCCTTACAAATGATTTTGAGCGTTTGACCTATACCGAGGCAATCGATATTTTAAAAGATTCGACACCGAATAAGAAGAAAAAATTCCAGTACCTGATTGAAGGCTGGGGTGCCGATCTGCAATCGGAGCATGAGCGTTACCTGGTTGAAAAACACTTTAAAAAACCGGTGATCCTGACCGATTATCCAAAACAGATCAAAGCATTTTACATGCGCCAGAATGATGTGGATGCCAACGGCCACGAGACAGTACGCGCCATGGACATCCTGTTCCCTGGCATTGGTGAGATTGTAGGCGGCTCGCAACGTGAAGAACGTTTGGAGAAATTAGAACAACGCATGGACGAGATGCACATCCCTAAAGACGAACTTTGGTGGTATTTAGATACCCGCCGCTTCGGAGCCTGTCCGCATGCAGGTTTTGGATTAGGATTTGAGCGTTTGGTACTGTTTGTTACCGGCATGGGTAATATCAGGGATGTGATACCTTTCCCGAGGTTTCCCAAGAACGCGGAATTTTAATTTTTTGGGGGATTACAGTGATTTTATTCTTGGGATTACAGTGATTTTTGTTTTTGGGGATTACGGTGATTTAGGGAAGTGATTACTGTGATTTGTTTATAAAGGATTGATGATTTAAAATTGATTGCCGATGGCTGGTTTTGTAAATGATCCGCTTACTGAGAAGATCATCGCGTGTTGTTATGAGGTTCATCGTCAGCTCGGCCCCGGGTTTGTCGAGCGGATTTATTCTAATGCATTGCAACATCAGCTAAAGCTTCAAAACTTTAGCTTCGTAGCTGAAAAAGAATTTAGTGTGTTATATAAAGACCAATTTGTTGGCAATTTCAGGTGCGACATTTTTATTGAAAACGCGGTAATCATCGAACTAAAAGCAGTAACGGGAATCTTGCCAAAGCTATTTGAACTACAATTGCTGTCCTACCTAAAAGCAAGTAAAGTAAAAACCGGGCTTCTTATAAATTTTGGCAACCCAAGCTGCGATGTAAGGCGACTGACTTTATAAAGTAGAGCATCATTCTCATTTTTGTTTTTTTGGATTACGGCGATTCGAAAAATGATTACAGTGATTTTTTGATCTTTATCTTACAGATCGCTATCCAATTACAGTTACTTTTTTTGATTGATTATATGGATTTCCCATTGATAACTTATATTTTTGGTTGATCATGAGACAATAGACGATATCGCAACTATCTATTAAATCATTTTTCTAAATCACTGTAATCACTTCTTAAAATCACTGTAATCCCAAAAAATAAAAATCTATGAAAAAACTTCTCTTTTCAGTCCTGTTTTTCTGTGCTTTTTTCTACACGTCCAATGCCCAAAGCGATCACCTGCTATGGATGCAGCAACCTTCCATATCACCCGATGGCAATTGGATAGCTTTTGAATACAAAGGCAATATTTTTAAGGTAGCATCAAGCGGCGGTACCGCAGTGCCTTTAACCATTAACAGTTCGTACAACGGTTACCCGGTTTGGAGTCATGATGGCAAATCAATCGCCTTTGCATCCGACAGGTATGGTAATTTTGATGTTTTCATAATGCCATCGTCGGGCGGTGCAGCAACTCGCCTAACTTATAATTCGGCCAAAGATATTCCTTACGATTTTTCGGCCGATAACCAAACGGTTTACTTTGGCACCCAACGGTATGATGTCGCCTCGTCCATTCGCTTCCCCGACGATTATTATTTCAGCAAATTGTATAAAGTCCCCGCAAAGGGAGGCCGCAGCCTGATGGTAAATTCGGCAGGTACGGAGTTTGTGCATTTTAACAAAGCGGGTGATAAATTTATATTTCAGGACAGAAAGGGCTATGAAAACAATTACCGCAAGCACCATACCTCGGCGGTAACCCGCGATATATGGATTTATGATATTAAGAACAATGCCTATACCAAAGTTTCGCCGTTTGCAGGTGAAGACCGCGAACCGGTGTGGGGTGATGGCGGCAAGTTTTATTATTTAAGCGAGCGCAATGGCAACCAGAATTTGTTTGGATCGTCGGAAGCGGATGTTAACGCCATAACTCAACTAACTACTTTCGAGAAAAACCCGGTGCGTAACCTCTCACGGGCTGATAACGGCACTTTCGCGTTTACGCAAGGCGGCGATATTTATATATTGAAGGAAGGGCAACAACCTGTTAAAATATTAATTAACGAGGCGGCCGATTTTAACGGCGACCAGATAAAAAACATCCCCGTTAAGGGCGACGCAACTGAAATGGCCGTATCGCCTGATGGCAAAGAAGTGGCCTTTGTATACCGCGGTGAAATATTTGTTAGCGCGGCGGATGGCTCATTCACCAAAAGGCTTACCAATACTCCTTACCAGGAAAGAATGATCCAGTTTAGTCCGGATGGTCGGAGTATATTGTATTCGGTGGAGAGTACCGGGTCATGGGACATCTACAAAATATCCATCGCCAATAAAAATGAACCTTATTTTTATGCATCTACTACTTTAACAGTTGAGCCGGTTATTGCAACGGCGAAGGATGAATTCCAGGGCGTTTACTCGCCCGATGGTAAAAAGATAGCTTACCTGGAAGAGCGAAATACCATTAAGGTTTATGATATCGCATCAAAAACATCAACTACCTTATTGCCAGATGGGGTAAACTTCTCCTATTCGGATGGTGATCAATACTTTACCTGGTCGCCCGATGGAAAATATCTTTTGGCCCAATCAAGCGAGGGCCGGTTCGGTAACAGCCAAATCATCCTGTTTAAAACTGATGGCAGCGGCAAGCGGGTTAACATTACCGAAAGCGGGTTTAACAATTCCGAGCCGCAATTTGGTATGGGGGGCAAAATGATGTATTGGTTCAGCGACAAAAAGGGGATGAAGAACCTGAGCCGCGGCAGCCAGTCGGATGTGTTTGCCATGTTTTTTGACCAGGCAGCCTGGGATAAATATCAACTAAGCAAGGATGAGCTTACGTTGAAAAACGAACAGGACAAACGCGATTCTATCGAAATAAAAAAGAAGGAAGAAAAAAACAAAAAATCTAAGGATACCACCAAAAAGAAGGAGCCGGATTTTATCCCGAACCTGGAAAATCTGGACAACCGCACCGAGCGCTTAACTATTGGTTCGGCGGATATGGCTGATGCCAAACTATCAAACGATGGCGAAAAGTTGTATTACTTAGCCAAATACGATAAAGGGTACAACCTGTGGGTAACCCAGCCGCGTACCAACGAAACCAAAATGCTGGCCGAATTGAAAACGCCCGATGGTGCATTGATTATGAGCAAGGATGGTAAAACTTTATTTGTTTTAGCCAGCGGTGGTATTATGAAGGTGGGTGTGGATGATGGCAAGGTAACGCCGGTGCAAATAAACGGCACCATGGAGTTAAATGCCGCAGCCGAGCGCACCTATATGTTCGACCACATGTACAAACAAGTCGAAAAGAAACTGTATGACCCGAAAATTCAGGGGATTGACTGGAAGTATTACCACGATTTTTATGCCAGCTTCCTGCCTTATATTGATAACAACTATGATTTTGAGATTCTGATTAGCGAGTTTTTGGGCGAATTGAACAGTTCGCATACCGGCGGTGGCTATGGCCCGCACATGCCGGGCGCCGATGCAACGGCTTCACTGGGATTACTTTATGATAACTCGGCGGCAGGCAACGGACTTAAAGTAGTGGATATTATTGGCGGCGGTCCGTTTGATGTTCAAAGCACCAAAATGAAAAGGGGCTATGTTATTGATCAAATAGACGGTGATTCCATCACCGATAAGGCCGATTGGAGTAAATTACTGAACCAAAAGGCCGGCAAATTTACCCGGATAAGTTTCCATGATCCTAAATCCGGCGAGCAATTCCAGGAAAATGTAAAGCCCATCAGCAAAGGAACCGAAAGCTATGATCTGCTTTACCATAAATGGACCAAACGTATGGAGTTTTTAACCGACAGCTTGTCGAATGGTGAAGTAGGTTATGTGCATGTGCGTGATATGGACGACCCAAGCTTCCGGGTAACTTTCGAAAAAGTGTTGGGCCGCAACATTAACAAAAGCGCCTTGATTGTTGATACCCGTTTTAACGGCGGCGGCTGGTTACACGATGATTTGGTTACTTTTTTAAGCGGCAAAGAATATTTAACGCTGCGCCCGCAGGGCAATAAAACACTGGGTGGCGAATCATTAGATAAATGGACCAAACCCAGCTGTGTACTGATGAGCGAAGGTAATTATTCGGATGCATTTATGTTCCCATTTGCTTATAAAGCGCTGGGCATTGGCAAGCTGATAGGTATGCCGGTTGCAGGTACAGGTACCGCAGTTTGGTGGGAAACCCAAATTGATAACTCCATTTATTTCGGTATCCCAATGGTTTCTACCTGGGGCATTAACGAAACACATCCTACCGAAAACCACCAGTTGGAACCGGATATTAAAGTAACCAACGATTATAACCAGGTATTGGCCGGCGAGGACCAGCAACTGGAAACCGCCGTTAAAGAAATGCTGAAAGAGCTAAAAGCAAGCAGCAACAAGTAGGCACAAACTTACTGATGACACATATTGAACTATCCACTCAAATCAACGCCCCTATCGGGCGTTGTTTTGATTTGGCCCGCAGCATTGATTTACATACCGAATCGATGAAGCAAACCGGCGAACGAGCCATTGCGGGCCGAACCAGCGGATTAATCGAATTGGGCGAAACCGTAACCTGGCGGGCCAAACATTTCGGGATATGGCAAACGCTAAGCTCAAAAATTACACAGTTTGATTACCCAAACTCCTTTACCGACGAAATGATTAAAGGCGCATTTAAAAGCTTCAGGCACGAGCATTTGTTTTTTGCCCTGGGTAACCAAACGCTCATGAAAGATATTTTCATTTTTGAAGCGCCTCTCGGGATTATTGGCGAATGGGTAAGTAAGCTTTTTTTGGCGAGGTATATGCAGATTTTGTTGAAGAAGAGGAATAAGGTAATTAAAGAAGCTGCAGAAAGTCACACTTGAACCTTGTAAAAAAGAGAGTTATTGCCGTTGGCTTCAGCCAACGGACCATCAACTATATCCTCAAAGGCTTTAGCCGAAATTGATAACCTTCCAGGATACCCAACCAGCGAAATAGCACCGCAAAGCATTTAGGCATATCGCCAATTTCGGCTAAAGCCGTATCCGTTGCTCCCATTATCCGTTGGCTGAAGCCAACGGCAATGCCGAAGCTCATGGGTTGCAATTCATTAACCTTATTTGATCTCAGAGATCTCAATGTCACACAACCACATTATTTAAACTTCTTAAAATGATAAGTATACGTTACCAGCAAATACCGCTTCATCACCAGGTTCTGCATATCGGTAATGGTGTTTGCCGCAACACGGTGTGCCTGGCTCACATTTTGGTTCAGCAAATCAAAACAGGTTAGCCCAATTTCGCCTTTGCCATCTTTTTGTATGCGTTTGCTTACCGAAAAATCGAGCAAATTGGCACTGCGTTTAAAACCGGGAGCCACTGCGGGGTCGTAATTATAGGAGTAGTCGGCGCGCCACCTGAAATTTTCGGGTAAGCTTATATCCACCAGTAATCCAGTTCGCTGCGAAACATAGTTATTGCGCGGGTAATTAACAAACTGGTATTGCGTGATGATGTAACTTAGGCGATACGACGGTGTAAACGTAACCAGGTCATTCCAGGTAATATTCACGTTGGGGTTTATCATCATGCTTTGCGTATTCTGATAGCCGTTTTGTCCGTTTACAATGAAAAAATTATGTGCCGCTGATGCTGATATTGCCGTTTGTATATTAAACTGCCATTTCCCTTCTGTTTTGAAATTCCTGTTCAAATTGGCACTAAAATCAACATTAAAACGACCGTTGCGGTTTATTGGGGTGGTAGTTGTTGCGCCCCCGGCACTGATGGTTTCATCATTCACCACCGTATTTTTTTCGATAGTAACGTTTGAATACAGGAAGGTGTTTATCCCTGCCATGTTGAAATGCTGGTACGAAAAATTTAGATGATGCAAATAAGATGGTTTAAGATTAGGGTTACCGGTAAAAGTATAAAGCGGACTGTAAACGATGGTGATGGGTTGCAAATCATTAATAGATGGCTGCACTACCTGTTCGCCATAGCTAACCGTAAAACCTTTTACATGTAACTGAGCCGAAGGCAGCAGGTAAAAAAAGTTCTGATTCAAATCGGCGGTATAGCTGTTAAAATGATTTTCGATTTGCTGGGTTTGGGCGGTTATTCCGGCGCGTATCGAAATATCGCCCGCGAAGTTATAGGTTAGCTGCGGTGTTGCGTTTTCGCCCCAAAGGCTACGCACCAAATCGTTACTTTGGTTTTGTAGAAACAGGGTATATAAACCTGTTTTTAAATCCTCATCATAAGTAAGTCTTTCGCCTTTATTTTGGTCGTGAAGGGCTATTACAACCATATCGAGGGATAGTTTTTTCGTTATGGGATAGTGATAAGCTACATTTAATACACCCGACACATCGTTAGTGGAGTTTTTCGCCAATCGCCGCAAGGTATCAGACTGAAGAGCCGCTACGTACGATACCAGGCCATTGTACGTAATGTCGCGGCTGTCGCCTGTATGAACGCCGATGGAATTCGCCAATGTTAATGACGCTCCTTTTTTATTGAGTTTACGGTAATAGCTAAGATTGTGTTGGTAGCTGAATGCGTTGTTGCTGCCGTTTTCGTTATTAACCGTTGTATTTAATAAAGGAACCCAGGTATTTGAACTAACGCCGGTGCCCTGGCTGTTGTTTGCGCTATAGTCGTATCCTATATCCGGAACAAATTTAATGATGGTAAGTGTATCGGGATGCCATTCGGTTTCAGCATGGAAGTTTTGGCTGTTTGTGGTTTGATGCTGCTGGTTTTGGGTTAATGTGTTAAACACCGTATCACGGATATTTTGTTGGACCCTGCTATCCGAACTATTATCGTTTATCCTGTTGCTAAACCGGTATTCTACATGCAGTTTAAATTTCTTGCTGATATCTTTGGTTAAATCAAAATTACCGTTAGTTGCTTTACTCAGGCCGGTGCTGCCAAACAAGCGGCCGTTCAGGCCGCCTATACCTTCGGCGAATGAATTCGTGTTGTTCAAATTATCGGTGTTTACCCTTGCGCTTATTTGCAAACTGTCCTCGTACTTAACTAAAAACGCCGAGCCTGTATATCGGTCCTGTGTACCGGCACCGGCACTCACAGTGGTCACAAAACCCCTTGCAAATGCTTTTTTAAATTTAAGGTTCAATATTTTTTTCACCTCATAATCGGGCACCAAATGGTCGGGGTCATCGTCGCGGTCATCATAAATTTGCACTTTCGAAATCATGCTGGCATCCAGGTTCCGGGTGGCGATGGTTGGGTCATTGGCGAAAAATGTTTTGCCGTTTACCTTTATTTTTGATACATCCTTTCCATTTACGGTTATTCCGCCGGCTGCGTCAACCTGCACGCCGGGTAGTTTTTTTAGTAAATCCTCTACTAATGCATTTGGCCGCGTTTTAAAAGCTTCAGCATCAAACTCAATGGTGTCTTTTTTTATGACTACAGGTATTCGTTCCCCTTTAACTATCACTTCGGCCAATGTTTTGTTTGTAAGATAAAGCTTGCCCAAATCTATCAGTTGTCCTTTTTTAAAATCGAGGGAAACGTGCAAGCCCTGGTGGCCAACGTGCGTAATCAGTAAGCGCGATTGTTCTTCGCGAAGGTTGCGCAACGTAAAAGCCCCGTTTTTATCAGTAACGGTATAAGATATCAGCGAGGTGTCCTTTACCCTTAAAACAGATACAGTCGCATACTGAATAGGCAATTGTGTTAATGAATCGAGCACTATGCCTTTTACAACCCCATGGTTTTGGGCTTTGGCAGCGATGAAAAAAAAATTGATCAACAATAGGGGTAAAAAACGACGCATATAGAATGATAAGGCAGATGAATTATTTACATCACTTCATGGCCCTTGCAGCCACAGCATTCAACAAACGCCAAATTAGGGATATTATTTTCTCAAACTAACCTTTCCGTTTATCGCAATAAAAAAGTTACATGGTTATCGTTCCCATTCCTTTGCCTGTCATCCTTACAAAACCTTCGGCAGCCTTTACGCCCAGTTCCCGTCCTCTAAAATCTTCCATTGAGGTATGGCCGCAGCCGTAAATCCCGGGAGGGTCCTGACTGGTATGGCAGTATACCGATTTCCGTTTCAGTTCCTGTGTATCGGTTATATCCACAAAATCGGTAGGGTGAAAACCCATGGTTTGTTCGCCCGCGCAAACTTCAAAAAAGTATAATGAAAATTTATTGGCAGATCGTACCCAGGTTTGCATCGTTAACAAACTGGCGCATTGGTGGTCCTTATGCGAATCAATGGGCCAATGGGTAAAAACCAAATCTGGCTTTTCATCAGCTATTAAATTTTGTAAATGCTGCAGTGTCTCGTTGCTTACAATGGCAGCCCCGTCAATTTGCCCGGCAAAAACAGGTTTTGCATTCAGTACTTTGCAGGCGTTTACGGCTTCCTGCTTGCGTATGGCAGCTGCTTCGTCATGGCTTTTCCCTTCAATGCCGGCCTCGCCGGTGGTTAAATAAATAATGGTAACGTCATGCCCCAGGCTAACCAGCTTTGCTAGAGTGCCGCCACAGCCACTTTCCGGATCATCAGGATGACCGCCTACGCAAACAATTTTCTTTTTTGCAGCGGGTGTATCTGCTTTAGCACTCAATAAACCTGGCAGGGTTAAAAGGCCGATACCTGCCGCAGTATTTTTAACAAATTGGCGGCGGCTGTTTAGTGGTGAACTCATGGTGTTTGGTTTATAAAATATAAGTTTCGGTGACAAGTTTTAAAAAATCGGGCTAATAAATAAGCCATTTCAACCAAGTCCGGTGTAGAGACGCGATACTCGCGTCTCCCGCTGCCAGGTAAATGATAGGCAGTTGATATGTATGGTTGAGCGCATGGTGAGAAACGCGAGTATCGCGTCTCTACATAAAAACATCACTCAAATACCACCGTTTTGTTTTGATACACAATCACCCTATCCTCAAAAAACCAGTTTAAGTGCTTTTGCCAGCACGGCCGTTTCAATTTCTTTACCTGCTTTCACCATATCGCCAGCAGTAAAGGTATGGTTTACCGGAATAATTTGTTGTGCAATAATTGGCCCTTCGTCCAACTCGTTTGATACAAAATGGGCAGTTGCCCCAATCAGTTTTACACCCCGTTCAAAAGCTTGCCGGTAAGGGCTGGCCCCGATAAACGCGGGTAAAAAAGAATGGTGAATATTAATAATACGATTTGGAAAACGCGCAACAAGAAGGGGCGATAAAATGCGCATAAATTTTGCCAGCACAATATAGTCGGGGTTATGGCTGTCAACAATAGCAGCTATTTTTTCTTCAAATTCGGGTTTACTGATGTTTTCGTGCGATACGGCAAAAAAAGGCATATCAAAACGGCGGCAAATGTCTTCCAGAACAGTGTGGTTGCCAATTACGCATTGTACCGTTGCGCCAAGGGTGCCAAAATAATTACGAACCAGTATATCGGCCAGGCAATGGTATTCTTTGGTTACCATCACTACAATTTTTTTGTCGGGTATGGGGTTAACGGTAATTTGCGCGTCTGGTGGCAACACCTGGCGCAATTGTTTTTCAGCGGCAGCAGCTCCGTCGCCCGAAGTAACTTCCAGGCGCATAAAAAAGCGGTTACCGGCCTGGTCAACATGCTCGCGCATGGAAACAATATTCAGCAGGTTTTTTGCCAATATGGCCGATATAGATGCCACCAAACCTACACGGTCAACACATTCAATTACAATGATCATAGTTGGGATAAATATAGGGATTGAGTTGTTAAGTTGGTTGGGTTGGATTAAGTTGATTTAACCTAACCAACTCAATCAATCACTCACCTAATCAAATCAACTATAATCATTAAATTTACCGTAACAAAACACCATCAAAATCATCAAATATAAAAAACGGAACCGCTGATAAACAATAAATAAAATGATTATGCGCTACTTTTTATGCTTCTTATTTCCGCCGGCCGCCATACTCACCACCGGTAAACTTGGCGCTTTGATATTTAATATCATTTTAACTATATTTTTCTGGATACCAGGCGTTATCCATGCCATACTGGTTGTAAATAAGTTTTACGAAGACAGGCGCTATGGCCGGCTGATACGGGCTACCCGCCGGAGATACTAAGGGGAAGATGCAAGACAGTAAGATGCAAGAATCAAGACCTGCTTCCTGGCTCTTGGAATCTTGCTTCCTGTCTCTTTCTTCTCTCCTCCGCAATTAAAAAATTACCGCGCATTTGCCTGTTGTGACAAATAATTTGTTACTTTTCGCAATCATTAGAACTGGCCTTCCTCAATCCGTTCAGTAAATGTGCATAAAAAAACGCTCCACCAGTATTCTTTTTGTATCGTTGCTAACATTCAGCTGCTTTATGGCCAATGCGCAACCCGGTCAGGTTTCGCTACTTGCCCGATGGGAGAGGGCCGTTAAACAAAAAGGTTACCAGCAAGATACGGCCAACACCATATTGCTTAATAAACTTTCACTACAATACCTTTATAATAATACCGACAGTGCTTTGTACTTTGCAAAGCAGGCTTTGGAACTGGCAGGCAATCAAAGGTATGAGCTTGGACAGGCCAAAGCGTTGTACAGTTTTGGCAGTGCATATTATGTAGCCGGT
>Ga0206947_1111_pt1 | contig 23535 bp, 21 predicted proteins | sample Alteio_BWOrgHeat_3_FD_153239 | JGI IMG/M metagenome (GOLD analysis project Ga0206947, IMG submission 153239) | Enriched cells from forest soil in Barre Woods Harvard Forest LTER site, Petersham, Massachusetts, United States -... | ecosystem: Environmental > Terrestrial > Soil > Temperate forest > O...
ATGGTGAAGGTTACCTGGCCGTTGCCATCAGTAGATAGATTTTGATGCGGCCCTTAGTCGTGGTTTACAGGCTTCGCCTACACACGAAGTATTGGTTGAGCAAGCCGTTTTAGGCTGGAAAGAATACGAGCTGGAATTGCTGCGCGATAATAACGATAACGTCATCATCATCTGCTCCATCGAAAACTTCGACCCGATGGGCATCCACACAGGTGACTCGATTACTGTTGCCCCGGCAATGACTTTGAGTGACCGCTGTTACCAGGATATGCGTAACCAGGCCATCAAAATGATGCGTGCCATTGGCAATTTTGCAGGGGGCTGTAACGTACAGTTTTCGGTAAATCCTGCTGATGAGGCTATCATCGCAATCGAGATCAACCCGCGTGTATCCCGTTCATCAGCATTAGCGTCAAAAGCTACCGGGTATCCAATCGCAAAAATTGCTGCCAAATTAGCCATCGGTTATAATTTGGATGAGATAGAAAATCAAATCACCAAAACAACATCGGCTTATTTTGAGCCAACGCTGGATTATGTGATTGTAAAGATCCCGCGCTGGAACTTCGATAAATTTAAAGGCGCTAACCGCGAGTTAGGCTTGCAAATGAAATCGGTTGGCGAGGTGATGGGCATAGGCCGCAGCTTTATTGAAGCACTGCAAAAAGCTTGTCAGAGTTTGGAAATTGGCCGCGCCGGCTTAGGAGCCGACGGTCGCCAAAGCCGCAACCTGGAAGAAATTATGCACAGCCTTGAACATCCAAGCTGGGACAGGTTATTCCACATTTACGATGCCTTAAGCTTAGGCGTGCCAATTGAATCGGTACGTAAAGCCACCAAAATAGACCGTTGGTTTTTAAACCAGATAATGGAAGTGGTGAACATGGAGGCCGAACTGCGTCGCTACAGCTTAAACAACATACCAGAAGAATTTTTCTTCGCACTAAAACAAAAAGGATTTTCGGATACACAGATAGCCCATATATTAGGTGTGGTTACCGAAGAGGATGTTTACCAGCGCCGCAAAGCTTTAGGCATACGCCGCGTATACAAAATGGTGGATACCTGCGCTGCCGAGTTCCCGGCAAAAACACCATACTATTATTCCACCTACGAGGGCGAGAATGAATCTATCGTATCCGATAAGAAAAAGATCATCGTATTAGGTTCGGGCCCCAACCGTATCGGCCAGGGTATTGAGTTTGATTATAGCTGTGTTCACGGCTTGCTTGCCGCGAAAGAATCAGGTTTTGAAGCCATCATGATCAATTGTAACCCTGAGACGGTATCAACCGATTTCAATATGGCGGATAAGCTATATTTTGAGCCGGTATATTGGGAACATGTGCGCGAGATTATCGAGATGGAAAAACCATACGGTGTGATTGTTCAGTTAGGTGGCCAAACCGCCTTGAAAATGGCTGAGAAAATGCACCAACATGGCATCAAAATTATCGGCACCTCGTTCGACAACATGGATATTGCCGAGGATCGCGGCCGTTTCTCTGACTTATTGAGAGATTTGGATATTCCATATCCTTTATATGGAGTTGCAGAAAGCGCTGAAGAAGCCATTGAAGTGGCGCATAAAGTAGGTTACCCGGTGTTGGTACGCCCAAGTTATGTATTAGGCGGACAGGGCATGAGCATTGTGATAAACGATGAAGACCTGGAAAAAGCGGTAGTGAGCCTGCTGAAAAACCTGCCAGGAAACCGAGTGTTGATCGATCACTTTCTTGACCGCGCAGCCGAGGCTGAATCAGACTCGATAAGCGATGGTGACGATGTACATATAGTAGGGATGATGGAGCATATTGAGCCCGCAGGTATCCACTCCGGCGATTCGTATGCTGTGCTACCGGCCTTCGACCTATCTGACAGCGCCATTGCCCAAATGGAAGAATATACCGTGAAAATAGCCAAAGCATTAAACGTACTTGGTTTACTGAATATACAGTTCGCGATAAAAAACGATAAGGTTTATGTAATAGAAGCCAACCCGCGTGCCTCACGTACAGTACCATTTATCGCAAAAGCTTATGATGTGCCTTACATTAATATAGCAGCCAAATGTATGCTGGGTGTGGCGAAATTGAAAGATTTCACCATCGAGCGCAAACTATGGGGCTATGCAATAAAAGAACCGGTATTCTCATTTGATAAGTTCCCGGAAGTGAGCAAAGAGCTTGGTCCGGAAATGAAATCGACCGGCGAGTCCATCAGGTTTATTCCTAACTTACAGGACCCATACTTCAGGAATTTGTACAAAGAGAAATCGATGTATTTAAGCAGGTAGGTAATAGAAACATTAAAACAAAAAGACCAAAGCTTTTATGCTTTGGTCTTTTTGTTTTTAGCTTAAACTTTCAAAACCGCATTAAAATACTACTTTCCGCGGGCGCAATGGTTCTTACTTTTATTGTTCAATTATTAATTAACATGAAAAAGTTCCTTTTTTTGCTGCTGTTGATTGCTTTTTTTCGCGCTAATGCGCAAACAAGCTATTATATTACCTCTGCAGATCAAACTAAGCTGTTTGTACGTGAGTTTGGCAAGGGCGAGCCGGTTATCTTCCTGGCGGGCGGCCCCGGCTTTAATGCTTCTTATTTAGAACCGGTCTGGAAAAATCTATCCTCAAAGTATCGCTGTATTGTATTGGATCAGCGCGGTACCGGAAAGTCTGCACTTTCAACAATGGACAGCCACACATTCACGATGGATAATTATGTGAACGACCTGGAGGCTTTACGCGTGCATTTAAAGGTTGACCAATTTACCTTGCTCGGACATTCGTGGGGGGCCGCCTTAGCCATGGTTTACGCCGCCAGATATCCGCTGCACGCCTCCAAATTGGTTTTGCTGTCGGGAGTTGGGCCCAGCAGTAAAGTATTTCGCTTTTTCCAGGATAATATAGCTATGCGGCTTAGGCCGGAGGACCTTAAAGAACTGGCTATTTGCGACAGCCTGCAACAACCTACCATAAAAGCGCTTTTGCCGGGATACTTTTTTGACAGGAAGCGTGCCCTGGAAACCAAGGCACTGCTTAACCTGGACGACTATAACACCAGGGCTCAAAACCTGACCTGGCCGGCCTATATGGCTGACGAAGATAGCCGTGTTGGCGCACTTAAAAACTTTAAAGGCACGGTAAGTATAATACAAGGACGGCAGGACCCTGTGGGCGAATCCACCGCTTTTGAGATTAAAGAATTAATGCCGCAAACAAATATCCACTTTATAGAAAAGTGCGGCCACTTCCCCTGGTTGGAAAATGATGACCAGGCAAGCGATTTTTTTGAAGCGCTTAACGCAGCATTAAATTAAGGGGCATAATACCGGGTAGCTCAAGTGTCATTTCATTATTTAGCGGTAAGCCAAAGGTTGAAGGGCCAACGTTTTCTCTAAATAACACGAAAGATGAAAATGGAAAGACATTAGCTTTCTGCTTTGGTGTTTTAGCTTAAAAATCGCATTAAAATACCATTATTCAGTACAAAAACGCCTGCTATATTTATGGGAACACAAAACAGCGATTAACCAATATCCTATCGGCACCAGATGAAAACCTTCTTCAAATTATTTTTGTTTGCGGCATGCCTGCCCTGCATTACAAACGCACAAACCCACTTAAAAAAGGCAGTTGCCGGCACCACAAACGCCTCCGCATTAAAAGGAAACTCCATAATACACCAAATAGCCAAAAGAGGAGCGGGCGATCACGGTATTTTTTATGATACCCTGGCAAATGCTATAAAGCCAACCGATGCCTTTAACGGAACCGGTAAACAATATCAGGATATAAAAGTAACCCTTGATGCAGGTGATGTAGTTGTTGCGGAAGTTAAGGGAGAGCCGGATGTATTAACGATGAATTTGTTAGGCATTGTAAATAATCAGCTGAAGACACTTAAGCCCATTGTTGATACTTCGCAAGACGAGGGTTGCAAAATATATTATAAAGCAAACAGAGCTGGTACGTATATTTTAAGGGTGATTACCAAAAGCAAAGTGCCAATTGACCAATACGAATCGGAAGAGTTTTATGAAAGCGAGTCGGGCTATACCTTAAACTGTATTATTGCTACTGCAGCGGCAGGCCGCCTGCATGATAACCCAACCGTTTGCGAAGTGGTACAGTTTCTGTTGCGCCAGCGTTTAACTGCGTATTTGCCAATAACAGGAGCGGTTATAGATACTTCGGTTGAGAAAAATGGGGACATATTGATTAATCACCAGTCGTTGTTTACCATTGATAAAAAATCAGAGGCCATTGTTTCGACTGATCCAAAATCAGCATACTTTTCATTCGACCAAACACTGGAGTACAAAAACCAGCAAGCTGCCGAAAAAGCATGGCATTTTCTGATTGACCATTTTAAAAACTGTTTAGGCGCGGATTGGCGGGGAGCGGCCCTTACCAGCAACCCCAATTGGTACGTTTTTAGACAGCTTGATCATGAAGACATCAATATCATTATATACCCGGAGCGCAATTTGGTGGAGATTTTGATGTAGCTAAAATGCCTGTTTTGAAATGTCGATAATAAAACGTTAAATTCGTTTTATGATGACAAACGACCGCCGCATATTTCTGAAACAGGCCGCCACACTGGCCGGCGCATTTTCGGTAAACAGTCTTTTTAACCAGGCCCATGCCGCCGACTTTCAAAAGGCTTCGCAAAAAGTTAAACACTTAACTAACGAACAGGTAGCGCAGGATGAAGAATACTGGGCCGAGATACAGCGGTCGTTTACGGTAAACTCCAATATCATCAACCTCAATAATGGCGGAGTATCTCCATCGCCGTTGGTGGTGCAGCAGGCAGTTGAACGTTATAACCAGCTGGCCAACGAAGGTCCGTCGTATTTTATGTGGCGCATATTAGACCAGGGCCGCGAGCCGCTGCGTGAAAAGTTGGCAGGTTTGGCAGGTACCTCGCCCGAAGAAATTGCAGTTAACCGCAACGCTACGGAATCACTTAACACCATCATATTAGGGCTTGAACTTAAAAGTGGCGACGAAGTAGTGGGGACCAAACAGGATTATCCGCACATGATACAGGCGTATAAACAACGGGCCATGCGCGAGGGTATTGTGTATAAGCAGATAAGCTTCGAGTTTCCGATTGAGGACGACGAACAGATAGTAAAAGCTTATGAAGAAGCTATTACGCCAAAAACAAAGCTGGTACACATTACCCACATGATAAACTGGGTAGGCCAGATAATGCCGGTGCAAAAAATTGCCGATATGGCCCACGCCAAAGGTGTTGAGGTAATTGTTGACGGCGCACATTCATTCGGTTTGATGGATTATAAAATACCTGATTTGCATTGCGATTATTTTGGCACCAGTTTGCACAAATTTTTGTCGGCCCCTATAGGCAGTGGTATGATGTGGGTTAAAAAAGAGAAAATATCCAAAATATGGCCCCTGCCCAGCAGCGGCGAACCACATAGCACCGACATCCGCAAGTTTGAAGAATTAGGTACCCGCAGTTTCCCCATTGAACAGGGCATAGGCGAGGCGATCAACTTTCACGAAGGCATCGGCAGCAAACGGAAGGAAGACCGCATTCGTTATCTTAAAAACTATTGGGCAAGCCGTGTGCAGCAAATACCAAAAGTAAAACTGCATACATCACTCAATGATAAATATTCCTGTGCCATCTGCGGTGTTAGTATCGACGGAATGACGCCAGGCGAGTTAGATACCGAGCTATTTAACAAATACAAAATACATACCGTAGGCATAGTTTGGGAAAATATCAGTTGTGTTAGGATCACCCCGCATGTGTATACCTCTTTGAACGATTTGGATAAATTGGTGAAAGCTATTGGGGAGATTGCTTCGAAGAATAAGGGGTAGCGGTTAAAGCAAAACTTAGCCTTAAGCTCTAAGTTTCGAAGCAACGGATCGGCTCAACCTTGCCCGGCAATTCATCGCAAAAAGACGGGCAAAGTCTAACGTATTACGGCGGCAATCAAAAGTTGCCAGCCTTTTTCTTGACATAGAACCATACACCGGAACTGGCTTTTAAGTAGCATTTCAAAATATTATTTCGCTGCTATCCGTACAACGCCGTAGGCTCTTTTGTCCTCCAGAAAAGCGATATCCAAAACTTTTAATATGGGTCCATGACCATTATTAAGGTTAACAGTACACTGGCCTAAATTTATACCGCTTTTACCCTTTACAGGGCCGCCCAGTGAAGCATAATAACTTAGCTGGCCGCTTATTTCCCGTAAGGCGATAGCAATATGGACAACTGCACCATTTGTATTTTTAAAATAAAGTAAATCACCTGATATGATCTTGCTCGTGTCAATACGCTTTAGGTCAGTCACGGTATAATTATTCGGCCCACCGAAGTAGGGATCAAGGGAGCGTTTAAGAAATTGAGGATTCTTTTCATTCCCCGAACAAGCTATAGAGCTGTCCATTTTCAAGCCACTTTGGAAAAAAAGCTGGAATATGAAGCCCGAACAATCCACGCCATGAATTTTGTATTTACAATAGTCGGCTTCCCCGGGTGGTGTTACTTTTGCCAGATACTGTTTTGAACCCCATGAGTACCCAATTTTTGTCTGCCGGGGATCTCCGGGAAACACAAAGTTCTTCCGACACATATTGGCAGCTTTGTCGCGAAACGTTGTGAACAAGTCAGCTAGTTTAAGCTCGTTAGGGGTGAGCGTATTAAACAGGCGTGCCTGCTCGGTTAATGCAAATGGACGCCGGCCTTTTTTAAGTTTCCTCAAATATGAAAAAAGATTGAAAGTAATTCGTTTTTTCCCCAATGTCAGCACTTGTTCAGGTTTTAAACTGTCGGGCGCAGCAACGATTTTGGTGCTATCCAAAAAATTGCTTATGTTTTCGTCAGGTAATGGATCGAGCTTGCTATTAATAATCGAATCTTGAAGCCGGGGCTTGTTTGGTTTGTTGCCCTGAGTGCAGCTTTGGGCCAAAACAGCCAAAGAAATTAGGCAAAGAGCGTTAAAAAGAAGCTTTTTTATGGGATGCATTGTATAAAGGTTAAGTTTGGTGGTGTCAATATTACTTTCACTTTTTAAGATCAGTTTCAAATAAACACTATTGTTACTCTGCTTATCTTAAAGTCAAGTGAATATACCAGTAATTTAATGCAAAAAAAAGGTGTTTTTACGGTATTTTACTGCACCAAAAAATATCCCGCCAACGCTCCCGTCCTGACGGGTTCATTGTAACCCTGCTGCCTGGTTAGCCTTTACAGAAGTTAATCTATCACATAGGATGTGCTCAATCGCTACATCGTGAAATTGCGTGTCGCAGACTTGTTATTAGAATAGTTATTGGATGCAATTTACCTTATAACAAACCTGATCAGAATCATCACCAAAACCACTATAAAAATGAGGAGTCCGATTTTGGCCTGGTTTACAAACTTATCTCTATTGGCGTTTTGGGTTTCAAAATTCCGTTTCATGGCTGTTTTTCTAAATTTCAATAAATTATCAATCATAAATAAAACGGACTTTAGCTAAGATTGTTTTACTTCTAATTTATTTTATAGCCTACAACGAAATTAAAAATTATAGCCGAGTCCGAATCTTAACCCGTCTTCCAGTAAATTACTGTGGGCATCTTTCGAAAAATGGAATACAGCAAGTTCATGCGCATAGGCATTTACAAATACGTTTACTTTGCCGATACCATATTTAGCACCAAGACCGATCTCCAGACCAATGCCCGATTGTTTGTCGAGCACAGAACTATTGGTGTAATTAGTTTGAAAATCAGCCGATAGCCCCGAAGCCCCATAAAAATATTTTAAAAAAGTAAACTTAGCATTAAGCGGGACGGAAAGGAATTTAGCCTGGCCATTGCGAATCACCGTAGTTATTCCACTGGGAAAGGATTGAATGGCGTTCATTTGGACGTTATCGTCGCAATACTGCAAACCTGTTTCAACAGAAACAATTTTGGTAAAGACCCTGGTATAAGTTAACCCAAAACCAATGCCGTCTTTTGGCTTATACCCATAATCGCCAATAGCGCCGCGAATGTCAACATCGGAATTGGAAATACCGTAATAAACTGAAATATTATTTTTTGATTGCGAATAAACTGATGCGCTGAAAAGCACAAATAGTAAAAGGAAAAGGTTGAACTTCATAAATAAGGGAGCTAATTTATAGCGTATACGACCGGTTGTCTTTAAACATAACAATCCGTTGAATTTTCGTCCTGATTGGAGCCTTTACATGTGGCTAATTTTTTACCACAAAGAACACAAGGAAAAAGCACAAAGAACACGAAGATTAGTTTTCGGTCCTATACTTTTTGAAAAAAGATGTGAATTAACACATCCTAAAACCAAACAATTCCCCTTGATTTTCGGAACGAAAAAACTATTGAAAAACTAAAGGTTCGCCATCGTGGAGGGCCCATACCATATAGGGATAGGTATCGGCGTGGTAAATTTCGCCGGTTGAGGAGATGCCGATAACGCCGGCAAAACCATTAATCGGTTTTAATTCGTTAAATGTTTTTTCGGTAGCGAGGGACAGAGACATGCCATCGGTTACGCGGGTTACAATGGTTGAGGCCAGGGCACCACTTACAATGTCTTCGCCAACGCCGGTGCACGATATAGCCGCGCAGCCATTGGCATAATTACCGGCGGTAGTTGCCGAGTCGCTTACGCGGCCGGGTATTTCAAAGCCTTTACCACCGGTTGAAGTAGCAGCAGCCAGGTCGCCAAAAACGTCAAGCGCTACGCAGCCAACAGTACCTATCCGGATAGAATCGCTCAGTTTTTTATCGTATTCCTTCCGGCGCTGAGGCGTTTCGGGATTGTAATAGCCGAATCCATTTTGGCGGGCAAAATCTTTTGCGCCTTTGCCACTCAGCACACGGTCGTCGTAGGTTAATAGTTTTTCGGCTATACAGATAGGGTTTTTTACTTCTTCCACATTAATAACGCCCGAAAAACGCAGGGATTTTCCATCCATCAGCGCAGCGCTTAATCTTATCTTGCCATCGCTTTGTATTTGCGAGCCGGTACCGGCATTAAATAAATCAGAATTTTCCAGCAGACTTACCGCGTAAACAGCTGTTTCAACAGCAGTGTGGCTTTCCAGGTATTTGTAACCCAATTTTACTATTTCTGTCAGCGCTTCCTGTTTGGCTTTTTTTATTTCCTGGTTTGTTAGCGATTCGCTAAAAAAACCACCGTGGATGATTAGTTTCATAAGAATAGATTTGGAAGAGTAGTGAGACGCAAGACGGCAAGAGTCAAGAATCAGGATAAAAGATGTAGTCATTATAACGAGGAGCGATGAAGCAATCACCACACAATAACGGTCTTTCTTATTCTTGATTCCTGCTTCTTGTCATCTTGCTTCTTTTCACCTACTGTAAATTATCAGGGGCATTAATAAACACGCCCTCTTCAACTTTAACAATCTTTTTGATATTTAGTTGGTTTTGAAGTAAATCGTATTTGTCAAAAATAGACATTACGCTCACCCTCATGTTTTTAATAGACACCGGCGACCCCATTTCCACATCGTAAATATTGGTTTCGGCCATCTTTCTGCCGTTCACCAATATGGTTAGTCCCGAACCGATGGCCTCCATCATGCTGCCTTCGGTTATCAGTAAACCGGCATCTTCGCCGAGCCCTATACCCAGCATACCCGGGTTACTGGCTACTGCGTACAGCAAACGGCCAATACGGCCACGTTGAACAAAATGGGTATCAATAATAACAGAATCAATAAAACCAAGTCCGGCGGTTATTTGAACTTCGCCTTTTATCAGCGCTTTGTTGCTTTGGCCGCGATAGATCATATTGGTTGATGCTGCCGCCGCTCCGGCTGAAGTACCTGCTATCACAAATTTCTCGTTATGATAACGTTTTTTTAGTATCTGCAGAAACTCTGTACCTCCAAAAATGGAACTAAGACGCAGTTGATCGCCACCGGCAAACATAACTACATCTGCCTGGCGTATACGGTCCAAATGCTCTTTTTTAGCGGCATCTTCGCGGGTTTTAATATCCAGCACGCCTACATTTGTAACATTTAGTTTGCTGAATGCATTGATATATTCTATTCCAACCAAATCGGGTATTTGCGATGCCGTGGTAATTACCTCAATATGCGATCCGGTGTGACGTTCCGATTCGGTGATAATCCGCTTTAATATACCTTCCTCAAAAAATTTAAGGTAATTTGGCTTAACTATATATTCCTGGGTACCCAAATTAGTGCCCATGTCAACAGCGCCGCCAATAATTATCAGTTTACCTTTCGGGATGATCATTTTCTTTTCTTTTAATTCGCTACTCCACGTAATACAACACAAATTAAAATAAAAACCAGCATAAACGCTGGTTTTATCTTTATTAATGTAACTATTTTTTAAAAAGCACTATTTATCTTAATCGTTTGCTCTTTTAAATTCCAGCCGCTTATGCTTACCGATGGTATTTCGGGATATTGCGCAGCATCATAATCTATGGTAATTGTTTTGCTGGCGCCCGGTAAAACCGACACATAATTATCACTATAAAACACCGGCAGCAGCCGCGTACCTGTTTGCTGGTTAATCAGCGACAGCCGGTTAAAGAACGCAACTGGAGCACCAGCCGGGTTTATTAAAGTAACTGCTATTTTCCCCTTGGCAACCTGCTTTGCTGATACAGCTAGCTGTGCTGTAGCCATGCTTTGCAGACCGCTATATTCGCCTTTTTCGTCGGGCACCCAGTAAATATTCTGGCTGATGATTTGTTGGTTGGTGTTTAGCAATTCCAAATCCACAAAAGCGCCCTTGTTTTTTGCCAGTTTATCCAGTTCGGGCTTTATGGATAAATATCTTTTAGTGGTAGTGGGCGTTACATCGGCAAAAACCTGGGTTAACAAAGTTTCTTTGCCGGCCATGTCATAAACTTTAATTACCAGCATCATATTGGCGTGTGTGCTAAACGTGTTATTGGCTACCATCACCATGCCATCGCCGGGGTTGTACATAATATGCAGGGGCTCGCTGCCGCTGTGCAAGCCGTATAAACAGGCGTTGGGGTCCAGGTAATAATCGTACATCTGGCCGCGAAGTGCAGTCCATGGGTTTTGTGTTTTCCAGATAATAACACCTGTATACCAATCCCAGGCATGAGCGCTAAAGCCTTCCATCAGGGCACGGTATTGATCGTAGTTTACCAATTGTGCCTTTGCCGCAAAATTAGTAGCGTCTGTGGGCTTGCCATATTTATCAATAAAACCATCATAGCCTATATATTTATGATAATCCCAAACCGAATCGGTTTTGGTTTTGCGGGATGATGGATCATATTCCGGCACTTTTATATCTCCGGCAGGCATAAATCTTTTAAACGATTCAATATCATTAATACCAACCGAACCTACTTCGGAGTTGAACGGGAAAGTCCGCTGATCCCAAAAGGTTGATAAAGGTTGTATCCCGTAAGGTCCATCGCCATTGCCACCCAATACATTGCGCGACATTTTTTCGGAATTTGAATATTCAACAAACCAGCGGGTATTGTCGAGTTGAGGCATAACGGTATCGCGCAAAGCGATAAGGATATCCTCCGGCGGAGTGATCTCGTTACCGCCGCACCAAATAGCCAGCGAGGGGTAGTTGCGCACCATTTTTACCTGGTCCTCAATCGACTTAATGTATAAGGCGTGGTCATCCGGATACTTCCGGCGGGTCCATTGGTCGTCGAGTTTTTGAGGGTCCATCCAGCGGCCGTTGCAATCGCCCGATCCCCACATATCCTGGAAAACCAGCAGTCCGTATTTATCACAGGCCGCATAAAATTCGGGCCGCTCAATTAGCGCACCGCCCCAAACCCGGATGAGGTTAAGGTTCATATCGTGATGAAAACGCACCTCGGCATCATAACGCTTATCCGAAAAGCGCAGCAGTTCGTCGGATACTATCCAGTTGCCTCCTTTTATAAATATCTTTTGCCCGTTAACATTGATCTGCCTGCTTTCGGTACGGTCATTCCATTCGGTAGTAATCTGGCGGATGCCGGTTTCAATATCTTTTTGGTCGGATATTTTACCGCTGGCAACAAACTGCAGGTTTAAATGATAAAGATTTTGCGGACCGTAACCATTGGGCCACCATAGCTTCGGGTTTTTCAAATTGTAATCAGCCAGTTGCACCGTTTGGGTTGAGTTTGCTTTTAGGGTAACAGTTTTAGTCACCGGCTTGCCGTCCAGGTTATACTGTAATACGCCGGTGACCGGTACATTAGCAGCATTTTCCAATTCGGCCGAAACCTGTATAATGGCGGGCTGTTGTGGCCCTTCGGGTTGCCGTACACCGGGAACCAGCGTAATTACATGCGGGTCGTTAATTTTTACAGCGCCTGTTTTTTCAATGGTCGCCTTATCCCAAATGCCGGTATTTCGGTCGCGGACTGGTTGTATCCAGTCCCAGCCTGCGGTGTATTGTATGCCCACATTACGGGCTATGGTACCATCACCACCCTGACCGCCGTTGGGATTGCCCACTACATCAGGCGGATAAACAATTACGGCTATACGGTTATTGCCATCTTTGGATATCCATTTGCTAATGTTATAACACTGCCGCAAAAACATGCCCGAATGCCGTTTGGCATTCAGTTGATGTCCGTTTAAAAACACATCGCAGCTATAATTCACACCGCGCAGGTTAAGGTAAACTTGTTGAACGCCCTGCGGGGCGTTTTCTTTAAAATCTTTTACAAACCAATAAGTATAATAATCGCGGCCGGCTTTATAAATATCTGGTATTTGCTGATTGTTCATCCCGTAAAATGGGTCGGGAATTTGTTTGTTGTTAATTTGAGTGGTTAGCACCGTGCCGGGAACGGTTGCTGTCTGCCATGCGGCGATGTAGAAAGTGTTTTTTGATATTAATGCACCGTCGCTACGCACATCTGTGGCTTTTTCGCATTTCCAGCCGGTGTTTAGTTCATATACCGATTGGGCGTTGACATTATTTACGCTAAGAAAAAGCGTTAATGAAAATGCCAGGTAGCCGGCAAAAGAGGATATTATTGTTTTAGAGGGCAATGCCATGTTGTGCTTTTTTTGGATTGCCGAAATTAAAAATTCTTAGGGGAAAATGGGGCGCAAACAAAGCCATTATTCCACTGAATGCTAACAAACCTAATTCTTTAAAAAATTCTCGGGAGGCTTCAAAGTTGCTGCCCAAGTGGACGAATGGTTCGATGGATAAGAATTTAATGAATTGTTTTTCTGTTTGGGATTATTTTAAATTTACGATTTTGGGAATAGCAATTACTAAAACTCATCGATAAAAAATGAATATCTGGTGGCGGGGTTATATATGTTTTTTTTTAACTTAGTATAATTATTAGGATGATGTTTATCACAGCAATATAAAATGAGGACGTTGGTCTGAGGAAATTAATAAATAACGACATAAACTAAATAATATGAATCCCATTCCAGGTTTAACAATAAATGAATCAGAATATGATTTGGCTGATAGCAGAAAAGGGAAAATCGCTGTTCTTATGTTTTCAGGCGATGGCGACCCGAGAAAAGTGTTGGATTACGCCGTTAAAGAATATGTTGACAATGAGGGTTTTTACGAGTTAATTGATGCACATTTAGATAACCCGTGGATGCGCGTTGTAATGAGCGACATTAATAATATGAAACAGGAAGCGTTTGATGTCAATAAACATAAGTTAACACAGATAAAGTAATATAGGTTGACATCCAATAAAGTAATAGAAGAAAAGTTCGCCTCAATAATAGACGCAGTTTGTTATTGGCTAGGATATCAACTTAAAATTGGCCGGGAGCAGCTTATCCATGAGGCAAGCTTGAGATATCCAATTGCCGATGCGATTACGGCTCAGGGGACATCAATTAATAGAGTTGTTCTGGAAAAGCTGCACCCACTATTTGAAAGCAAAAAAATTGATTTAGTGATTTTTGATAAGTCCGTTAAGGTACCAGAAGCCGAAACTGATGATGCAAAGCTTAAAGAAGTCTTTGAATTTAAACTCTCAAAAAGCGATACAGCTAAGTTTCGAAGTTTAGAGCATCAAAGAGTATTTGACGATGTTGTTAGACTCGCTTATTATAATATGTGGGGTAAAAAGGATTGTTATTTTCTGATGTGCGGCAAATATGAAGATTTTAAGACGTTTTTTGTTGGACAACAAAGCAGTATAACAAAAAGTGCCGGGAAAAACAAGGTTGCCACGCGACAAGCAAGAACGCAAAATATGTTAGACTCATCATTCTCAAATGGATGGGAGCCTGGTGGTTTATATAAAGAATGGTTCGACTTCACAATCGGAAAATCTAAAACAATTAAGTTTGAAATTGATAAAATAAACAACGGCGACAAATGGGGGCTACGGACATTTCAAAATAATTACCAGCCCAGAGACGAAAACGCTCATAAATTTTCAAACACCATAGAAGTTAAAACAACCTGCCTGGCTATTACTTCCCCAGGAGAAATAAACAGAACACATGCCGCCGGTATTTGGAAAATAGAATCAGAAAGTTAGCCGGATGCTTAATGAAACACATCGCCAATAAACTTTATCCCGTTAAATTTTAATTTCCGCACAATCCTTTCCTGTTTTTCGTCATCGCCTCGTTGTATTGGCGTATTGTCATCCGTGAGGTAAGCTATTGTTAATGTTTGCGTTTTAGGATTAAACTCAAATTTGTCAATATCCCCGTTCCGGGCGCCAAAAGTAAGGCACGATGTATTGTTTTCGCCATAGGTAATCACATCGTCGCCGGCGGCGGTAAATGCCGGGTAGTTAAAATTCGCGCTGTCTTTTTTTAATTCAACAACAACAGCGGTCGAAAAAACGCAGGTGGTACAGCCCACGCCCGAACCTATACACAAGTACAAATCCTTGCCTTTGGCCGTTAATTTATAGATGGTATCAAACGAAGCCCCGGCCGAAGAAAATAAATTACCCTGACCTGAACCGCTTTCGGTGTCGCCGCTGATGATTGTTTGCCCCGAAGCAGTTTTATAGTAAACTAAACTCAAATTGCTTTTAAAGCTTCCGCCGGTATTTTCATACCAGCTAAAAATCCGCAATCTTTTGTCGGCCGAGTGTGCCTCGGCTAAGAAATTGTGCCGCAATAAACTATCTATGTTTTGTTTATCGGCTTGCGGATTTTTGAGTATAGCTGTGAGTTTGTTCGAAATTTCAGAATTGACGCCCTCAATATTTCCCATTGCATCGGTGTCGGCACTCATCGGGTTAAGGGTATCAGCCTTGGATAGCAGCATTTTTAAGCTATCCACCTGTAACAGGAATGCTTTTGTGGCTTTATCAATAATGGCTTTTTTTTGTGGGTTTGCAGGTAAAGCAGGTGGTGCGTTCTTGTTTGATTTGCTCGCTTGCGAACATGCAAAGCAAGCTGCTATAATCAGGAAGATTATGGTATGATAATATTTAATGCACTTCATAACGGCTGGTCCGTTAGCCGTTACGAAGATGCAAAAATAGCGTCAAAAACAAAAGGCTTTGATTAGATGACTGCTTACTTCAAAAAGAATTCCAACAAAGCATTTTGCACCTGGGCTGTTTGCTCCTGCACCACCCAATGGCCGCTATCTTTAATTATGGACTCCTGTACGTTATCGGCTACCAACCGGCAGTGCGCGGCTAAAAACGATCCGGCTAAATGATCGGAGCCCATCGCCAGCAGGGGCATTTGCAATTTGGTTTTAGCAAATTCTACGTTGTCTTTTGCATCATGGTCGAATTCGCCAAACCAATGAAAAGCGCCTGTAGTAGCGCCAGGTACAGAGTAAGCCCTGATGAACTCGTTTTTTTCAGCCTGCGTAAAAGCATTTTTTTGAAAGCCGACAACGGGCCAAAAATCAGTAAAGAAAAGGCCAACCTTACCCGAAACAAGCTCGCCCGAATGTGGCTGGGCGAAAAAGCCAAACCACCAGGCCTGAGCCCTAACCTGGCTCCATACCGGCTCGATACCGGGAAGCAAGGCATCCATTAAAGCGATCTTTTTTACATCGTCCGGGAATTGGGCAGCGTAGGCATAGGCCACCATCAAACCGATGTCATGCCCGGCCAGGTTAATGTGGCTGTAGCCCAGCTTTTTAATTAGCTCGTGCATATCAACCGCCATATTCTTTTTATCGTATCCTCCGGCTGGTTTACCCGATTCGCCAACTCCGCGCATATCAGGTGCGATTATGGTAAAATGTTTGGACAGTTCGGGCAGTAAACGGTTCCACATGTACCAATTTTGGCCGAAGCCATGTATCAATAATAGCGGGTCGCCTTTGCCGCCGGTTACATAGTGAATTTTTACGCCATTAACTGTGGCATATCCGTTTTTGAAGCCGGCAGCCGGTAAAGCGGGTTTAATAACCGCGGCTGATGCTAAAGTGGCAAAAAAAACAAACAGGATTGCTAACGAAAGGCTCTTTAAATTTTTAATTGTTTTCATGATTTTATGGTGTTGAGATTATTGTTTAGCTCGTTATTTTATGCGTGATTGAGGGGTAAATTCAATTGTACCAGCCAATTCGCGCTCTTTTCGCAATCGTTATGCCATCGTCGCAATTGGCTCGTAATCAATTAAATGTAAACTGTCGATAGTTTGTGCTTTACGCTATATCGTTAATTGGGATTTTTTATGACGATATAAAGTTGCTTGCCTGCCATACTTTTAAGCCTTTTAAACAACTTTATGTTGTTGCTGATCTGAAAAAGAGCCGCGGCGTTTTATTTCAGTCGACCGTTAACTAAGACAGAAATTTTAAACTAAAGCACCCATCTGTTGTTGATGTATAAAAAGAACAAGATGAAAAATCCATTTATAAGAGAAGACAGCAGCGCCGGTTTAATAGCCGGGCTGGCCATAGGTGCAATTGCCGCCGGTGGCGCAGTGTATTTATATTTTAAAAAACGCAAGGAAATGGCTGAAGCCGCAGCTTACGCAAAAGAACATGCGCTCGACTATTTGAAACAAAAGGCCCCGCACTTTAAAAAACATAAATCGGATGTGCAGGATTTGGAGTCGATTATTGCTAATTGAGCACGTTTTTTTTAAGTGAGACAGTTTGCGCAATTTAGCGCGAAATGCTAAGCCCTATTCGTAGGGCTTTTTATTTGCCGTATTTTTTCCCGTTATTAAATCCAAAACGTTTTTTACATCGTATTACCTTATAAAAATATTTAAATACCCCTCAACTTAATATCTTTATAGCTTAATGTGGTACGATAAATTAATTGAACGCAACCAGGTCCCCGATTTTTTATTGCGGAAGGGCATTCGTAAATTACTAAAACAACGCCTTGCCGATGAGCATAAGGGTGATGTGGAAGCCCAACAGGCACATTTGATGACCCTGATTGAGCTGTTAAAAGCATCGCCCATTGCGGTTAACACGGCAGATGCCAATCAGCAGCATTATGAAGTTCCCACCCAGTTTTATCAGTATTGCCTCGGCAAAAACCTGAAATATTCCAGCGGTTACTGGAAGCCCGGAGTTCGGGATATTGACACATCAGAAGACGACATGCTGGAACTTACCTGCCAGCGGGCCGGATTGACAAACGGTCAGCAAGTTTTGGAGTTGGGTTGTGGTTGGGGTTCACTATCGCTTTACATCGCGGCAAAATTTCCGGGAAGCACGTTCAATGTGGTATCCAATTCGCGCACGCAAAAAATGTTTATCGATTTGAAAGCGATAGAGCGGGGCATCAAAAACTTAACCGTAATAACCGCCGATATGAACACTTTTACCATCGATGAAAAATTCGACAGGGTGGTATCTGTAGAGATGTTTGAGCACATGCGCAATTACCAACTGCTGATGAAAAAGGTGGCTTCGTTTTTAAAGCCTGATGGAAAAGTATTTATCCATATTTTTACCCATAAGGAATATGCTTACCTGTTTGAGGTAAAAGACGACACCGACTGGATGAGCAAATACTTTTTTACGGGCGGCATAATGCCCAGCGACGATTTGCTGTTTTATTTTAACGATGACCTTGTGGTTGAAAAACACTGGCATGTAAACGGCACCCATTATGGCAAAACATCCGAAGCCTGGTTAAAAAACATGGACAATCACAAAGCCGAAATTATGCCCCTTTTCGAGGAAACCTACGGCAAGGATCAGGCTGTGAAATGGTGGGTTTACTGGAGGCTGTTTTACATGGCCTGCGCTGAGTTATGGAGCTATAACAACGGCAACGAATGGATTGTTAGTCATTATTTATTTCACAAAACCAGCGCATGATCCGTTTTTATTTAATCCTGATATTTTTCCTCATTTCTTTTCTTAGTTTTTTAGATGCCCCCGAATATCATTTATGGCTATTGGCAGTGGGCGTAACCGAGTTTCCGTTAATATTTGCAGGCATTACCACATTACTAACCTTAACGGGCTTTTGGGTGCAAAAATATCAGTTTGCAGGCACCATATTAGGTATAGTGACGGTGATTGTATTTTTATCGCCTATTATGAGGGCGTGGTGGGTTGCCAAAGATTTAAAGCAGGATTTGGCTGTTGCATTTGATACCAAACCGGAAGGCGTTGCGCCGTTAAATTTTGGGAAGCTGTTTTCTTCGGCTAAAAACAGGTCTTATCAAACGTTAACCTATGTAAGCTACCCTGATATTTCGCTTACGCTTGATTTTTATCCCGCACAAGCGGCCGGTAAAAGGCCTTGTGTTATTGTAGTGCACGGCGGCTCGTGGGCCAATGGCGATAGCAAACAAGTGCCGGAGCTAAACAGTTACCTGGCTGCAAAAGGCTATAATGTAGCAGCAATCAATTACCGTATGGCCCCTAAATACCAAACCCCAGCCCCGGTAGAAGATATTGCCGCAACTTTGGCCTATATGCGTAAACATGCTGATGAATTACATATCGACACCAATAACTTTGTTTTACTGGGCCGCTCGGCAGGGGCGCAGATAACTTTATTGGCGGCCTATACCCTGCACGATAAAGGGTTAAAAGGCGTAGTAGATTTTTACGGTCCCGCGGATATGGTTTGGGGTTATTCCATCCCATCAAATCCATGGATCATGGATTCGAGAAAGGTGATGGATAATTATATCGGCGGGTCATTTAAACAGGTTCCGCAAAAATATTATGCCTGCTCGCCGCTGGAGTTTGTGAATGATCAGTCGGTGCCAACGCTGATTATACATGGCGATAATGATGTATTAGTATCTCCGGAGCATAGCCGGAGACTGAACGAAAAACTACAGCAATTCGGCATTAAGCATTATTGGCTAAAGCTGCCCTGGGCAACACATGGTTTTGATTTTAATTTGAACGGGCCCGGCGGGCAACTATCTACCTATGCCGTGGAAACATTTTTAAATGCGGTGACAAACACAAGTCCCCAAACACTTTAAGAGCCTCAATCGCACATTACTAAAAAGATAAATGAGCAAATCAGACATTAATACCCCCTTTAGGGGGCAAGGGGGTAAAACAGCCATTATAGGAACCGGAATAGCGGGCATGGGCTGCGCACATTTTTTGCACAGGCACACTGACCTCACCATATACGAACAAAACGATTACATAGGCGGGCATACCAATACCGTAACGGTTGATGAGGACGGCAAACCTGTTTATGTGGATACCGGTTTTATGGTGTTTAACTATAAAACCTACCCCAACCTGTGCCGCTTATTTGAAGAAATAAAAGCTCCGGTAAAAAAAACGGATATGTCGTTCAGTGTGCAGCATCTGCCGAGTGGATTGGAATATAGCGGTTCGAGCATTAATCATTTGTTTGCGCAGCGGCGTAATATTTTTAACCTGCGCTACATTAAAATGTTGAACCAGATTGGTCGCTTTAACAAAGAAAGCGTAAAAATACTGGACGACCCTAAGTACGCTAATTATTCCATTGGGGAATATGTAACGGAATTTGGTTTTGGCGAGGATATGGTATGGAAATACCTGGTACCGATGAGCTCGGCCGTATGGAGTACACCGATGGAGCAGATGCTGGATTTTCCGGCGGTAACGCTCATCCGTTTTTTTTTGAATCATGGTTTTTTAGGATTGGATACCCAGCATCAGTGGTATACGCTGGAAAACGGCAGCCAGTCTTACCGCGAAATACTGATAAAACCTTTTAAAGACAAGGTCAGCGTAAACCGAAAGGCAATAAAAGTAGCTCGCGAGAATGGAAAAGTTACCGTTCACGCATCAGACGGAACGGCCGAAACATTCGATAGGGTAATTATCGCCACCCATGGCGACCAGGCTTTGGCAATACTGGATAGCCCCAATCCTGACGAGCAACGGCTGTTATCCAAATTCAAATATCAATACAATAAAGCCGTTTTACACACCGATACCAGCATAATGCCCAAAAAGAAACTGGCCTGGGCCAGTTGGAACTACCGCATACAGCAGCAAGATGGCAAACTGATGCCCAGTACTATTTACTGGATGAACCGCCTGCAACAGGTGTCGGATAAAATGGATTATTTTGTTTCTATTAATCCGCATGATAACCTTGATCCTAAAAAAATCATTAAAGAGCTGGATTATGAGCATCCGCTGTTTGATGTGCCGGCTATAAACGCCCAGGATGAATTATATAAATTAAACGAAACCGGCCCCGTATATTTTTGCGGCAGCTATTTTAAATATGGCTTTCATGAGGATGCTTTTGCGAGTGCGGTGGGATTGTGTTCTGCTTTGTTAGGGAGGGAGCTGTATCTGTAAGAGGACATTTTTGTTAAGGTAGGAGCGATATTTATCTGCCAACCTTTTTTCGTAGAGACGCGATACTTCGCGTCTCCCACATACAGGTAAAGAACAAAGCACAGAGTTGGTTGAGCGCATGGCTAGAGACGCGAAGTATCGCGTCTCTACATTCGTCGCCGCAAATTTTAAACTTCCTTTCCCCATCCACCCTGCCAATAAACTCGTATATTCACCTATGCCAAACGCTCCCATCAATTCCTGTTTATACAAAGCCAAAGTAATGCACCACCGGATGGCGCCAAAAAACCACCGGTTCCATTACCATGTGTTTATGTTTTACCTGGATTTGGACGAGATTGACAGCCTCGGTAAACGGCTTAAATTTATGAGCCGGAACCGCTTTAACCTTTTCAATTTTCGGGATCGGGACCATTTACAATTGCCTCGCGAAAATCCTGATACTTCGAAAAATATCCGCCAGCATATCGTCGATTACCTGCAATCCAATGGGGTTGATATTGGCAATGGCCGTATTATGGTGCTCACTAATTTATGTACACTTGGCTATCAATTTAACCCGGTTTCATTTTATTTTTGTTATGACGAACGCGGTAAACCAGTTTGCTCTATTGTAGAGGTTTGCAATACTTTCCGTGAGATGAAACCTTATTTTTTAAGTGCAGATACCCAAACCGGCAACCGGTTTAAACTGAATACCGGCAAGTATTTTTATGTATCGCCCTTTATTGATATGGATACCAATTTTGATTTTGACCTGCATATTCCCGGCGAAAAATTACAGGTACGGATTGATGATTATGACAAAGGCGGCAAACGTTTTTTTATCAGCACCCTTGCCGGCGACAGAAAGCCCTTAACCGATTCAACCCTGTTGCTGTATTTTTTGAGCTTTCCGCTCATTACTATTAAGGTCATTACTTTGATACATTGGCAGGCGCTAAAATTATTGCTCAAAAAAATACCCTATCATAAAAAAACCGATGATATGGAACTGCAAAAAGAAGTTTATCGGCCATATACTTAATTTAAACTTTTGTATATTGACAAAACTTTCCACCAATTATTTTACGTACATATTTCAAAAACTAAATCGCAACAGCTTGAACTATGGCCAATACACTTACTATCGCTAAAAAAACCAGTTTTTACCAGGATATCGTTTTAAAATTTCTGTCGAAAATGGATAAGGGGCGCTTATATCTTACTCTGCCCGATGGGGAACAACTAACCATTGGTACCGGCGAAGGGAACATTGCAGCCAGCATTGTAGTAAATAGTGATGAGTTTTATAAACGCATTATTTTGTTTGGTGATATAGGCTTTGGCGAGGCTTATGTAGATGGGTTATGGGATACCGGCAATATTACCCATGTAATAAACTGGGTGTTGTTGAATATCGAGAATGCCCCCGGTGTTTCGGGCAGTAAAATTCAAACAGTATCGCTCAACCTGCTCAAATTATATAACAAGCTGTCGCATTTTAAAAGGGCCAATACGGTTGAAGGATCGCGCAAAAATATTGCGGAGCATTACGATTTGAACAACGATTTTTTCGCCAGTTTTTTGGACCCAACTATGACCTACTCCAGCGCCTATTTTTATCGCGACGGCTTGAGTTTGGAAGAAGCCCAATTAGCCAAGTACGACCGCCTGTGCCGCCAACTCCATTTAAAGCCTGGCGACCATGTACTTGAAATTGGCAGCGGCTGGGGCGGTAATGCCATTTATATGGCCAAAACCTACGGTTGCAGGGTAACGTCGTTAACTATATCCGAAGAGCAGCATAAACTGGCTGTTGAACGTGTGGAGGCCGCCGGCTTATCGGGCAAAGTAAACATCCTGCTAAAGGACTATCGTTTAATGGAAGGGGTTTTTGATAAGATTGTATCGGTTGAAATGCTGGAAGCCGTTGGTTTTAGCTATCTGGACGTTTACTTTAAAAAATGCCACGAGTTATTAAAGAAAAACGGCATACTGGCTATACAGGTAATTACGTCGCCCGATTCGAGGTACGAGAGCCTGCGAAAAGGGGTTGATTGGATACAAAAGCACATTTTCCCTGGCTCGCTGCTACCCTCGGTGGGTGCCATTAACGCGGCCATTAACCGCACCGGCGATATGACGATGGTTGACTTAAAAGATATCGGCCTCGATTATGCCAAAACCCTGAAGCTTTGGTTTGATGCCTTTAACGCCAACCTGCTGACAGTAAAATCGTTAGGGTTTGACGACACCTTCATCCGCAAATGGAACTATTACCTGTGCTATTGCGAAGCCGCCTTCGCCATGCGAAACATTAATGTAATGCATTTGGTATATACCAGGCCGAATAATATCAGTAGATAGCTGGTAGTGGCAGTAGCAGCAATTAGTGGCAGTAACAAAGTTCCCCTATTCTACTAATTGCTATAACTTCCTCTTTACTGCTACTCACCACTGCCACTCACAACTTTCCCCCCTCCCCGAACCCTGCGCTCTTTAAACCAGGTAAAAAAGGTAAAGGCTACCAGGCAGAGCACAAAGCCGCAGATGCCATTAAGGCGCAGGACGAAATCGTGGCCTGTGTTTATGCCGTAAACAGTTAAAAAGGCAAAAAGGGCTGTCCCTAAGGTTTGGCCCAATTTTACAAAAAGATATTTCACTGCAAAAAACATTCCCTCACGGTTCTCGCCGGTTTCGGCAGCGTCTTTTTCAGCAATTTCGGCTAATATGGCATTGGGCAAAATACCAAGGGCAGCCCTTTTTGCCTTTTTAACTGTTTACGGCATAAACACAGG
>Ga0206947_1113_pt1 | contig 23274 bp, 18 predicted proteins | sample Alteio_BWOrgHeat_3_FD_153239 | JGI IMG/M metagenome (GOLD analysis project Ga0206947, IMG submission 153239) | Enriched cells from forest soil in Barre Woods Harvard Forest LTER site, Petersham, Massachusetts, United States -... | ecosystem: Environmental > Terrestrial > Soil > Temperate forest > O...
AAATAGCGGGGTAATCCATTCCGGAATTTACTACTCGCCAGGTAGTTTCAAGGCTCGTTTCGCCAACGCGGGCAGTCGTTCGATGGTGGAATTTTGCCGTCGTCACGATATCGAATACGAGATATGCGGCAAAGTCATCGTGGCGACTGAAGAGGCCGAATTGCCGGCATTGGCGAACCTCTACCAACGCGGCCTCGCCAACGGGCTGGATGTGCAACTTATTGGACGAGAGGCATTGCGCGAAATCGAGCCGTACGCCAGCGGTCTCCAGGCGATTCGCGTCGCATCGACCGGCATCGTCAACTATCGTGCGGTGGCGGCCAAGCTGTCCGAACTTTTCCAGTCGAGAGGCGGCGAAGTATACCTGAACCAAAGCGTCGAAAATATTATTGCGCGGGCCGACGGCATCACCGTGTTGACGCGGACCGATGTGTTCGCCGGCCGTCATTTGATTTCCTGCGCGGGCTTGCAAAGCGATCGCGTGGCGCGCCAGGCGGGCGCGCGAGTGCCTGCCAAGATCGTGCCTTTTCGCGGTGAATACTATAACTTGCGACCAGAGAAACGACACTTGGTGCGCGGCCTCATCTACCCTGTTCCCAACCCGGCCTTTCCCTTTTTGGGAGTACATTTCACGCGCATGATCGGCGGCGAAGTTCACGCCGGCCCCAACGCGGTGCTCGGCTTCCGGCGCGAGGGCTATCGCTGGACGGATATCAACCTTGGCGATTTGGCGGAAACGCTAATGTTCCCAGGTTTCGCCAAACTGGCGGCGCGTTATTGGCGCGAAGGCTTGAAGGAAATGGCGCGCTCGCTCAGCAAGGCAGCCTTCACACGCGGTCTGCAACGCCTGCTGCCGGATGTTACTGCCGCCGATCTCGTTCCCACTCATGCGGGAGTGCGCGCGCAAGCCTTGCGCCCCAATGGAACACTGATCGAGGACTTTCTCATCGTCAAAAGCGGACGTGCCTGGCACGTTTGCAACGCGCCGTCACCAGCCGCCACGGCTTCATTGGAAATAGGAAACTATATCGCGGCTCAAGTCGCAGGGGCGGCCTGAAAACCCCATGATTTTCATTGAAACCAAATTGCCGGGCGCGTTCGTCGTCGAGTTAAAGCGGCTCGATGATGAGCGCGGTTTCTTCGCGCGCAGTTGGTGCGCGGAGGAATTCGCGGCGCACGGGCTGAATCCTCGGTTGGCGCAGTGCAACGTCTCGTTCAATAAACGGGCCGGTACCTTACGTGGTCTGCACTTTCAGCGGCCACCTTTCGAAGAAGCTAAATTGATTCGCTGTACCGCAGGCGGAATCTATGCCGTAATGGTCGATTTGCGTCCCACCTCGCCCACCCGCAAACAATGGGTGGCCGCAGAACTCAGCGTTGAGAACCACCGCATGCTCTATATCCCGGAAGGTTTCGCCGCTGGATTCCAAACGTTGTTCGATAATACCGAAGTGTTCTACCAAATGACGGAATCGTTTCATCCAGAGGCCGGCGGCGGCGTGCGATGGAATGACCCTGCCTTTGCCATCGAATGGCCGGAGGCCGACCGCACCATTGCGGCTCGCGACCGGGAATATGCGGATTTCGAACCATGAAACGCGTGCTCTTGACAGGTGCTGGCGGGTTTATCGGCGCGCAAGCCATGGCGCCGTTGTTACACCGCGGCTACCAGGTTCATGCCGTTCATTCGCGAACCCATGTGCCGGTCAACGCTCCACCCGAAGTCATCTGGCACCGGGCCGACCTCATGGATCAAGATGTCGTAACGGCACTTATGGACCGAATCCGGCCGTCGCACTTGCTTCATTTCGCCTGGTATGTGCAGCCGGGTCAATTTTGGAACTCCGCGGAAAACTTTCGTTGGGTGGCGGCCAGCTTGGGTCTGCTGCGGGCTTTCTCCGCAAATGGAGGTCGGCGCGTGGTGATGGCCGGCACCTGCGCCGAATACGACTGGGCCGGCGGATTGCTGGAAGAAAACAGCACCCCGCTGGCGCCGCGAACCCCTTATGGCGTGTGTAAACACGCTCTTCGCTTGCTGCTGGATTCCTACGCCGAAACCAACGAATTGAGCGTGGCGTGGGGACGCATTTTCTTTTTGTACGGCCCGCGAGAATATCCGCAACGGCTGGTGGCGTCGACCATTGGCAATCTGCTGGCCGGACAACCGGCGCTTTGTTCCGAGGGTAGCCAGCGCCGTGACTTCCTCCACGTCGCGGATGTGGCGGCGGCGTTCGTGGCGCTGCTGGATAGTTCCGTGCGCGGGCCGGTCAACATCGCCTCCGGCCAACCGGTCGCCATTAAGGATTTGGTCCTTCAAATCGGCGATCTGTTGGGACGCCGCGATCTCATTCGGATTGGAGCATTGCCCAGCAAGGAAAATGAGCCCGCCGAACTGGTGGGCGCGGTGCGGCGCCTTGGCGACGAGGTGGGTTGGTCGCCATCGTACAGTTTGGAGAGCGGATTGGGGGAGACGGTGGCGTGGTGGAGGGCGACCGGCGCCGCTGGTAGCGAGAGGCGAGAACGGTGAATATCGTTTTTCGTGAAACGGTTGTGATAGCGGCCTATGTAGGCAATATTCGGAAGGCCAGACCTGATAAAATTAGGTGCGTTGTAGACTTCACGATCTGCCCCATACGTATTCGGCTGTAACATCCGATCGAGTGACGAAATTGGGTGGGCTTCGCAGGTTCCCCCATATGAGGGGTTGGAGCGAGCAGTCCCTTGGTGCAAAAAGTTTTTATATGCGTGAGGAAGCCAAAGTCATTCGCGAGCGCATTCTCGGATTGGTACGCGAGTACCATGCGGCCGAGTATGCCCAGCCACGACCTTTCGAGCCGGGAATAACACCCATTCAGTGCGCGGCGCGGGTCTTCGATGAGCACGAGATGGTGTTGCTGGTCGATGCATCACTCGATTTTTGGTTAACCACCGGACGCTATGCCGCGGAGTTCGAAGCCGCTTTCGCCCGGTTTTTCGGGTTGCGCCACGCTTTGCTCGTGAACTCGGGCTCCTCGGCGAACCTGCTCGCGCTCTCGGCGCTCACTTCCTCGCGGTTAGGCGAACGCCGGCTTAAGCCGGGCGACGAAGTGATTACGGTCGCGGCGGGATTTCCCACGACCGTGAATCCCATCTTGCAAAACCGGCTGATTCCGGTATTCGTGGATGTCACGATTCCCACGTATAATATCGACGCAAGCCAGCTCGAAGCGGCGCGTTCGGAGCGCACGCGCGCCATTGTGGTGGCGCATACTCTGGGCAACCCTTTCGATGTGGAGGCGGTAACCGCCTTTGCCAGGAAGCACGACCTCTGGCTCATCGAGGATTGTTGCGATGCAGCGGGTGCGACTTATGGAGGGCAACTCGTAGGGACTTTCGGCGATCTCGCCAGCGTGAGTTTTTATCCGGCCCACCAAATGACCATGGGCGAAGGCGGTTGCGTGCTGACCGACCGGCCATTGCTGAAAACCCTGGTGGAATCGTTCCGCGATTGGGGCCGCGATTGCTGGTGCAACCCCGGCGACAGCAATACCTGCGGCAAACGGTTTGGCTGGAAATTGGGCGAATTGCCCGCCGGCTACGACCATAAATATATCTATTCGCATATCGGCTACAACATGAAAGTAACCGATATGCAAGCCGCGGTCGGGGTTGCTCAATTGGCGAAATTGCCCGATTTCATCGCGGCCCGGCGCCGCAACTTTAAGATGCTTTACGAAGGCTTGAAGGATCTCGAAGCCCACTTCGTTCTGCCCGAACCCACTCCCAACAGCGACCCCAGTTGGTTCGGGTTTCCGCTGGCGGTGCGCCCTGGAGCCCCATTTACGCGGCTGCAAGTGGTGGAGCACCTGGAGGCGAGCAAAATCGCCACCCGCGAGCTTTTTGGCGGCAACCTGGTGCGCCAACCACTGTACCGGGAGTCGGAGTATCGCGTGGTGGGGGAGCTGAAGAATTCGGATTTCGTGATGGAGAACGCGTTCTGGATCGGGGTTTATCCGGGGTTGACGACGGCGCAGATCGAGTTCATGATCGAGACGCTGCATTCGTTGGCGGTGCCATTTCGGAGTTAATGCGATGCCAACCAGACATCCGATTATTGAGGGGGATCTCGCGAAAATCGTCTCGTCTCCGCTTCCGTGGTCCAAGTTCGCCGGCAAAACCGTTCTCATTAGTGGCGCCAGTGGATTTCTGCCGGCCTACATGGTGGAAACTCTCCTCTATCTCAATGAGACACAAAATATGGGTATCCAAGTGCTGGGCTTGGTGCGCAATTCGATCACGGCCCGCAAGCGGTTTGCATTCTACGAAGGCCGCAATGACCTGAAGCTGCTCATACAAGATGTATGCGACCCTATTTCCATCGAAGGCCATGTCGATTTTGTGATCCATGCGGCCAGCCAGGCCAGCCCAAAGTTCTACGGAATCGATCCGGTTGGTACCTTTTCGGCCAATGCAATCGGCAGCCATAACATGTTGCGAGTGGCCCGAGACAATCATGCCGAAGGATATTTATTTTTCAGTAGTGGTGAAGTTTACGGCCAGGTGGACCCTGCGAAGGTTCCTATTCGGGAGGATTATTTTGGTCCGTTGGACCCGACCGACCTCCGATCGTGTTATGGCGAAGGAAAACGCGCCGGTGAAACCCTGAGTGTCGCTTGGTGGAAACAATTTGGAGTGCCGGCGAAAATCGTGCGGCCGGCTCACACTTACGGTCCAGGACTTAAACTTGATGACGGCAGGGTCTTCGCCGACTTTATTTCGGATGTCGTTCACCATAGAGATATTGTGATGAAGAGCGATGGCAGCGCGATTCGACCCTTCTGCTATTTGGCCGACGCGGTAGTGGGATACTTTACCGTGCTGTTGTTGGGGCAGTGCGGTCAAGCCTACAACATCGCGAACGATCAGTGTGAGATTAGCATCTTAAACTTAGCGAAAGAATTGGTGCTGCTTTTTCCCGAAAAAGGTTTGCGAGTCGTTAGAACATCGGTTGCCGGACATGAACATCACAGTCCCGTGGTTCGCGGCACAGCGAACATCAGTAAGGTTCGAGCATTAGGATGGAACCCGACTACTTCGATCCAAGAAGGGTTTCGGCGGACGATCGATAGTTTTTCATCGCTCTTTAATTAAAATTTATGATTAAGCTCTCCGATTATGTTTTGCAGTTTCTTGTGCAGCGGGAAGTGCGCCACGTCTTTCTTTTGACGGGCGGCGGCGCCATGCATCTTAACGATTCGTTGGGGCGGACTCCGGAAATCGAGTATTTTTGTTGTCTGCACGAACAAGCAGCAGCAATTGCCGCGGAGGCATATGGCAAAATTACCAACCGTCCTGGCGTCGTTATGGTGACCACCGGTCCGGGAGGCACTAACGCCATTACAGGTATTGCGGGAGCCTGGCTCGATTCGACGCCGTGCCTTGTCATTTCCGGCCAGGTAAAGCGTGCTGATCTCAAAGGTTCCTCGGGAGTGCGCCAGATCGGAGTGCAGGAACTGGATATCGTAAACATAGTGAAGCCAATTACAAAATATGCGGAGTTGGTGATCGACCCGACCACTATTGCCTATCATTTGGGAAAAGCGTTCCACTTGGCCACGACTGGGCGACCTGGCCCGGTGTGGATCGACATTCCACTGGATGTGCAAGCAAGCTTGATCGACGCCGATGCTCTTCCTCCCTTTGTACTTGAAGCCGAACCGCCAAGCGCAGTACTTGCCGGGCAAGCTGAAAGTGTCCTGGCGCTCCTGCGCGAAGCCGAGCGACCGATATTATTGGCCGGTAATGGAGTTAGGCTTGCCAATGGGGTTGACGAATTTCATCGCGTTGTTAAATTGCTGGGGATTCCAGTCCAAACGAGTTGGTTAACCAGTGATTTCATTGAATATGATGATCCACTTTATGCCGGAAAACCGGGTGGCATGGCAGCTCGCGGCGCCAATTTTGCGTTACAGAATTGCGACCTTTTGATCAGCATCGGCTGCCGGCTGGACATGGTGATGACCGGATATGCGCACGACCGGCTTGCCCGAGCAGCCAAAAAAGTAATGGTGGATATCGATTCGGCTGAGTTGGCAAAAATGCGTACCCCGATCGATCTATCGATTCACGCCAATGCACGAGATTTCTTGACAGAGATTCTGCGACAGTCGGACTCGGTCGAATCCAAGAATCGCTCGGCATGGATAAGTCGTTGTAATGATTGGAAGAAGCGCTATCCCATCGTGCTCAATGAGCACCGACAACAGAGTCCAGGGGTAAGTACTTACTACTTGACCGAAGTGCTGAATGAGGAATTGTCCGCAGATACGACCGTGGTTTCGGGTAGTTCGGGTACGGGTATAGAAATCTTCTTGCACGCTGTGAAGTCCCGTGCGGGGCGACAGATTGTCTTCACGACCGGCTTGGGTGCGATGGGTTTTGGTATTCCCGCTGCTGTGGGCGCTTGTATCGCGACGGGTCGCGCCGAGACAATGTGTATCGATGGCGACGGTGGCTTCGTTATGAACGTTCAGGAATTGGAGACGGTGGCGCGCCTCAATTTACCCATCAAATTCTTTGTCTTGAACAATCAGGGTTACGCTTCGATACGTAATTCGCAACGGCTCTATTTTGGGGAAGATGCCGTGTATGGCGCGGATGCCACGAGCGGCGTTACTTTGCCGCCACTGAAAAATATAGCATGTGCTTTTGGCTTGCCATTCGCGCGAATTTCCGATCAGGTCAATTTGCACCAGCAGGTGCGGGCCGTGCTGGATACCGCGGGGCCGATCGTTTGTGAAGTCATGGTTCCTCCCGAGGAACAAAGGGCACCGCGCATTTCCACGGTTCAGCGTCCGGACGGCAGCATGGCATCGCGTCCTCTTGAGGATATGTGGCCGTTCCTTGATCGCGCCGAGTTCTTGGAAAACATGATCATTCCCGCTATTGTGGAATGAACGGTGGTGAAAGGAACCCACGGCATGAAGATTTTGATGGTTGGATTAGGCGCAATAGGCCAAAGACACGTGCGCAATTTGCGAACGATTCTCGGCGATGGCCTGGAACTGCTTGCCTATCGGGTGCGCGGTCGAAGCCAGGTTTTGACGGATTTGCTGGAAGTCGAAGTAGGCGGCGCGCCGGAATCAAAATATGGTATTGTCACATATGACGATCTGAATGAAGCACTTGCGCAAAGGCCGGAAATCGTCTTTGTGTGTAACCCCAGCAGCTTGCATTTGGATGTGGCAATGCAGTGCGCGCAGGCTGGCTGTCACCTTTTTGTGGAAAAGCCCCTGTCGCATGATTGGGCAGGAGTGGAAGACTTTTTGCAAGTTGTAGACCAGGGAAAGTTGGTGACCTTTGTAGGTTACCAAATGCGGTTTCATCCTTGCTGGCGCGATGTGCAACACGAGTTGCAGGCGGGCGCCATTGGGCGTTTGCTGGCGGCTCGGTTCGCGAACGGGGAATACCTACCCGACTGGCATAAATATGAAGATTACCGAGAATCGTATGCCGCACGTCGTGAGTTGGGCGGTGGAGTTATCTTGACGCAGATACACGAGTTCGACTTAATTTACTCATTATGCGGATTGCCACGGCGAGTAGCGGCGTTGGGTGGACATGTCAGCAGTCTGCAAATCGATGTGGAAGATGTGGCAAGTTCACTTTTCGATTGCACTATAGCGGGGCGCAGCGTCCCGGTACATTTGCACCAGGATTTTTTACAACGTCCACCGGTGCGAAACTGCGAACTGATTGGCGATGCGGGAAAAATGACGGTGGACTTTAATTTGCCTTCGTTACTCACGTACGACAGTTCGGGACAATTGGTTAACGAACGTACGTTTTCCGACTTTCATCGCAACGATATGTTCGAGGCCGAAACGAGGCATTTTATCGACTGTGTTCGCGACGGAACGCAGCCCCTGATATCGGTGCGCGACGGTGCTCAAAGCCTTCGCATGGCCCTGGCCGTTAAGAAGTCATTGCAAACCGGAGGATATGTGAATCTCAATTAGCAGTGGCGAAAGGACGAATGCATGACGGCAAAGACTCCTCAACAGTTATTCGATCTTACCGGAAAGGTCGCGGTTATCACGGGTGGTAGCGGCTTTCTTGGCCAGCGGCACGCGGAAACCATCGCGGCTGCGGGCGGCACACCGGTAATTATCGATATAGAATCGAGTCGGTCATACGCCCAAACGATGAAGCTTCAGGAAACCTATGGCGTGCCGGCCAGCGCATTGGTGGCGGATATTGCCGATGAAACCCAGGTCGAAGAGTTGCTGCGACAGATCCTCGCCGCCCACGGCAGGATAGATATCCTGGTGAACAACGCCGCAAACAATCCGAAAGTCGAAGACCCAGCCGCCCTCGGGTGGTCGCGTTTCGAGAACTTTCCGCTCGGCCAGTGGGATGCCGACTTGCGAGTGGGACTCACGGGCACGTTCATCTGCTGTAAAGTGTTTGGCTCTCACATGGTTCGTCAAGGTGGCGGTTCCATTATTAATATCGCCTCAATTTACGGCGTGATTGCGCCGGATCAACGTTTATACCGCATCGAAGGTTTGGCGGCGGAGGATCAGCCAACCAAGCCGGTGAGCTACACTGTCGTGAAATCGGCAATACTGGGCTTAACGATGTATCTTTCCGTGTACTGGGCGCCGCGCATGGTACGCGTCAACTCCATTTCGCCGGGAGGAATCTATAACGGTCAGCTCGAAAGTGACGTGAAGCGTCTTAGCGATGTTGTTCCTCTCGGACGCATGGCGGAAGCCGATGAGTTGTCCGGAGCATTGCTCTACTTGAGTTCTTCCGCATCGTCGTACGTGACGGGCCTGAATCTACTGGTGGATGGCGGTCGGAGTTGTTGGTAGCCGGATTTGAGTCTAATGGTATGAAAAATCATCGTGACACAACCTCGCACCAAGCCGATTCGGCCAGCAAGCGGGAATTGGAAGGCCTATTGGCTGAATCGGTCGAAGATGCCACGCAACGCGCGTTTGAAACTTTCGATCGAAACTCTATTCCTAATTGTGAGAACTTAATACTGTGCGGTGCTGGTGGTTTGGGACGACGAACGCTCGCGGGGTTGAAATCGCTGGGAATGGTCCCCATCGCGTTTACCGATAACAACGTTTCATTGCACGGAACCACCGTCGATGGTGTTCTCGTCTTGCCGCCTCGGGAAGCTGCCGCAAGGTTTGGGCGAAGCGCTACGTTTGTTGTGACGATCTGGCGAGCCGGAGGTTCGCATCGTTACGGAGCGACGCGGCGTCAACTTACAGAGTTAGGCTGTAGCAATGTCGTTTCCTTCGCGGCATTGTATTGGAAATACTTCGAGGTTTTTTTGCCCTATTACTGCCAAGATGTACCTGCCAAGATTATACGCCAGGCCAGCGCGGTGCGCGCGGGTTATGACTTGTGGGGGGACGACCAATCTCGACAAGAGTATGTCGACCAGGTGCGCTGGCGACTCGCCCTGGATTTCGAGGGACTAACCTCACCGGTGGGCCAGGAACAATATTTTGCAGCGGATTTAATTTCATTGAGTGATTCGGAAGTGTTCGTTGATGCTGGCGCATACAACGGCGATACCTTCCGCAGCTTCACCGAACTCACGGCCAACAAATTCGAGCATTACTGGGCGTTCGAGCCTGATCCAATTAATTATCGGGCACTGCAGAACCTGATCGAGCATTGGCCGGCGGATTTACAGGCCAAAGTGACGTGCGTGGAAGCAGCCGTGGGATCAAGCCAAAAGACGATCCTTATCGAACCCACCGGTACGGTTTCCAGCGCTACGGGACACGGTTCCGTTGAGGTTCCTTGTGTCAGATTGGATGACACTCTCTCCGGCAGCTCTCCGACTTTCCTGAAATTAGACATCGAAGGGGCTGAGCCAGATGCATTGATAGGGGCGCGACGCATTATAGAAACGTATGCACCCATCGTTACAGTTTGTGTGTATCATCAGCAAGATCATTTGTGGCGGCTACCGTTATATATTAATAGTATTAGCGACAAATACAGTTATTTCCTGCGTCCCCACAATGAGGAGGGCTGGGATCTTGTCTGTTATGCCATTCCGCATAGTCGTCTTCGCAAAACTTAGGAAATATCCGTTCCGCCGCTATATGTCGGCGGCAAACAAATATGCCCGGTCCTATGAGGACGTGACACAGTATGATTATCGAAAAAAACATTTCAAAATACATCATTTTCGGCGAAGATAGCTTGATTAACGCTTTGAAGCGCATGTGCGACAATGGCACACGGTTTATCTTCTCGGTGACTGAATCAGGGATATTGGAAGGTCTCTTAACCGATGGCGATTTGCGACATTGTATCGTCAAGGAAAAATCTCTCAATCTCAATCAACCGGTAAATCATTTTCTCAATCGCAATTACAAATTTGCTCATATAGACGATGACCCCCGAATGATCCAGGCGCATTTCACGGAAAAAATTCAGTTCGTTCCTCTACTCGATAAGAAAGGTCGTTTAGTAGCTATAGCGCGCAAGCAGTTCGATAGTGTCGAAATTGGTCCGTTCACTATAGACGACGATGCACCGACCTTCATTATTGCGGAGATTGGAATCAATCACAATGGCAGTTTGGAGTTGGCGAAACAACTGATCGACAAAGCTTCTGAAGCAGGCGCCAATTGTGCGAAGTTCCAGATGCGAGACCTCGCCACGCTCTATCGAAATGCTGGAGATGCCCAGGACGCTAGTGAAGACCTTGGCTCGCAATATATCCTCGAAATACTGTCCGAAGCGCAGTTAACACAAGAAGAGATGTATAAAGCATTCGATTATTGCAATGAAGTTGGGATATTACCATTATGTACCCCTTGGGATGCTACCAGCTTGGTGTCGCTGGAAAAGTATGGATTACTAGCATACAAGATCGCATCGGCCGATTTCACAAATCATGATTTCATTAGGGCCGTGGCGGACACCGGAAAACCCCTACTGTGTTCCACGGGGATGTCCACCGAAGATGAAATCGTCGAGACGGTCGGCTTGTTGAAGCAAATAGGAGCGATGTTCGTGTTGTTACACTGTAACTCCACCTATCCGGCACCTTTCAAAGACCTGAATCTAAATTATCTTGAACGACTCAAAGAAATCGGCGAATGTCCAATTGGCTATTCCGGACATGAGAGGGGCGTACACGTGGCTCTGGCCGCCGTGGCCAAGGGTGCTCGAGTTATCGAGAAACATATCACGATCGATAAAAGCTTGCGAGGTAACGACCACAAAGTGAGTCTGCTACCGGACGAGTTCCGAGATATGGTCAATGGCATTCGTGAGATCGAGCAAGCGATGGGGTCGGCCATGGAACGGAAGATATCCCAAGGCGAATTGATGAATCGCGAGAATCTATCCAAAAGCTTGGTTGTAAATTGCGACCTCATAGTCGGGGACATTATTACCGTGGAGATGCTCGATGTCAAGAGCCCGGGTAAAGGTTTGCAACCAAACCGAAAAAAGCAACTCATCGGTCTTAGAGCTAAACGAAACTTTAAGCCCGGCGATTTTTTCTATTTGAGCGATTTGATTTCTGAGGATGTCGTTGCGCGCCGTTACAATTTTCGACGTCCGTGGGGGGTGCCAGTTCGTTATCATGACTTTCAAACCTTACTCGCCAAGTCGAATCCAGATTTTCTTGAGTTCCATCTCAGCTACAAAGACATGGAACAGGATCCGCAGAATTTTATTGCAGAGTCCTACGACTTGGATCTTGTTGTGCATAGCCCCGATCTCTTCGCCGGAGATCATATTTTGAACCTGTGTGCGATCGATGAAAAATACCGAAAGCGCTCGGTGGATGAATTGCAGCGAGTGATAGACTTGACGCGCATGCTTAAGCCTCGCTTTAAACGCGCGGTTCGCCCCTTTATCGTGGCGAGCTTGGGAGGATTTACGCAAGACGAGCCAGCACCCGCCTCCGATTTAAAATCGATGTACGAACTGATCGCATTGAGTTTAAGCGAACTGGATAGAGAGGGTGTTGAAATAATAGCCCAAACACTTCCTCCCTTTCCTTGGTATTTCGGGGGCCAATTGTATTTAAATCTATTTGTCGATCCACTCGATACGGCTGAATTTTGTGCGTCCCACGGGCTCCGGTTGTGTTTGGATACATCGCATTCAAAACTGGCTTGCAATCATTTTAAATGGTCATTCAAGGAGTTCATCGATTGCGTCGCGCCTCATAGCGCTCATTTGCATATTGCCGACGCAAAAGGCGTGGACGGTGAGGGATTGCAAATTAACGAGGGGGACATCGACTTCCCCGATCTGACGGAAAAACTGGACCTGTTGGCTCCGCGCGCTTCGTTTATTCCGGAAATATGGCAGGGCCATAAAAACGAAGGTGAGGGGTTTTGGGTTGCGTTGGACCGTCTCGAAGGATTGTTTTGTTAACAGAAGTAAATCGATACGGGGAGGTTTCAGCTCGTGACTGAAATCGATATTCAAGCTCGCAAATGCCCCGTTTGTGATAGCGTGGCGAACACATTATTGTATCGACAAAAGTTTGCCCAATTCGCTCAAGGCGGACTGCTGTCGGGTTACGATATTGTAACTTGCAACAATTGTGGATTTGGCTACGCCGATCATATTCCACCGCAATCATGGTTCGATGCATATTATCGCGATTTATCGAAATATGAATACCCACAACGCGCAGGAGAAGAATCTCAATGTGATCGAGAACGCTATGTCCACATGTCCCAATACCTCGCGCCATTCATAACCCCGGAATCGAACATTCTAGATTTTGGTTGCGCAACCGCAGGTCTGCTGCATGAATTGAAACAACGCGGCTTCGGTCGTGTAACCGGAATAGATCCATCGCCGACCTGCTCATTGGCAGCACGCAAGCTATACGACATCAATGTCTTAACAACCGATCTAAGCACCGCTCATGTGCCGGACAAATCATACGATTTGATCATTCTTACCGGTGTACTCGAGCACATTGTCAACGTACGATCCGCGCTTCAAAAGATGCATGGTTGGTTAGTAAAGGATGGAATTATCTTTGTTGACGTTCCCGATGCAACTGCTTTTTCAGATTGGCCGGACGCCCCTTATCAGGCATTTAGCACCGAGCACATCAATTTTTTCAGCAGGTCATCCTTGGCGGCAGCCATGTTGCGCAACGGCTTTGGAGTAGTCGATCAGAGAGAAGTGGATCGATACTATACTCGTGGTACGATTATGCCATCGACCATTGGCATATATCGAAAAGTCGAAGTCCGTGTCAATGCAACGATTCCTGATATGGAAACGCAGCCGTGCTTATTAGAGTACATTCGTTTATCCGCGCAGCGAGAGAATCGAATTAAGTTGGCGATTGAAGCAATCGTCTCATCGGGTGAAGAAATTATTGTCTGGGGCGTAGGGACGCATACCCTTCACTTGATGGAAACAACCAATTTGACGGATGCCAATATCGTTGCTTTCGTGGACTCCAACACGAACTATCAGGGGAATTCGCTGAAGGGCGTTCCGATTATTTCGCCTCAAATGTTGACACAACATAAACAGCCGATTCTGATATCATCGCGCGTGTTCCAGACTGAGATTCAGGATCAAATTCGCAATCACTTGAATCTTCCCAATGAAATCATTTGCCTCTATGACGATATTGAGGGTGTTGAACCACGTTAGTGTGTGGAATCGATTAATTCATGAATCTCGAACAACTTAAATCAAGATACTTATCCGGGGCTCTCGAAAAGGGAGAATACATTAAGCAAATGTGCGCGCTGCACGCGCATCTTTTTGAGTACCCGTCGCTGATCGCCGATGCGGATATCGAGAGCATAGAAATTCGACGCGACTCGGTGATCGTGACCAGTCGCGATTGCGGTGTCAGGCTGATTCTCGATATTCACGATACCGGAAGCCCTGGGATCGGGCTGCTGAATTTCGGCGCGTATGAGAGGGGTGAAGCCGGAATGTTTTTCCGCCTGATCCAAGGGAGCGGCGACGTGTTGGATATCGGCGCCAACCTCGGATGGTATAGTCTGAATATCGCAAAAAGGTTTCCTCAAAAAAGAGTCCATGCGTTCGAGCCAGTGCCTACTACATTTGCAAAGTTCGAGGCCAACATCCGGTTAAATGGTCTGAATAACATCTCTCCTTATAATGTTGCGCTATCGGACAAATCCGGCGCGGTGATCGTCTATTTACCCTCTCGTAGTGGGGCTGCGTCCATGCAGGATCTTTCGGGGGAGCAATCTGTCCAGGAAGTGAGATGTATGACCGACAGGCTCGATGACTTTGTGGAATCGAAAGGGATTGCGATCGGCTATATTAAATGTGACGTCGAAGGGGCGGAGTTGCTCGTATTTGATGGGGGGCTAAAAGCGATCGCTCGGGATCAACCGATTATATTAACGGAGATGCTCAGAAAGTGGTCCGCTCGCTTTGGTTATCATCCCAACAATATCATAGAATTGCTCCGAGGATTGGGTTACTCCTGCTTTGTTTTGCACGGCGATGGATTACGAAAGATACAATCCGTTAACGAAGAAACAATCGAAACAAATTACTTCTTCTTGCACGAGGACAAGCATACTCAACAGATATCGATTCTAAGTCGGTAGATGAATCGAATCGAGTTATTTTTTGCGGCGGTCTCGCCAGTATTTCGAATATCGCATGACTGAACAAGCGCCGCTTCTTTCCATCTGCATACCCACCTACAATCGTGCAAGGTGGATTCGTCGCAGTCTGGCGGCATGGATGCCGCAGGTGCGCGCAGCCGAAGGACTCGTGGAATTGGTGGTTTCGGATAACTGCTCAACCGATGAAACCCCCGAGGTCATCCGAGAGGCGTTGCAGCATGGCGAGTTTCGCTACAATCGAAATTCCAGTAACATCGAGGGCGGACCCAATATGCAAAAGTTGGCTTCCGAATTAGCTCGCGGAGAATTCGTTTGGTTGATGGGGGATGACGATATCCCTTATCACGATGTCGTCGAACGTATCCTCAACATATTGCGCACCCATCCTGAAATCGATTACGTTTATGCAAATTATAGTTTTTTACGCGTTGCCGAAGTCGATATAAATAAGGTAGGCCAAGCAGCGATGGAGGCACATTGCCCACCCGTAGGCGACGATCTCCGTGTGCGGTTTGTGCCGCAATTGAAGGAGTTGGTCGGGATTAACATGAACTGCTTCACCCCGATCTACTGTTCCATCATGCGCCGTCCCATGGCAGCCGAGGCTTTTAAATACAGCACGGACGAAGCATTTTCAACTGTCCGATCGGTGGCCGCGCATGCGGTATACATAGCGCACAACCTATTCAATCGACCGGCGTTTTACATGGGGCAGCCCTGTCTGATGGTGTCCGATGACGGAAGCTGGCCCGAGTATCTGCCGATTTATTATTTGACGATCTTGCCGAAGATATACGATCTATTTTTGGAAGCCGGCGCTGATTCAGGGGCGGTTCAGAAACTTCGAAAAGCATGGATCACAGATGCCGGGGTGCCAATTTGGCAGATGATGTCGGGGCAGCACGTTATGCTGCGCGAACGGTTATCGTTATGGAGATTTTTTTTCCGATATCGACGATATCCAAAGCTGTGGGGCATTTTTGCAGACCTGGGTCTACGTTATCTGGTGAACCGGTTACCTCCTTCCCAGATTGCCCGAATAAAAAAGTTGCGCAGGACATTGCGGTCACGATCCGGATAAATCGGCGCCAGCGCTATACTTAAGACGGCTGCATCGAGATAGCGACCGTCATCGCAATGCAAAGACCAATAACCATGCGTCCCCTCCTCTCGGTCTGCATTCCTACTTACAATCGGGCCGAATCTCTACGCCGCAGTTTGCGATGGTGGATCCCGCAGATTAATGAGAGTGGAGGCATGGTCGAACTTGTGGTTTCCGATAACTGTTCCACCGACCATACGCCACAAGTCATCAAGGAGGCGTTGCAGTACGGTGAATTTCGCCACAATCGAAATTCGAGCAACATCGGGGGCGGCCCCAATATGCACAAATTGGCTTCCGAATTTGCGCAAGGCGATTATGTGTGGTTGGTCGGCGATGACGACCTCCCGGGGAACGGTGCTGTAACGCGCACCCTCCGCGCTTTGCAGAATCACCCCGATATCGACTATGCGTACATCAATTACCGCTGCCTGCACGCGTTTTTGGGGATCGATGTCGAAGTCAGCAACCAAATGGAATTGGAAGCGCTTTGTCCGCCTATGACGCCGGACTTTTCGATGCGATATGTGACCAAGGTCAAAGAACTGGCGGGAATTAACGAACATTGTTTCACTCCAATTTACTGTTCCATTATGCGGCGGTCCATGGCGGCATCGGCATTTAAAAAAGGGCTGGGCCTCGAACCCTTCTCCACACTCGAATCGGCCGCCGGCCATGCCGTATACATCGTGGAGCACCTCTTCGATCGGCCAGGCTATTATGTCGGAGAGCCCTGCCTGATCGTATCCGACGCAATTAGTTGGCTGGAGTATCTGCCAGTGTATGCCCTGGTGCTTGTGCCGGAACTGCACACTCGATTCCTGGGAGCCGGTGTCGATCGCCGGGTCGTTGACGATCTGCGCCGCAGGTGGCTGCGCACGGCCGGGGTCGCGATCTGGTTTCTCATGACCAGTAAAAACATCGCGTGCCGCGAGCGCGTTTCGGTCTGGCGTTTTTGGCGGAATAACTGGCGTTATCCCCAGATGTGGTTCACACTGGGCGACCTGAGCCTGCGGTACGCAGTGAACCTGTTGCCGCGCCCCGTGGTGGTTCGATTGAAAGCTTTGCGGAATAAATTGACGCGATCAAAAACTCGAAAGACCGCTCCTGGTCCAGTGGGTGGCGGCAGCTAAAGTTTGACGCGATTCCACAAAGGAGGTGAAATCGATCGTTTCTAATTTGGGCTTGGTCAGCATCATCGTTCCCAGCTATAACTATGGGCGTTTCCTGGAACAATTTATTGGCAATTTGCGCGACCAGTCCTATTCCAACTGGGAGTGTATCCTGGTGGATGACGGCTCGAGAGACGATACCGAACGGGTGGCGCTCCGCCTTCAGGCAACCGAATCTCGCTTGCGTTATCTCCAACAGGAAAATGCCGGGCCATCGGCCGCCCGCAATCGGGGATTGGAGGAGTGTCGAGGCGAATACGTTCAATTCCTGGATGCCGATGATTTTTTGGAAGCGCGCAAGCTCGAGATTCAGGCCGGTTATCTCCACGAGCATCCGGAAGTCGATATCGTCTACGGAAACATGCGCTATTTTGGGGAAGCGGACGTGGGTGAACGTCCCATGGCGGAGTGGGGAAGCCCCAATCCCTGGCTGCGATATCCGTCGGGAACGGGTGACGCGGTGCTGAAAGATCTTTTGAGGGTCAATTTATCCACACCGAATGCCCCTCTCTTGCGTCGAAAAGTGCTAGATGCGGCGGGAGTATTCGATCCGGCAATGCGCCAGGTCGAGGATTGGGACTTTTGGATTCGCTGCGCTTTGAGCGGACAACGATTTCAATATTTGGATCGGCCCGGTAGCCTCGCCCTGGCACGCTCGCATGAGGCCAGCGCCAGCCGGAACGAATGCGCCATGCTGGCGAGCGAGTTGCGGATGCGGCAGCGATTGAGCAACGTGTTGCCCAATCGCCAATTGCGCCATATCAATCGGGCGGGATTTGCAGCCACGGCGGCGATTTTGGGGGTGCGGGAAGGTTTTGAAGGTAAACTCATTAGAGGTTGCGGCCGCTTGTATCAAGCCGCATTCATGACCGGCAATCTCAAATGGTTGTTGTACGCGCTCCTGCTGCCTTTGGCGGTTAACCGTTGGGGCCGCTTGATCGTTCGCAATTACAGGCCCGATCTCGTTCGCTGATATGACCAAGCCTACCTTTACCATCGTTCTCCCCTGCCATAATGGCGGCGATTACCTTAAGGAGTGCGTGGCCAGCGTTCTGGCGCAGGATTACGACGCGTTTGAATTGACGGTATTGGAGAACGGCAGCACCGATGGCTCATTGGAGTGGCTGCAAGCGATCGACGATCCGCGCGTAAGGTTGTATCCGTCGCCTTTGCTGACCATCGAGGCGAATTGGGCGCGGGCGGCGACCATTCCGAAATTGGAGTTTATGACTCTCATCGGTTGCGACGATCGCCTCGATGCGAATTACCTCCGGGTCATGGCCGATTTGATTGAGCGCTTCCCCGATGCCGGACTGTACCACGCCCATTTTCGGTTCATCGATAAGCGTGGCGATGTGATTCGCTCTTGCGGCAGGTTGCCGGAGCAGGAAACCGCGGCGGGATATATTGCCGCCCTCTATACATATTGCCGAGATACTTACGGCACGGGTTACTTGATGCGTTCGAAGGCTTACGATGTATTCGGAGGAATACCCCCTTTCGAAGGATTGCTGTTCGCCGACGATGCGTTATGGATCGGTATGATGCAAGACAAGTATAAGGCAACAGCGCCGGAAGAATGCTTTTCATGCCGATTGCATAACGCGAGCGCGGGGCGATCGGCCCCCTGGCAATCATGGTTGAACAGCATGCGCGACTATATCCGGTTCCTCAAAAAAGTCGCTGCCAAAGACCCGATGTTTTCCGCAGCACTGGCCGAGTTCGGCCCACCTTATTTCATGAACTACTGCCAAAGCCTGTACAAGTTGGCAATGGTACAAGCGACCAAGCAAAATAGGCGAGTGGAAAATGACGTTGCGGAGCGACTGGCGGGGGTCCTGGCCGAGATCGCGCCCGATGGGACGCTGAATTTGAATGTCTTCGCTAAAAGCCGAACCATGCGATTGCGGCGTTTCATCAATAGTAGCTATGTAACGCGGATGATTTACAATCTTTTCATTCTAGTGAAACACGGGGAGTGGAAAGGCCGCCTGCTCCACTGAATCTTATGTCAGAGCCTACCTTCACGATTATCGTGCCGTCGTACAACGGGGGCGACTATCTCAAGGCGTGTGTGGGCGCCATTCTCGCCCAGAATTACGCCGGCTTCGAGTTGGCGGTTTTGGAAGATGGCAGCACGGATGGCTCTCTCGAATGGCTACAAGAAATAGACGATCCGCGTCTCAAGTTATATCCGGCTGGACATTTGGGCATTGTCGAAAACTGGGCGCGCGCCGTCTCTATTCCCAAATTGGAATACATTACGATCGTGGGACAGGATGATTTGCTCGATCAGGATTATCTGAAAGTGATGTCCGCGCTCATTCGACGCTTCCCGGATGCCTGTTTGTATCACGCTCATTTTCGTTATATCGATGAGGGGACTCATCTTATTCGCGCCTGTGGACTTCTGCCGGAGCGAGAAACCGCGGCAGAATATATCGCTGCCCTTTTTTCGCGAAGCCGCGATACTTATGGCACCGGCTACCTGATGCGATCCGGCGACTACGATGCGCTTGGCGGCATCCCGCATTTTGAAAAGTTATTGTTCGCCGATGATGCCCTGTGGATCGCCATGATGCAGCTTTCCTATAAAGCGACGGCAAGCGAAGAGTGCTTCTCTTGTCGCCTTCACACAGTGAGTACGGGAGCATCGGCCCCATGGGAATCGTGGTTAAATGGTATGTCCGCTTACATATCGTACTTGCAAAACATGGCGGCAGACGATACCGCGATCGCCACGGCATTGGCTCGGTACGCGCCCGCCTATTTTTTGCAAAACGCCCGCGAAATTTATATGCGAGCCATCGTTCAGGCGACAAAGGCAAATAAGCATATCGCGCAGGATGTTACCGAGCGAATCGCGAAAATCCTCGCGATAATAGCCTGCGAGGAAGTTCCCAAACTTTATGCGTTCAAGGAGTCCAAGCCATGTCGCCTCCGTCAATTCATCAATGCCACCGCGATTACCCGATTTCTTTATAATTCCTACATCTGGGCCAGACACGGTGAATGGAAAGGGAAACGAGTCAGGTAGACTTAGGCGATAGGCTCTGGGCAATAGGCGATGGGAAATTCTGTTGACATCACGGTTTCGATTGCATCCTATAATACGCGCGATTTGTTGCGTGCGTGCTTGGCTTCGCTGCGGGCTCGACACGAGGCAGGCGAAGCGACGTTGCAAGTCATCGTGGCCGATAATGGCTCGACCGATGGCAGCCTCGAGATGGTGGCCGAGGAGTTTCCCGAAGTCGTTGGCTTCTACACCGGGGGGAATCTGGGTTATGGCCGGGCCAACAATATGGCGTTCGAGCAGGCTCGCGGACGCTATTTCCTGATTCTCAATCCCGATACCGAGGTTCCGCCGGGCGCGCTGGCGACATTGCGGGATTTCCTGGAGGCCAACCCGACGGCCGGCGGCGCGGGGCCGCAGCTTTTCTATCCCGACGGCCGGCTTCAGACATCCTATGGAACCGATCCGCATTTCTTCGGTATTTTTTGCGAGCAAGTCTTTTTGAGCCGGCTGGTCCCTGGAGCCGACAGCGCGGAGGCACAAACCGTTGCCGCCACGGCGAGCGAACCACGCGAGGTGGAACAAATCTGCGGCGCGGCGCAGTTTCTGCGCGCCGAGGCCTACCGGGGAGTGGACGGATTCGATCCGGCCTACTTCATGTATCACGAGGATGTCGATCTCAATATCCGGCTCCGTCGCGTCGGGTGGAAGTTGTTCTTCGTGCCGAGCGCGAGCATCGTGCATCATCTGGGCGCCAGCAGTTCGCGCGATTGGCAAACGCGGGCGCGCATGGTTTCCGCGCTCAACCACAGCCGCTACTACTCTTTTAGCCAGCACGAAGGCCGCGCCCGCGGCGCGGCCCTGAAGGGCCTCTTCATAGCCGGTGCCGCTTTGCGCTTGGCGGGCTGGAGTTTGTGCGCGCTGGCCCGGCCCGCGGCGCGCGAGAAGGTCAAATTGTTTCGCAGTGTGTTGCGCAACGCAGTGAGAATGAAACCAACTAGCCCCAGCGGAACAGAGCGCGATTGAGGGTCGTATGCGACTCCAAATGTCGACGGGCTTGGGTATAGTTATATTGTATCGATACTATAATCAAATGCCCACCGTGGCGCCGAATGAAAAGGAATGGAATTCATGATTAAGATCCCCATGACGGAATTTCAACAACGCGTCGCGCTTATCCAGGAGGCATTAGAGCGGGACAATCTCGATGCCGTGGTGGTGTATGGCGACGAGTATCGCAAGGAGAGTCTGCGCTACGTGTCCAATTTTTGGCCGATCTTCGAGCGTGGAGCTTGCTTTATTCCGAAGCGTGGCAAACCCATTTTGGCGGGCGCGCCGGAGGGCGAAAATTACGCGCGCGAGATGTGCGTATGGGACGATGTGCGCAATATCAAGGAATTCGCTTGCGTATCGGTGCCCGAAGAGATCGATTATCCCCTGGCCAACTTTTCTTCGCTCCACGATATTCTGCGCGAAGTATTGAATGGCGGCAGCCGCTTAGGGTTGGTGGGACAATGGGATATTCCAGCCCCCATTTTCGACCGATTGCGCAGCGCCGTGCACGGCGTTGAAATTGTCGATGCGGCGGCTATTTTGCAGGAGATGCGGCTCATCAAAACCGAGGCGGAAATCGCCTGTCTGGCGGAAGCGGGGCGGCAGGCGTGCATCGGTTACGAACAGCTCATCCAGCATGCCGTTCCCGGCAACACCGAAGCCATGGCAGCCGGCGCCGCCGAAGGCGCGGCGCGCATGGCGGGCGCGGAAGATATCAACTTCATGGTCTTCGGCAGCGGGGTTCGCACCGCAACTATCATCGGCCGCGCCACGAACAAGCTCATAGAAGACGGCGATATGATCATGGCAGCCATGGCGGTGCAGTATGAGGGCTATGTCTCGACCGTCGAATATCCGTTCGTGGCGGGTAAGGCATCTGACGCGCAGAGGCGTTTTCTCAGCGCGCTCTTTGAAGCGGCCAATGTACAGATCGAATATTTGAAGGATGGCGCCATCAGTGGCGACATGGTGCGCGCCGTGAAAGCGGTCTTTAAGAAGCACGATCTAGAACGCTACGATGTCTACCCGCCCATGCATGGCATCGGTCTAGCCGAAGCCGAATCGCCTTATCCCGATGCGAATGCAACCTATCCTCTGCGCAGCCGCATGTGCGTCAATTCGGATATCAGCTTGTTTGGACATCCGGCGGGTTCCAATCGATTGGAAGAAGGGTTCGTTGTCGGCGACGGCGGACCGCGGTCACTAACTCCCTATATCCGGCAACTTTGTGAAAACGGAAAGATCGATTTTTCGTAGTGATATCATCGCGCCGCCAGGTTCGCAAACCAAATAAAATAGACGATTCAAAGGAATGCTTTAGGTGCTTAAATCAACAACAATGTTCAAATGGCCCTGCACTTCGATGGGGTTCGGCACCGTGTACGTGTTTCCAATCGAAATCAAATCAGATGGCCCACCCGGTGCCACCTCGCGCACGACCGGCCCGGTCTTTACATCGGGACGGCTCTGGATGATATTGTCGAGAAGAAGCGTCGGTCCATTGCTATAAAGTTGGATGGGCGTCGGACCGAGGGGGTGAATGATGATGTTGCTTTGCAAATTGACTTCTGAACCCCATGTCTCGGTGTCCTTCCATTTGCCGCGGTCGTTGCTTGGCCGTTTCGCGATGAGAAACGCCTGCGAGCCGGTTGAGATGTTGTGCCGAAACCCGAAATAGGAAGTATGGCCGATCGTAATGTCGCTCTCGGTCGAAGCGTGAAAGACGCTCTCGTAGACGTGAAAGTGACCGCCACCGTATTCGCCATCCGCGATGTTGGTCGCTCCGACTCGGCAGCCATCGAAGAGGCAATTCCAGACCCACCAGTCGAGGGCATTCATGCTGTTGATACAAAGACCGGCCTTCGAGCAGCGCAGAAACTTACAGCGCAACACCGCCATTTCAGCATCCATGTAGTGCGGCTTGCCGCCGCGAATGCCAAAGCCGACATCCTCGAAGACTTCATCGGCATGTTCGTTCCCGGTCGCCCCTCCCGGTGTAACGCCGTCCCAAACGTCATCGACGGCCGAAAGCGCCTTGCCGGAGCCATCCCAGGTGACGCGCCCCATACGCGAATACCGTACGCCGTTGGACCAGAGCATCACTCCGCCCGCCGGTCCATCCCATTTGATCTTGGTCGTCGCCGGGTCCTCGCCCTCCACGCTGACATTTTGGTGCGATGTCACGGTGAGTCCCGTGGTAATGCGATAGGTTCCCGCCGGCAGGAACAGGGTTCGCGTTTCCGGATGGCTGCTCAATTGGTTGAGAGCCGTTTGCAATGCGGCCGTATCGTCGGCCACCCCATCGCC
>Ga0206947_1106_pt2 | contig 23068 bp, 21 predicted proteins | sample Alteio_BWOrgHeat_3_FD_153239 | JGI IMG/M metagenome (GOLD analysis project Ga0206947, IMG submission 153239) | Enriched cells from forest soil in Barre Woods Harvard Forest LTER site, Petersham, Massachusetts, United States -... | ecosystem: Environmental > Terrestrial > Soil > Temperate forest > O...
TCGAACTCAGGGACACGATCCAGCATTCGCACGTTTTGCGGGGTGTTATCGCTGATGTTACTGGCGTGGCATTCAAAACAGCGCTGTATAATAGGTCTGTCGAAATAAGCAAAACTTGTTGCATAACCGGGACTATTGGCCCAGCTATGCAGCGAGTTATAATAGGAGATCGGCAGCTCAAACGGCCGATTGCCTTTCCAATATACATAGGTTTCGGCTTTAGCGCCACCAAAGCTCATGTCAAAACGTTCGGCCCGGTGGGGCTGGCCGTTTATGTACGACGCCTGGTACAGCCCGCTATCGCGTTTCTCCATCACCACGGCCGACTGGCTGCTCAACTCAAACCGGTTATTACCAGGCGCGAAGTTACCATGTACAGTATGAACTGATGCCGGTCGCGTTGTTTGAAAATGCGCGGTTTGTAAGTATGATTGATAAATTGCCGAATGACATTTTGCACATTTATCTGCACCAGCGTACGCTTCGCCGCGTGCATCTGTTTTATCATTAGTACCCATACATTGGGTAAAAATTAACGTAACAAAGCCAAAAAAAATAAATAGCAGCAGCCATGTGTGCCTTCTCGTCATTGCGTTTACCATTTATAAGTTGCAACCGCCCCGCCATCTAAGCTGGTGGTTACAATTTTTGAATTGAATTTGATGTTGAATGTTTGCAAACCTGCGCTGTTGTTTAATACGATTAGCACTTTTGAGCCATCGGTATTTTTAAAGGCTACGTTCAGCAAGGTGTGCTGCCGTATACCCATTTTTCTCCGTGATATGTCTGTCTGCGCCATAGCTAATCAGTAATTTAGCAAGGTCATTACGGCCGAACATTACGGCGAACATCAGGGCGGTACCGCCATTGCCGTGCTGTGCATCCAGGTTAGCGCCGTATTCAATCAAAAGTGTTGCTATATCGCTATAACCTTTAAAAGCTGCCCCCATCAGGGCTGTATTGCCGCCGTTATCAGTGGCATCCACATCAGCCCCGGCATCCAGCAATAGTTTTGCTGCTTCGTACTGATTGTTATAGCAGGCAATTATAAGTGGTGTATAACCTTTTTCGTCGCGTGTGTTCAGATCCGCACCCTGGCGAATCAATTCCCGCAGCACTTCAAGTTCACCTTTTCGTGCTGCGGGGATAACTAACTGATTAATTTCTATCATGCCGGTACTTTATCGTTTTTTTCGCGCTCCCAAAAACGGTGCTGCGCAATGGAATGAATAAACTCTTTTGCTATGTTTTTACCGATAACGATGCCGGGAGTCTTGGTTTTTTTGGCTACATAGGTCTCCCCTATCAGTTCGGTATCATCGGCAGCAATAGCTTTACAATGACGATATGATTCGTTAATAAAGTGGATGGCATCCGCATTGGTTAACAACGCTTTCGACCCGGCCGGCACATAAACTGCATCAAATATCACCGAGGCTGCAGTTAAAAAACTCATGTCGACCTTTATGGCCGTGCCCTTATCATCTTTAATAAAACCGCCATGCGGAGCTATCAGTTTTGTTTGGGCGCCTTCCGCCTCCAGGGCTTTTTTCATCGCAGTTAAAGCTGCGCCGTCAACACCAGCGGCAGCCAGTATGGCTATCTGCCGGGTTTTGATCGTATCTTTAGGTGTGTTAGCCATACTTAATGCCGGCGACTTTTCAATTTGCTGCTGTGGGTGATCCTGGTAATCAGCCGGGTTTGCATCAGCGCCGTAATTATGATCTAAAGGCTCCTGCGGTTTTGGTACCGGCATGCCTAAACCTTCGGCCACTTTGGTTGCCAGCGTACTGCTAATTTTTGTTAATAAACCAACCACGCGCTCACGTATGGCCTCTGTTTCTACCTTACCGAGCTCAAAACGCAAAGCGTCAATAATGTGGTTTTGCTCCGGTTCCGACTGACTGTTAAAGAATAGCGTAGCCTGACTAAAGAAATCCATAAAACTTTTACTGCGTGCACGCACTTTGCGGGCGTCAATCCGCTCTTCGTAGCTGCTGAAACCGCCATTAGCAATTTTTGCCTGCTGCGGAAATCCTCCACCGGTAGTATTGGGGTGATAGCTGGATTTACCCACGTTAATTTGCTGGCGCATATGACCGTCGCGCTGGTTATTGTGAACCGGGTTGGTGGAGCGGTTTATCGGTATCTCATGAAAATTAGGGCTTCCTAATCTTGATAATTGCGTATCGGTGTACGAGAACAAACGGCCTTGTAATAAAGGGTCGTTCGTAAAATCAATTCCCGGAACCAAATGGCCGGGATGGAATGCCACCTGTTCAGTTTCGGCAAAGAAATTATCCGGGTTACGGTTCAAGGTCATTTTACCGATGCGCATAACCGGCACCAGTTCTTCGGGTATCAGTTTGGTAGGATCAAGCAGATCGAAAGGATATTTATGCTCATCTTCTTCAGCTACAATTTGTACGCCGAATTCCCATTCGGGAAAAGCGCCACTTTCAATGGCTTCCCACAAATCCTGGCGGTGAAAATCGGAGTTTTTGCCCGATATTTTCTGCGCTTCGTCCCAAGCTACGGCATGCATGCCTAACAAAGGCTTCCAGTGAAATTTCACAAAATGCGATTTGCCTTCGGCGTTAATAAACCTGAACGTATGGATACCGAAGCCTTCCATCATGCGCAGGCTACGGGGAATTGCCCTGTCGGACATGGCCCACATAATCATGTGCATCGATTCAGGCGTAAGCGAAATAAAATCCCAAAAGGTGTCGTGTGCCGAAGCAGCCTGAGGTATTTCGTTATGTGGCTCGGGTTTAACGGCATGGATTAAATCAGGAAATTTAATAGCATCTTGTATAAAAAACACAGGAATATTATTGCCCACCAGGTCATAATTACCTTCTTCGGTATAGAACTTTACGGCAAAGCCGCGTACATCACGGGCCAGATCTGTGGACCCTCTGAAGCCTGCAACGGTAGAAAATCGAACGAATACAGGCGTTTTCACCGATGGATCCTGTAAGAACCCGGCTTTGGTGTACTTAGCCATAGATTCATAAACCTGGAAAAAGCCATGCGCCGCAGAACCGCGCGCATGAACAATCCTTTCGGGGATACGTTCGTGGTCAAAGTGCGTGATTTTCTCCCGTAAGATAAAATCTTCCAGTAAGGTGGCGCCACGCTCACCTGCCTTCAGCGAATTGGTATCATCGTTGATGCGCAATCCCTGGTCGGTGTTCATAAACTCACCGCTGGCTACCTCTTTGTTGTAAGCCAGGTCATCCTGTTTTTTGTTGTTGGGGCCTGTATTTTTCGTTGCCATGATTTGGTGTTTTTTGTATAGCATAAACCTAAATCAGTTACATAAGTTTCATATTAATTAAAATAAAATCGTAAGACTATTATTCTGCCTAATATCTGCCCTTCGTTTAATTGAAACCCTCACCAACCGGCAATTCAAAATAAAAAGTTGAGCCTTTACCCGGCTCGCTCTTCACCCATATCCGCCCGCCGTGCCGCTGGATGATTTCAGCACTTAGGTATAAGCCTATCCCAAATCCCGAAACATGCTGTGTCAGCGCAGTTTGCACACGGTAATAGCGGTCAAAGATTTTATCTGCGTCCTGCGGATCAATTCCTATTCCCTCGTCCTGCACGCTGACCACTACATTTGACCCTTTAATAATACAGTGCACTGTTATTTCTGATACTTTGGGCGAGTATTTAACTGCGTTACTGATCAGGTTGGAAATAACTGAACCAATCTTATCGCGGTCGGCATTAATCTGCACCGGGTTGCAGGGCTCAAGCTTTATGGTATGCGTACTTACGGTCATTTGCGCTTCGTCAATTACCTCGTTAATCAGTTGATCGATATCGAAAACACTTTTTTCAATGAGTAATTTGCCTGACTCCAGCCGCGAGACATTCAGGAATCCGTTGATCATTGCCGACATTCGCCTTACCTGTACAAATGCCTTTTCCATAGCTCCGCTAAGGAAAGCGTCTGTACTGCTTTTAAGTTTACTGTTAGCAACCTGTATAATGGCATTGAGCGATGTAAGCGGCGTTTTCAACTCGTGGCTCACCATGCCGATAAAATCATTTTTCCGGATATCATCCATTTTTTGTTCGGTGATATCAGCCATTACGCCGGTTATATAATTACCGTTCTTCTTATCCTCTACCGTTCTGCCTAACGACCGTACCCAGCGCTGCTTTTGGTCGTTGAAGCCGGTAACAGGATATTCCACATTGAATTTAGCGTAATTTTGCAATGATGCGCTGACAGCGTCCAGCACCACTTGCCGGTACTCTGGCTGTATCTGTTCTACTGCCACTTCATAAGGCACCTGTTCTTCCGGACTGAAACCGAAAATTTCATTGAACCGCGGAGAGGCAATAAACTGCCCCGATTTTCCATTCAAATACCAGGTACCCAATTCTCCGCTTTCGGTGGCCATTCGCAGGCTTTCTTCAGCGCGCTCCACTTTTTTCCTGGCCTCAACCTGCTCGGTAACATCTATTGCAACACACATCACGCTATTGGTAACATCATCATAGTCCTTTACCGGCTCGTAAATAAAATTATAATAACCGTCTCTTATCTCCCCTTCATGCTCAATCTTTGCCAATAGTTCATTGCCGTAGTACGAATGACCACTGGTAAAAACATTATCAATCAATTGGAAAAAGGGCTGCCCCTCAAATTCCGGTAAAGCCTCGGGGTAAGTTTTTCCAATAATTTCAGGTCCTTTACCCAGCATTTTAAACATGCGGTTGTTCATGGTTTCGATGCGTTGTTCCCGGCCATTTAAGATGAACATCGCCACCGGCGCCTGCTGTATCAGCGACCGGAACCGCGCTTCACTCGCGGCCAGATTATTATTTATGCGCTCCAAATCCGCTTTGGTATTAATCAATTCATCGTTGGCGGCAGCCAATTCTTCATTTACCGAAGCCAGCTCTTCGTTCGTAGCGGTCATTTCTTCGTTTGCTGCCGTAAGTTCCTCATTAAAGGCCGCCAGTTCATCAGATGCGCGCTCAATGATCTTCCTTGCATTAACTTTTTCGGTCACCTCTATCGCCACAATCATAATAGCCTCCGCTTTTCCATCAGCGTCTTTAATCGGCTCATAAACAAAATCCACATGTACTATTTCCTCTTTGCCATCGCGTATCAGCATAATCTCGTGCTCATTGGCATAATAAGGTTTGCCGGTTTCCAATACGCGGTCGGTGATCGGTTCATAATAAGGCGCCGCCTCGGCATTTACCACCCAGTATGGTGTATCATTAAACTGGCTGCGTTTTTTGCCCACAATTTGCAGGAAAGCATCATTAACTACTTCCACAAACAGCGGGCGGCCCTTTAGTATACACATTCCAACAGGAGCCTGTCTAACCAGGTTATACAAATTACGCTCGCTTTGTTCCACCTTTTGCATCGCAATTGCGGCGTCGGTCACGTCAGCAGCAGTGTTCATTACCCCGTAAACGTGCCCGTCTTTATCAAACAGCGGGGTAAAACTGTAGTTAAAATAATAAGTACGCAATGCCCCTTCGGCAACAAGGTCAACCCGCTGATTGCGGGCATGAAAAGGAGCACCGGTCGTAAAAACCTGGTCAAGTTGCTTAAATATGTCCTGGTTATCCAGCTCGGGTAATATATCTGCGTAGCGCTTACCAATAACATCGGGTCCTTTGCCAAAAATATCAATGATAGATTTATTGGCTAATTGTATGCGCATTTCCCGACCAATATAAACGCCTATTGGAAATGGCGCGCTTTCCACAATGGCACGTGTGTTATGTTCGCTGTCCGTCAGTTCGCGCGTACGTGCGTCTACCTTTGCTTCCAATTTTTCGTTCAGCTCCAGCAACTCCTGCCGCGACTGTGAAAGTTCCTCGTTAGTGGCTACTATTTCTTCATTGGCCGAAACCAGTTCCTCGTTACTTGCTGAAAGCTCTTCATTCAGGTTTTGCTCCCGCAGCTTGCCGTCATCAATGGCCTGTTTGTGAAAATGGCGCTCGGTTACATCTGTTGCCGTATGCAAAATACAATAAGTTTCGCCTTGCTCATTTTTTATCGCCCTGTAAACAAAGTCATAATATGACCATTGCAAGCGTCCGTCAACTCGAAGCTGCGCCGCAGTATCCGTAGCCTCGTAAGTAATACCCGTTCGCCAAACTTCCTGCAGCAAACCAAAAAATGGCTGCCCCACCAGTTCAGGAACCGCCTCAATAAACGATTTCCCGATAACGCTGCGATCTTTCCCCCAAAAACCTATCATGGCATCATTGGCCATCTGAATGATCAATTGTTCGGAAGTGTAAATAGCCGTTGCATCCTTTGATAGCATCAGTACCTCGAGTATCTTATTTGGGTCAAAATGACGGTCAGTTGTGCCCATACCGGTTATATTCCTTTTAATATTCCAAAATATAAACAAACAATTTAACCGGAATTAGTTTGAAAAAAAACGAATAAATAACAGACACACTACCATATTATTGATAATTTTTTATATTTGGGCAAATTGATTGACCCAGATAAGCGATGAAGAGAAAAGTGCTGATCATAGAAAACGACCATGATATCCGAAACATTGTCGATTTTATTTTAACGGAAGAGGGATTTGAAACCTGCAGCATTCCCGAACCGGAAAGTATGACTGACATACTCCAGTTTAAGCCCGAATTAATCCTGATAGATGAATTCATCAATAGCAAGCCAGGTCACCGGCTGTGCCTGAAGATAAAACAAGAACCCATCCTGAAGAACATGCCCGTTATTGTTTTATCCACAGCCAATGATATTGAGCTGATTGCAACGGAATGCCAGGCTAACGATTTTATCCGCAAACCTTTCGACGTTAACGAAATGATTGAAAAAGTTGTGCGGGTACTTGATAATCAGCCGCTAACATTTTAAGAAACCTACCCATTAAAACCTTTTAATTGGCTAAATGGTCGGTTGCTTTTTTGACCGTCTTTTTCCTGATGCCCGTTTTATTGCTGATAGCGGTAGCAACCAGGTCTTTTGCTTCATTTTTTAATCTGCCTTTGATAGAACGGCGAACTCCGCGCCCGTTTTCGGTTAAATACAAATAGGCCAGTGCGCCTGCAGTCACCACCGCCAGGCCGGCTCCAACTATTATCCCCGTTTGGTCTGTTTTTGCAAATGGATTTTTCATACTTTTTTAACATTACTTGAAGGTAATTGTTTATCGTTTTAAGCATTTTCATCCAGGCCCAAAACCATAATCAGCAATAGCTGTTATACCCAAAAAGGAGGAATTATGCCCTGGTATAATGGAGACTACCCGCCATCTTACAAAAATCAATCAAAAAAAATTCGGGATAAGGCAACAGAAATTGCCAACGAAGTATTAAAAACCACCGGCAACGAGGGCGAGGCAATTGCCACCGGCCTGAAACAAGCCCGTATTCATTTTAAAAAAGAAAAGGAAACAAACAAGTAATGACATTAACCGATGAAGAATTCCGCGAGGAATATAAACCACTGCAAGTACCGGCACATTTTTATGCCGCTGATTCGCAGGAGAATAAAATGATTTTTGCATTGGCGCAAATTGGTGAAGGTTCCGCAGATGATGTAATCGCTGAGCTAAAAAAGCTGGAAGGCACACCAGTTAACGAACAGCAGGAAATATTGGTACGCGCACACCTGGAAAATTTATATAATAAAGGGCTGCTAAACGGTTCGGAGGGTGGAGGTATTATGCAATACGACCTCAGCAAAATCACAGAGGCCAACAGCGGCGCCATAAACCCGGGTTTACTGGCTCCGGGCTTAGATTAATTTTTTTCACCTTCTGCCAACTATTTTAGTGGAAGGCTGTTAACCTGAAAAATCACTACCTATGAAAAAAGTAATTCTCCCACTCATCGCGCTATTTGTGTGCCTATCATTTTCCGGATGCGGTTTAATGGAGGACGCCTTTAAAACCGGCTTTACCATAGCTATTATCCTGGCAGTAATTGTCGGGCTGCTAATTTGGATACTTCATATGGCATGGAACGTTGTGACGAAATATTTCCCGGGCATTCGCGTTCGCTTTGAAGGCTTTTGGGACGAATAGTAGCAGCAGTTTGTTTTTTGTGTATGGTGCAGAGCAATATGTCTTGATAAATAGGGATGTCGTAAACACATATGGAGCATATTATCGGCCGTTTACGCTTGCTTGTGACGACAAATAAACTATAAAACGCCGCCTAACACATAGTTGAGCGGCGTTTTCGTTAATATTTAAAATACGCCGGCGACCTTTATGGCTTCCTCAAATAAATCTTTCCATAAGGCGATGTAAAGCTATACGATGGCCCTTTACCCGGCTCAGCAGTTATCGAATTATAAAAGTCGCGTTCGGTATGATCGGTAATCTTAATTTCAAGGTTGGAATATATTTGTCCGTATTGTGTTGTTGCCTCCAATTTCCCGGTAGTGGCTGTGGCTATAGTAGCGTCAATCCCTCCATATACTGCGTCAATTTTAATTGGAGCATTAAAATCGGCAAGCTCAACAATACCATAAATAGCATTTAGGCTGGTTGTACAATTTGCCGGTATCTTTACCTCTACGGTGATGTGCATATCCAGTCCTTCATAAGTTTGCTCTATGCCTCCGCCATTCCTGGCTTCTTCGTATTGCTCTCTTGATCTATAAACCGTTTTTACGCCATTGCGTACTATGGTATACCGGCGCGGCAGGCTGTTCATGTCCTTGATGCGGTTTTTAATCACCATTGCGCCGTCCACTATCTCTTCATTCACCTCAAATGCGCTGTCGTTTTCGTGGTCGTTAATGTCTACATGGGCAACTACCGATACTTCATTTTTATCCCAGGTACTTATTTTGACGATCGGATAATCGAATTTTAGGTTTATTTGTTGCCCGGCTTGTGCGGGGTACGATTTAGTGACGGTTGCTTGTGCATTGGCGCCCATGTACAAGGCGCAGCAAATGCATACGAGTAAAATTTTCATATTAAATATTTTAATAAACGTGTTTATTGATTGAGTAAAGCAGCGTTTTAGCGGTGGAGGGTGTGTTAATTGGTACGCGTGTTAACACACCCCACCCTTCTCAGGAAGGGAACCTGCCACGCAGTCCCATTAGGCTATTTAGTTGTGCGCAGATAAATTTTACCATATTCGGCAGTAAGGCTAAACTCTGTACCGCCGCCGTTTAGTTTGCCGGTTACGTTGTTACTGTAGCTGATCATATCATTACCCGGTTTCTTTTCCATCTCTATTTTCAGTGAGGCAGCAGCCAGTATTTCGCCATGCGACGCGCTAAGTTTAACGTTTGCCTTTGTGGTTTGTGGAATGGCTACATCTACAGCCGAATAGATGGAAGCGATGGAGATTGGGCCCTTGATATTATCGCTGAAGGTAGCATCAACCGAACCATAAAGCGCCCTAACTGTAGCTGGCCCGCTTATGTTCTCCAATTTGATACCATTATAATCTGTTGAAATTTCAATTTCGTTTTCCATGTTTTTAAAATACACAGTACCCGCGTTTGAAACCCGATGACAAGCAAAAGAAATGATCACACCTTTTGGAACCATTATTTTGATATCCAGGCTGGATGAAGCCACCTGGTTAACTTCGGTAGTAGTGCCATTATCAACCACACTGATGCCAAGGCCGGTATTGTCAGTATAACCCGAACCGTTTATGGCGCGCAGCCCTTTGGCGCGGGGGTCTTGTTCTGATTCATCTTTTCCCGATTTAAAAATAATCTCATTTCCACTATAGCCCTCTACGGTTACCGACGAAAGATTAATGTTTAATTTGCCGCTGCTTTTATTGATTTTGTACTCTTGTGCCCTGGCAATGGATATGGCCGACAGACTAAAAAACGCTATTATTAAGAACTTTTTCATGTTTTGAATTTTTAATTTGTTGTTTAATTTATTAAGCGTAGCTATAGCTTTCCGTCATGCATGAACCGGTGGGCATTGTGCTACTATGTTAATTTCTTTGTTAAGTAGACTGCAACTGAAGTATGCCCGAGTAAGCACAATCCTTTACAGGCTTCTGGGTATTATCGTCGTTCACTATTTTATCCAATTCCTGCAGGATACCTGCTTCCCTCATTCGTGTCAGCAAATTGATAAGTGCTATTTGTACTAAAGGGTCCTGCTGTTTTTTTAAGGATGCTATCAGTTTCTTTCGCACGTAGGTATCCTGGTAAAACCGGGTAAGTCCATCCAACGCGGCCAGCCGTACATTGGCGCTTGGATCGGTGTTTAGGGTTTCTACAAGGGCATCTACAATATCGTTCCCCGTATTTTTTAATTTGTAAGCTTCGGATGCAGCGGTTATACGCCTGGCCGGCGATTCCATATTATTCAAACTTGCAAACACCACCTCCTTCTGCGTATTCAGATTTTGTGTTTTCAATTTGGCGGCCAGGACTTTTTTGCGCGCGGCGATATCCGCATCAATGGCATCAAAACGCTTAGGCTGGGGCGCATTGTTCTGTGCCATTTGTGTTTGCTCTGGTTGTTTTACGGTGTCGCTTAGCGGTACAGCCGGCTGTAGTTTAAGTGTAATTGATTTAACAGCCAAACTGTTATCAGGACCTTTTCGCAATCTCCAAAACGCGAATGCTATTGCAAAAAATACAATACATGCAGCCGCCCATTGTATTACACGGAATGGAATTACAATACCTTTTGCCGCAGGTTTTTCTATTGGCTGCATCTGTTGCAATATGCGGCTCAACACTGCGGGGTCCGGCGTCTTATTATCGAACTTGTCGCGATTATGCTGAATAAAATTTTCTAATTCATTTTTCATAATACCCTCCTATTTTTAGGGTGTTTAATATTTTATGTTTAGCGCGATGGTATTGTGTACGCACCGTTGTATGCTCCATCCCCAGCATTTGCGCTATCTCGGCCTGGGGTATATTTTCAACTGCAAACAAGTTGAAAACTGTGCGGTATCCTTCGGGCAACGCGTCAATCGCTTCGGTAACCGCTTCCATCGTAAATTCAAATTCGGCCTCGTCTGTTATGTCATCTTCTTCCGAAATCAGGCCCGGCTCAAATTCCACAAACCTCATTTTTCTCTTTCTGATGCAATCGACTGCTTTATTAATAGCAATCCGTTTAACCCATCCTGCAAAACTGCCGGTATTTTTAAACCCGTCAATTCCCTGGAAAGCGGCAACAAAACTTTCCTGTAAAACATCTTCAGCCTCGGCGGTATGCTCAATCAGCCGCAATATCGCACTGTATACCGCACCGGAATGTTGATTGTACAGCGCCGTGTAAGCGGCTGGGTCGCCCCGCCTGCACATGGCTATTAAATCTTCCTGTTTGGTTATCATTAAGCTATCCGGTACCGCTTTTTATATTGTTATACTCTCTAATCGTAAACAACTGAATAATGTTACAGGAAATGAGTGAGATTTTAAAAATAAATTTTGGAAAAGGGATGAACATTGAAAAAATCAATAACTTCGATTCCAATGAAAAGCTCAAATTATCCCACACAATTAAGCGAAGTAATAGCCCATCTCCGAGGCTTTCAGGGGAATGTACCCTTGCACCGGCGCGAATCAAAACGGATATATTCTTTTTCAAGCTTGCCGTTTACGGACCAGTTAGCAATTTGGGATGAATTATGGCATACCGAAAATGGTTTCTGGGTTAAGCTGCACGCCTATTTCTTTTTGGAACGACATCTTAAAAAAGAAGAAGAACTGCGCGAAATGTGGCCGGTTATCGTCCGCTGGCAGGATCAGATAGATGATTGGGGTCTTTGTGATGCTTTGGCCAAAGTTTATACAAAAATACTGGAAGTGGAGGAAGCCGCAGTTTATGGGCAGCTCAAAGCATGGAACACCAGCGAAGACTTGTGGAAACGCCGGCAGTCGGTAGTGTCGTTACTGTATTACAGCCGCACCAAGAAGCGATTTTTATCATTTGGCGACATTGAAAAACTCATCAGACCCTTGTTAACCGACAAGGAATATTACGTACAGAAAGGCGTTGGCTGGTCACTGCGCGAATTGCATACGGTTTACCCGGTGGAGACATTCCCCTGGTTAAAATCAAATATCAAATCAATAAGTGCCATTGCTTTTACTATCGCCATAGAAAAAATGGGGCCACTAATGCGGGATGAATTAAAAGCGCTTAGGAAGCGTGTTTAGCATTTTTAATTTAATGTCATTGCCTATCTTTATGTTCGCGTTCGTTAATTAACACCGCACGCGTAATTGAATATCATGAAAAGACTTTTCCTCCTCTTGCTTATTTTATCGGCCGCCGTTACCGCCCATTCACAAACGCCGGTCTATAAAGTTTACGCTGTTCGATTTGCCATTTCAAACTACCCATTTTCGGTTGCCGACTGGGCAGATGGTGGCCCAAAAACCGACAGCGTGAAAATTAATTTTATGTTTTGGCTGATTAAAGGCAATGGCAAAAACATTTTGGTAGATGCAGGTTTTTTAAATGATCTTGAAGATGCCAAAGAATTTAAAGTAGTGAATTATTTACGCCCGGATACCGCATTGTTAAAAACCGGGCTGAAAGCGGCGGATATTACCGATGTGATCATTAGCCACCCCCATTGGGATCATATTGACGGTGTGGGCCTGTTCCCTAATGCCCATGTGTGGATGCAAAAAGAGGATTTTAATTATTTTGTAAGTACAGCCTGGCAAAAAGGTGAAAGCAACGGCGGGTTTCAAAAAAGGGATGTGCGCACGATGATTGATTTAAATTTAGCAGGCAAGCTAACGCTGGTTGATGGCGATGACAAAGAAATAATCCCCGGTATTAAAGTATTCACAGGTTCAAGGCATACGTTTAACTCCCAATATGTGCTGGTGGAAACGGGCGCCAATAAAATAGTGCTCGCATCAGACAATATATGGATCTATTATAGTCTTGATCATTTGGTACCCGCCTCGAAGGGCGGTACGCTTGACCCTGCGGGATATGTAAAAGCCATGCAGCGAATGAAAACCATGGTATCGGATGTGAAGTTCATCATTCCGGGACACGACTCACAGGCATTTTCAAGATTTCCGGTGGTAGCAGATGGTGTGATTGAGATAAAATAATTTAATTTGCGGCATGAATTCCCAAACTCCTAAAAAGACCATCGCTATTGATATGGACGGCGTAATAGCCGATGTTGAGCCACAACTGATTAAATACTACAAACAGTTGTATGGCATTACCACTACCCTATCGGCCATACAGGGGCTTACGGGCGCCGAGGCTTTCCCCGAGGATGCATCCACCAAAAACATATTAAGGCAGCCCGGTTTTTTCCGGACACTTGAAGTAATGCCCGGTGCCGTAGCTGCTGTAAAAAAGTTAATGGAAAACTACGAGGTGTATATCGTATCCGCAGCAACGGAATTTCCTTTATCCCTATTCGAAAAAATTGAATGGCTCCAGGAGCATTTCCCCTTTATCAGCTGGCGCAACATCGTTATGTGCGGCGATAAAAGTATTATCCATACGGATTACCTAATTGACGATCATTGCAAAAATCTTGATTTTTCGCGGGGCAAGGCTATCATGTTTAATGCACATCATAACTTAAACCAACATCAGCATTTGAGGGTGTATAACTGGGATGAGATATTGGAGTTGTTTGAAAAGGAAGGTTGTTAACCGCTATAGAATGCTGCCCGAGTTTCTAATTCCCTTTATAATGTTGGATAGTGACTAACTAAATGGAAACATCAACAAAAAAACAGCGAATCTTCTTTTTATTCGGCATGGCGTTTATGTGCTTGACGTTTATACTATTTATTATTTATAGTAACTCGAAAGCTGATGAAATAAATTACAATTATTCCTTTTCAGGAAGAGTTGACAGTGTCAGCTATGACGTAAAAGGGATTCCATATGTTCATGTCAATGGGCAGTTCTATTATCTGGATGATGGTTACAATTTTGACCACCTCGTTGAAAAAGGCGACACTATGATAAAACACAAAGGTTCAGTAGTTTATAAGCTAATTAAACATGCAAATAAAAAAGTTTTTAAGTTTAAAAACTAAATAACCGGGGTGGCACACTAAATTATGTAAAAGAAACGATATCCGTGGTTCAGCCATCTCGCAAGCATGTCGTGTAAACATTATGTATGCAATGGCTACGCTTATATTAACCAGAAGCTAAGGGTTTCACTAAAGTCACAATGGCAAATTTAATGTGTTTTCATTTTGTGGCTTTAGAATTATAACGCAGCCTGGTTCGGCTGCTGTAGAAGATATGTAGGGTATGCACCCTTAGTTATTCCCCCCCCACTCCTACCAATTCCCACCTAAAATAACGTCATTTGCCAATACTTAACACGGCATAAAAATGCGTATAAAATATCTATTCCTCCTGCTTATTGCTGTAGTCCTATTCTCAGGATTTTATTTCGCCCGGCAACCCATGGAAGTTGAATTCAAAGATTCAGCAGCTTACCGCTGGCTAAATAAAAAGGTTGAAGACAAACGCACGCTGGATGACATGGAGGACCTGGATAACTGGCGCTCCTTTACTTCATCGGGTGTGCAGGTGGTGGATGCCCGTAAGGTGATCATCACGCCGGATTCCAGCAGTTCGGTAGCCACTATCGGGCTGTCTAAAGAATTTGTACATAGCGGAAAGCAATCATTGTTAATGACCACGCCGACACGGCTGGCAGGTCCTGCGCCGGTAAACGGTCGCGGTTGGGGACGATCAGGCATTCGGCGGATATTTAATGGTGAAGACTGGACAAAATATAACCGTATCTCCATCTGGATATACCCCGATTTACCCGGCTTTTATACTACCGCGCTTGATGCCCAGATAGCTAACGATGGGGCTGAAAAACTACCCGCAGTTTTTGGACAGGAAGGACAAACATCATGGGTGCTGAAAAACCATGAGTGGAACCATGTAGTCTGGGAAATCGGCAACGTGGCCAGGGATAAGGTTACCAATTTCGAAGTATCATACGGCTTATCCGGCAGTTATCCGGGTGAGGCGGATAAAATTCATTTTTATTTTGACCAGATGGACCTGGAAAAAGTTGACCAGGATAAAATTGAAGGCTGGGATGTATGGAAGGGCCGGATAGCTTACCCCCATACCGGTTACCAAACCGGCGCACAAAAAAGTGCCATTGGCAATAATCTGAACGCAAAAGTATTTAAGCTGGTTAACCAGGAAAACGGCAAAGTAGTATTATCAAAAGCGATTCAAAATGTAACCGGCCATACTGGTACATATCAAGTAATGGATTTCTCGGAAATCAGAGCGCCAGGCACTTATGTTTTAGCTGCCGGTAATGTGGTTACCAAACCATTCCGGATTGATGCGGATGTTTATGAACGAACTGTTTGGAAAGCCCTGAACTTTTTTTATGCCGAACGCTGCGGCATGGAAGTACCGGGAATACATGGCAACGAACATAACGACTGGGTTTGTACTCACGGCAACAAAAAAATAGTAACCAACGGCGGCTGGCACGATGCCGGCGACCTTTCCCAAAGCTTTGAGGGTACCGAAGAAATTACCACCGCTTTATTCAGCATGGCCGAAAGACTTCAGCAGCGCAAAGACAATCCCAAATTGTATGACCGCGTGCTGGAAGAAGCCAAATGGGGACTTGACTGGATACTGAAAAACAATTTTGGGGACGGCTACCGCAACACCGGTTCGCTGAACAGCCGCCGTACCAATAATATTATCGGCGATGACGATGATCCTATAGCTATAGCTAAAAACAGCCCGATGGCCAATTTTGAAGCTGCCGGTGTCGAGGCGCTCGCATACAATGTACTGAAAAACGATGACCCGCGTTTAGCCGCTTACGCACTAAAAACCGCTGAAAACGACTGGAAATTTGCCGTAGAAGGCATGCCATCGGTTAAACCATCGGACGATATATGGCGGGGTACTTTTGATTCAAATAATGTGGAAGACGAACTGCCCGCACAAGCTATACTGGCATCAGTAGCCTTGTGGAAGGCAACGGGTAAAAAGCAATACGAAGCACAGGCAACGGCATTGGCCCCAATTATCATGAATGCCCAGCAACGTAGTCGCACCGATTGGGATACACCGCTAACCGGGTTTTATTATACTACAACCACCAAAAACAGGATATTGCATTACTGTCACCGTGGCCGCGAGCAGGCCCCTACCATGGCGCTTACCGCGCTTTGTGATGCATTTCCTGATCATACCGACTGGATAAAATGGTACTCATCCGTAACGCTTTATTCGGAATATTTAAAAAATATCGCCAAATATTCGGCGCCGTACAATATGATGCCGGCATCGGTATATGTAGATACAGAATATATGCACGTACCGGAAAGCCGCAAGGAATCATTCCGTAAACAGGTTTTGCAGGGTGTACCTTTAGGAAAAGGTCACTACCTGCGCATATTCCCGGTATGGATGGATTACAGGGGCAATTTTGGCACTATTTTACCGCAGGCCCAGGCGCTGGCCAGTGCAGGCAAGCTTCGCGGCGACCTTGCATCCGAAGACCTGGCAACGCAGCAACTGGAGTGGATCATTGGTCGCAACCCATTTTCACAAAGCACCATGTATGGCGAGGGATATGATTTTGTGCCGCTTTACTCGCCATCCTCCGGAGATATGGTTGGCGGACTGCCAGTTGGTATACAAACTAAAGGCGAAAGCGACGTACCCTACTGGCCCGTACAAGCCATGTGGACCTATAAAGAAATATGGGGGCACCCGGTAACCAACTGGATATGGCTGTTAAAAGATGTGGAAGGCGCGGCAATTGTTGAGGGCAAGGCAAACGGCCCGGTAACATTCGAGGAGGTGAACACCCATCAGCGCACCGTCGTTGCCGCTGATCGTTCGACTGGCCATTTTAAAACCAGCCTGCCCCAGGGTAAATATAAAATTTCCTGTAATGGGCGGACGCAAGTGCAGACTTTGTTGCCAGGTTCGTCCTATAATCTCGAATTACGAAGCAATTTAATGCTGAGTTATGAAGTTTCAAAAACGATCGCTGCAAATGGCGAAGTCACTATTAAATTGACAGCGCAGGGTAATGGTAAGCATCGTTTCAATCTGCGCCTGGATAATTTAACATTAACTTCTGCATCAAAAGAAGTTGACCTGAAACCAGGCACCGTAGGGACTCTTGAATGGAGAGGGCATATTACGGCTATCGATACACCGTGGGTTGCGGTGATCGTTCCTGATGATGATATGGCTGGGCGTAAGGAACTGAGGGGGGCGGTTTGGGAGAGGTAAAAGGGCCATCGGCCCGAAACATATTATACCCACGGGTTTCAACCCGTGGACCGAATAACGAAAACGATGGAGAGCCGTAGGTTCGACACATTTTATTCAAGCAAAATATGGTTCGTGCCGATGGCACTTTTGTTATCAGTCAATTAATCTTCCGCGGGTTGAAACCCGCAGCTACAATATTGGCCGAGGCTATGCCTCTGTTTGGTCATCAATTAATGTTAACCCGCCTATCCAAGCGTACTGGCTTGGATACAGAACAATTTAAGCGTCCCGCTTAAATTGAGTTATTTGTTGCTTTTTAGAAAATTAAAGTCAATCTTTATTTCGCATCACACAATAGTTCAACAGCTATGGTGTGTTAATTTAAGTTTTTCGCTTAAATTGTTTGCATTAAAGCGACACGCTTCAACGGACTGGTTCAGTATGTGTTAAAATAGATATTTAAGCTATAATTGCTATTATTACCTTTACAAACATGCAATCATTAATTCCCGAAAAAAATAAATTAGGTTTATGGACAAGTACCTCCTTAGTGGTAGGTAATATGATTGGGGCAGGTGTGTTTTTAATGCCGGCAGCAATGGCTTCATTTGGCAGCATAGGTTTAATTGGCTGGGTGTTTTCGGCTATGGGCTCATTCTTTTTAGCCAAAGTTTTCAGTAACCTAAGTAAAATGTTACCACATGCCACCGGCGGGCCGTATGCCTATACCCGCTTTGGCCTGGGCGATTTTGCAGGCTTCCTGGTAGCCTGGGGATATTTCCTCGCTGTTTCGTGTGCCAATGCGGCTATAACAATTTCATTTGTGAGTGCGCTGAGCACATTTTTTCCTTTAATGGCTACCAGTCCCGCTGCTGCCATAACAACAGGCCTATGTACTATATGGCTGCTTACTTTTATTAATACACGTGGTGTGGTTACCGGCGGCAGGGTACAGTTAATTACTACAATTTTAAAAGTATTACCGCTTATACTGGTTGCCTTAGGCGGATTGTTTTTTATACAAGCCAAAAACTTCACCCCTTTTAATGGCAGCAACACCACTATTTACGGAGCACTAATGGCTACAGCAACCATGACCATGTTTGCATTTATAGGTATTGAGAGCGCTACCGTACCATCGGGCAGCGTGGCTAATCCCGAAAAAACAATCCCACTGGCTACTTTGCTGGGGTTATTGATTGCTACATTGGTATATATATTAGGCAGCGTAAGTGTTATAGGCATTATTCCATCTGGCGCGCTAAAGCACTCTGTTACACCTTTTGCTGATGCCGCTGTGGTTATTTATGGCAATAATGCCCGATACTGGGTAAGTGCCGGTATAGCCATTGCCGCATTTGGCTCGCTTAATGGCTGGACTTTGTTGCAAGGCCAGGTGCCCTTCGCCGTTGCCAACGATAAGTTATTTCCGGTAATATTTACCAAACAAAATAAAAAAGGCGTGCCTTATGTAGGTATTTTGGTGAGCAGTGTAATGGTATCCATTTTCATGAGTATGAACTATACCAAAGGTTTGGTTGAGCAGTTCAGGTTTTTGCTGTTACTATCTTTATTATCAATACTCATACCCTATTTGCTATCTGCTGCGGCCTACCTAATCATCAAGGCAAAACAAAAACAAACACATGGCTTAACAGGAGCAGTAGTGCTGGCTATTTTAGCCTTTAGCTATGCATTGTGGGCAATTGCCGGCACCGGGAAAGATGCTATTTATTATGGTTTTTTGTTGTTGATGGGCGGTATACCATTTTATGTATGGTTAGCATATAAGAAAAATAATGCCGAAGACTAAACGTTATTAGGCTCCTGCGTAGCAACATGTTAGCGAACTAACAAAATACCCGCTATTTCTCGACCCCGCCTAAAACATTCTCCTTCACCATAAACAACGGCAGTGATCCATGGTTCAACACCCTGTCGTGAAAGTTTTTGATATCAAAGGCGCAGCCTTGTTGTTTTTGCAATTCCTGCTTCCAGTGCAGTATTTGCAGTGCGCCGTATTTATAGGTAACCACTTGTGCCGGCCAGCGGCGGATACGGGCTATCTCGCGCATGGCGATGTCATCCTGGCCACGGATATATTTCTTCCAAAATGCGAGCGCCTGTTCGTCCGTCCATCCGTAATAGTTTAAACCTACATCAAGCGGCACGCGTACAGAACGCACGATGTCCCATTCCCATTTGCCCAATTCATCATAAGGTGTTTTATATACGCCCAAATCTTTGCCCAGTTCCTCGGTGTAAGCGCCCCAGCCTTCGGCAAAGCCCATGTAAAAAAATAACTGCTGCACATCAGATACCTTTGTTTGCGCAATAATAGACGACTGATAATGATGCCCGGGCACCGCCTCGTGGATAAACAGCCAATCCACCTGGCGTTTGTTATAGGGTTTATCGAACAGGTTGTAGTAAAACACGTTATCGTCATAATAGCCCGGCGTTTGCGCCAAAGCTTTTTGCCTGCCTCTTTCAATTTTTAGTGCGGGTATTTTCCTTTCGCTGAAAAGGTGTTGAAGGTTTGCGTAAATCACATCCCGCGTGCGTTCAAATGATTGTTGAACTTCATTAGTATCGGTAATAAAAAAAGAAATGTCATTCAAATGCAGGTAAAAATCATCCTCGCTTAGGCCCGTTTGGTGCCGGATATCTTCGATGTGTTTCTTTACCCTTTCTACCTCAGTTAGCCCAAATTGATAAATCTGGTCGGGCGTAACCTCGTCATTTACCCAGCGTTTCAATAAATAGGCATACCAGGCCTTACCATTGGGAATGGTAATAATGCCGCCCGATGGAATTTGCGCAGGCGGGTTTTTAACCCATTCCTGTTCCAGCGCAAGCCGGTCAAGGTTTAAACCGGTTTCATACTTTATTAAATCGTAATCAACTTTTTGAACCGATGTCAGTTGATTAACAGGATAGCCTGGCAACTCTTTCTGTATCGATGTAAAAAAATCCAGCTGTTGTTGAACCGCCGCCGCCGACCCTATATGCTGCAGACCGCTCACATAACTCAATTCTAAATCGGGCATCTTGAGCGCTTTGTAACCGCTTACAAATTCCTTTGAAAATGCATCAAACGAACGCTGGCCGTGGGCCATTACCGAAAAAAGAACAAAGCAAACTGCGGCGAAAAGTATCTTCATTATTAAAGGTGATTTATTGAACAAATATCAACGTTTTTCAGTTCGAAAAACTTGTCTAAATATGTTGATCATTATCCGTTTGCTTCATCACCCCTTTAGTGGGATTTTTGTTTAGCCGGCCCTTTTCTTTTCTTCCTCGGCGCCGCCGGCCCGGCGGCGCGAAGGCGCCACTTTGTTATTGCCAAAACGATAGGTGAATGCCAGGGTTGCTATGCGCGATTCTATATGGCGATGGAACACTTCGTTGTAGTTATCAATACTGGTAGTGCCCACCAGGTTATTGGTTTTCAAAAAATCGGTAATGTTTAATTTGAGTGTGCCTTTTCCCTTTAATATTTTGCGCTGTACACCGGCCGATAATTCGAGGGTATGGTTTACATACAGGTAGCCATACACGTTGCCCGATGTGAATACACCGTTCAATTCGGCCGTCATTAATTTTGAGATCGTAAAACTGTTATTGCTGTTGGCATCAAATGCAAAAGCGCCTTTGTTTAGCGGCGTGTTGGCCAAATTGCCAGAGTAATTGCTATAATAAGTATTAAGGTTGTTGGTGCTCGTCCACCACGAAGTTACATCAACCGGTAGGGTAAAACTCAGGTCGTAATAATAGTTACGGGCCAGGTTAAGATCTGTTTGAATAGTTATCCGGTTATCCGTTGCGTTGGGGATCAACACGCTCGTAATATTGTCGCCGGTATTGCTGTAGGTGAAGCTTACCGTGTATTTTTGTTTAAAAGTGTAATCCACCTCGCCCGACCATGTTAGCTGCGGCCGCAAATAAGGATTACCCTCCACATACGTACTGGGATCGAGGTAAAACTTAAAAGGATTTAGTTGTTTGTAAGTGGGTCTGTCAATACGCCTTCCAACCGAAAGGCTCAACTCATTTTGTTCGTCAACTTTATCGCTTACAACAAAGCTGGGAAAAAACTGGATGTATGAGTTGCTGAATTTACTATCAGTAATCAGTTGGTTGCCTTTGGCGATCGTTTGCTCGGCCCGAACGCCCATCTGAATTTTATACTGTTTAAAACTTTTGTTATAATTAATATAGCCCGCGTTAATATTCTCGGTATAAATAAAATGGTTGCTTTTGGTGGTGTCAAATTCCGAAACGTTGTTAATAACATTATAAAAATTGAGGTCGTTATCTGCCCGCACATAGCTCGATTTAATCCCGGCTTCCAGGCGCGACTGCTTCCTGAGCGGCAGTACGTAATCCGCCTTTACCGAGTAAATATCAAGTGCGCTGTTTTGGTTGTCGTTTAACAGATCATCCGGTTTTAACACCGATCCGTCGGGGTTAAAATAAGAAGTCACAAAACTTTGAATGGAATTTTTGCCATAAGTCGCAAAATCTAAATCGGCTGTGATTTCGCCGCCGGCGGTATCAATGGTATGCTTAAAATTAACGTTGGCTGCATAATTTTTCAAATGATCACTGGCTGTATTAATGGTTTTAAAATTGGATACCTTTTCCATCGTGCTATCCAGCACATCAGAATTATCGTTTCCCATTTGTTGATAATGGTCAAACTGCCCCGTAAAAACCACCCCGATAGTGGTATTTTTTGAGGCGGCATAGTCCATACCGGCCTTTAGCAAATGGCCGTGCAGCGGAACTTTTAAATAATTATCCTGCAGGTAAGCACCATTGAGGCTACCGTCATTATTTAAAAACCTGCGGTTAAGCACCAAGTGATTAAAATTGGTACGGTAAGTGTAATTATAATTACCAAACAGGTTTACCTTATTGTTGCGGTAATTTAGGCTGAATCCGTCATTTAACTTGCCATACACCCCCTGTCCGGCGCTTAACGATAGCGTTCCGTTGGTGCCATAGCGCTGATCTTTTTTTAGTTTAATGTTGATAATACCCGCGCTACCTGCCGCTTCAAATTTTGCCGATGGATTGGTAATCAGTTCTATTTTATCGATGGCGCTGGCCGACGTGCTTCTTAATAAGTTAGCCAGGTCGGCTGACGAAAGATAGGTCGGCTTGCCGTCAATCATAACAATAACCCCCTGCTTGCCTTTCATACTGATATCATCATTCTGGTTAACCAATACCCCCGGCGAACGCGACAATACCTCCAGGGCGCTGCTGCCTGTACTTACAATGCTATTGCCAACGTTTATCACCACCCGGTCGAACTGGCGCTCGATAAATGGCTTGCTTTCCTTAACAGTTACTTCGTTTAACTGCCGGGTTAATGGCTCGATGTGGATATCCGGAATTTGCAAATTGCCGCCGCTAACTAAAAACGGTTGTGTGTATACTTTTTTGTAGCCGGTAAAAGTTACCGCGAGCAGATACTTCCCGCCTTTCACCTGTTCAAATAAAACCGTTCCGTCCTTTTCGGTGATGTTGATTTTTTGCAGTGATGAATCCTTAGCATTAAGCAGCGAAACCGTTGCACCATCAACTCCTGTTGATTTTTCATCAACAATTTTAACGTTGACCGCAGCAGTAACTGGTGATTGGGCCGATGTCAAATCAGCAAGGAACAATGCAAAAATCAGGAGTACAAAAAATTTCATCGCTTAATGGTGTAAGTACTCAAAACTAAGCGATTAAGGGATGGGTGTAAATCACCCGTGGAGGGGGTTTTTATATGGGGGGAAAGAAGCAAGAAATCAAGAGGCAAGAATCAAGAAGGAGATGAAAGT
>Ga0206947_1115_pt1 | contig 22910 bp, 14 predicted proteins | sample Alteio_BWOrgHeat_3_FD_153239 | JGI IMG/M metagenome (GOLD analysis project Ga0206947, IMG submission 153239) | Enriched cells from forest soil in Barre Woods Harvard Forest LTER site, Petersham, Massachusetts, United States -... | ecosystem: Environmental > Terrestrial > Soil > Temperate forest > O...
ATAAAATTCATCTTACTTTCACCAATGAGCAACTTTCGATAAGTGGTGAAAAAAGCAGGGATTTTGCAATTCAATTTCAGCTATGGCAAATTAAAAATAACTTTAATCAAAAGCACAGACAGACAGGTTTTAATGCAGCGTCTCTTGAAAAGCAATTTCTAATTTTGGATTCGATTGCAATGGAACAAAATGAGTTTCTTCAAAGTCACCAACACGAACTTAGTTGGCAAATGTTCAATTTCTTGTCAACTAATATTTATGCTTCGGTTAACGGAATGAAGTATGGGTATTTGGATACTTACGTAGAACAATATCAGGATTCATTGTCCAGTCCAATTATAGAAAGCTACCATAAATATCAACTTAAATTTAAGAATCATGAAATAAGAACAGATAGTTTAAGTTGCTATTCTGCTATTTATATTCATTATATTATAGATAAATACAAGGTAGATTCCTGTTTAGAAAAGAAACGGCTATTTGACATTGTTCCCTGCCTTTCTTTTATGTTCCAAAAATACGATGGGAGGTTAAGGGAGCAGTTGGTTATGACCCTGATCTCCGATAACAAACAATTTCCAAAAGAACTGCATATAAAAATTGATTCCGCGCTGACTTTCATTACCAATCCAACTTACCGCCAGGTTTTGCAACAGATAGCAGCCAATCGTATCGAAGGTGCGCAGGCATTTGATTTTTCATTAAAAGATATGGAGGGAAAATCAGTTCATTTAGCCGATTATAAAGGAGAGCTCGTGGTGCTTGATTTTTGGTTTACAGGGTGTCTAAGTTGCCGGCAGCTGGCGCCTTTTATGGCAAGCATAGAAAAGGAGTTTAGAAATAAGCCTGTTAAATTCATTGGAATATCTATTGATAAGAATAATAACCAATGGCAGAAAAGTGTTAAAAGTTGCGAATATGTTGCACCGGATATCATCAATCTATATACAAATGGTGAAGGGCCTCAAAACACGGTTATTCAAAATTTCAATGTTTTAAGTTATCCAACATTGGTAATAATAACAAAAACAGGAAAAGTAGTAAATGTTCATGCGGATGCCCGTTACGATCAAGGAGCAGAACTGAGGCAATTGATCACGTACAACTTAAAGTAAAAATACCACTGCCAGCATATCCGGCAGTGGTATTCACCATTTTATTGATAAACGTCATTGTTTATCGGCTGACCAGCCGGCATGGTATCATCTGCTGGCAGTGAAGCAGCCTGCGCGGTACAGGAAACCGGTATAGTTGGAAAACTTGAACAGGACTTATGAGCGGGAGGGGTATCCTGCCATGTCCAGTTATTGGTAGTTCCAACCCGTACGGCATAATAAGTGTTTAAATTGGTGTTCGCTTTTGGGCTAAACGCAAAAGCAACACCGATGCTGCTGATCGCAGCCAGGGCCATCAGGCCCATTCTTACCTTTTTCATATTAATGTATTTTAATTAAATCAATACCGGTTTTACTTTCAGGGCCGGCTTAACCTGATTTCGCGCGTGAAATATTTTTATCTGAAGCTTTTTTATTGGTTATCTCTTGATATGGCTGCAGTTTGTAGCCAATAAATGAAATGGTTAAAAAGAAAAGATTAAAGAACAGATGTTGAGTCCAGGTAAGTGATTTTATAACTCCCCCGCAGGAGCATGGAACTTTTGGAAACAAACGGAAAAGAATTAAAACGATATACAGCGTAAACAGCAACATGATCATCATAGAAGCCCACAAGCCGTTTCTTCGGGTTTTTTCAAAAAACAGTAAACCGGCTATTGTTATTTCAACCGGCGGTAAAACCCAAATCAGAAAATCGCTCAACCAATCTGGAAAGGGTTGATTGTGCATTGCAACTTTATAGCCTTCAAAATCGAAGCATTTACTAAAGCCCGTGTAAATAAACATGATGAATAAAAGAAAAACGATAGTATCAATTATTAAAGCTTGTTTCATTTGAATGCCGTGGCGTTTGTTTTCAGATCAATGCACAAACAAAGTAAACACAACCATAAGCCCCAAAACAGTAACAAAAGGGTGGTAGTTAAATTGGTATTTAATTCAGGATTAATAATTGAATTGCCTATTAAGCGATAGGACTTTGTGTAATTAACAGAATCAAACGAAGCATTTCTGGAGCTATAACTTACAATCCTTTACGCCCGCACCTTGTAATTATTTGTTCACCGCTTCCTTTGGTGCAAGCTCTTTCTTGATAATTGAATCTATGTCCTTTTTAATGTTGAGATAATTGGCCATGATCACATCACCATCAATTTGCCTGATCGCCGGCAATTCCCTGTAAGCATCTTCCTCTTGTTTAATGGCTTGATGATCATTGATAATTTCATTGTGAAAAACCTTCAGATCAATCTTATTGTCCGGATCATCTGCTACCAAACCGACGAACTCGCCTGATGATAAGGTTGCGATCTTAGATGCCGGTATTGCAAAGTCCAACTGGGTAGATTTGCTGATAGAAGTATCCTGGCTATTGATCGTAATACTTTGCCGTTCCTGCATGATTTTTCCAAATCGTTCACTGAGCTGCTTGGCTGTATCACCGGTCACCTGGCCTGATAAAATATTACCCACAATATTCATTATAACCTCTGCCTGCTCCCGGCCATAGTCTTTTTTTAGCTGGCTATAATCCTGGACGGCTAAGGTCGTCGCTACTTTATTGGATCTTGCGGTTGCGATAAGGCTATCGATATTATTAAAATATATTGTCGGAAACTCATCAAAGATCAAATTGCATTTCAATTTGTTTTTTTGATTAACCAACTTAATCGTGCGTGATATGTACAAGCTCAGTACCGCGCCGTATACTTGTTGTTTTAGCGGATTGTTTCCCATGCAAATGATCTTAGGGTCAATCGGGTTATTCAGGTCCAATGAAAAGTCATTGCCGGAAAGCACATAATAGAGCGAAGGCGATACCAGCCGGGCCATACTGATCTTCGCACTGGCTACCTGGCCCTCCAATTGATCATAAGCCTCATTTTGCCATGCTGAAATAAAAGGATTAATCAAAACCTCGATTTCCGGTTCAGTCCTTAACAAAGCAAACAGGTATTTGTAATCTACCTGCGCGAGTTCTATAGCATGGGGTAATGTGCAGTAAATGCCATTCTCATATTTTTTCAGAAACCAGATCAGCGCTGTAACAAAATTTATAGGCGATTCCACAAAGAAATCACCTTGTTTTTTTATCCACTCCCTGTTCAGGCCCAACATAAATGTGCGGGAAGATTCCATCGCATCGGTAATATCCCACATGCTGGCCGGGTCAAGCGGGTTGCATCGGTGAGACCGGTTTAAATCCTCAAAATTAATGACAAAGAATTTAGGCTTTACTTTATACCGGCTGCTATTATTTAAAAGGGTGTTGTAGGCAATCTTTGTCAAATCATCATATTTGAAATCATAAAGGAATAGGGTAAATCCTTTTCTAATATGCTGGGTGATTATGTGGCGAATGACGAAATAAGATTTACCGGCTCCGGGGGTACCCATTACCAGCGCCCCCCGGAATGGATTGATGATATTTATCCAGCTATTTCGATCTTTTCTCTTGAAACGATATTTGGCAGGTAAATTAATAGAAAATTCGTTTTCAAGTTTCCGCTCTTCCTGTGGGAAAGTTTCATTCTCGTCGTTGAAGATATCCTGATTCAAATTGACATTGATGAGCCGGAACATCATACTGATACCGGTAATAAAAAGCAAAAAGCCAATGGTGGTTATGGTAATATATAATCCGGCAATTGATAGATAGGATACCTCCAGTTTAAACAAAACTCCGCTTAAATAATAAAGCGACAATCCCAACAATGTAAAAGTCAGTGCGGTTGAGCGATTTATATTTTCTGCCTTTTTTCCTTTAGTACCCATTAAAGAAACAATCAGGAATCCCAACGCGACTGACTTAACCATCCAGATACTTTTGAAAATGGCAAGCTTGTAAACATTTGCCAGCACGCGGTCAACAACGGGATAGGCAAAGTGTAATTCCCTGAACGCACCATAGCAACTAAAATAGAAGTGCAGGATCAAAACAAGTATTCCAAGGAACCTTGTAAAATCTATGATCTTTCGTAATGCCTGTTCATTTTCTCCGGTTTGCATCATCTTAATTTTAGAGATTTAAATTCCTGCGTTTTTTCTTTTTCTTCTTTGGCCCAAACTGATTGGGCATTGATCCATTGATGTCGAGCGGATTTAATAATTCTTCCAATAAACCATGCGTCTGAGCTCCGGTAAATAGTTGATGGTCACCTGGCTTAGCAACTGCTTGCTTTTGCGAAATAGCAGCTATCGATACAGCTAAATTTCCGGTCGAATGATATCGCAGTGCTTCGATGATCGCTGCTGCGCTATAATTCTTTCCCAGGTCACTACCATTGAAAATGGCTTTATTGGGGTGATCGATGTAACTTAGGCCGTATATTCTACCCTCCTCATTTTGCCTTACAATCACCGTAACATCGGCTTTCTGCAAAGCATTTTTAAATTGGTCTAACGAACGTGCCTGGGTTCTGGCCTTATCTATTTTAATCTTCAGCTTATCCCGAAAGGGCTTTCTTAAATATTCATTTAGCTTGAACTTTTCCTCCAATAACCTTAAAGTCGGCTTTAGATAGATACTGCTTGCTTTAATGGGTACCCCAATCTTTTTGCCATTTTTATCGGTGACCCAATAGTGTAAGCCGCCGTTTTTATACATTACCGAGTCCTTCGAACCTTTATCTGCATTGACATTGTAGCGGTTCAAAATGGCGTTCAGTTCGGGAAGGCTGGTAAAGCGGTAAGCTCTTATGACCTCATTAACAATATTTGTTATTGCCCGCTTTGTGTCAGTGGATCCATATTCCAGTGGTTTGATTTGGAGGTTTTCGATCTGCTCATATTCATTTTTTTTGCTGCCCGCCCGCACCAGCCCAAATGCGATTTCAATTGCTTTTCTTGCCGGCTCGGATTTCAGCTCACCAATGTTGTGCAAACTGATACGGCGACTGTCCGGCTCAATGTTGGTCGAAACGATATGAACGTGAGGGTGGCCGGCGTCAAAGTGCTGGTAAATTAAATAGGGCTGGTTTTCAAAACCTATTCGCTTCATGTAATCACCGGCGATATCAACGAGCTTTTCCGTCTCCAGTTTTTCAGTTACATCAAAATTCAAAGACAAGTGCAGCGTGTTTGTCCTGGTGCGCAGGTTTCTATCAGCCAAATCTTTCAGCCGAAAAAGCTTGTCATAAAACGAGAGTGCTTCATAGTTTTTGGCATATCCGCTGGCTGCTATCAGCTTCGCCTTTCCGGCATTTACCTTGTTTTCATTATAGTTCAAGGCGCCCATCAAACTCTTTCCACTTTTAATTTTTGCGACCATAGATCAGCATATTTGTTTATTTGCTCTTTGATTTGCATAACGGCCGGGTCTAATTTTCCGGTAATGATGCTTAGCAGCTTCATCCATAAACGGGTATCTGGAAAGCCATGTGAACCGTTGATATTCTTTACCGCCTGGTTTAAATTGTTGCCTACAAAATTTAATTCGCGCCTGAGCAAAATCAATTCTTCGTGTACTTCGTCCATGGATTTGTCACGATGTATAACAGTTACCGGATCTCCTAATAATAGCGCGCGGTGGTACTCACTCATGGTTTGAAAAGTTGTCTTTTGGAATCGCTTTTCCAAGCCGTTATATTCATCTGGCTTTAGGCGAATGTTTAGCCATCTCACCCTATTTTCTTCTTGTTCACTCATGATTTCAATTTTTAATTAAACCGACTATGGAGTGTTTGATCGTGGTCCCGAACTGACTGCGGAAGGGAGGGCAAGATTTCGTTTGTGACACAAACGTACATCTTGCTAACTGCAAAAAGACAGCAGTTTAAGTCCGCCATATTTTCAATCTTTGCCATGTCCTCCATTAATAATGTTATGATCCTATATCATATGCGTATTTCTCCATCTCCTTTAAGGTTTGACCTGCGGCGCTTTTGCATCGAGAAAGAAAGTTAATGCAAGAATATTAATGTCCTTTAAGGAAAGATCGTGATCAATTCCATAGGACTTCACCCGCTTTAAAAGCCCTTTTGGTATCCAGGTATTCAATTGGGCTTCGTCCTCCTTTTCATCTGCCGAAGATTTAACTGGATGCACCTCCTGAATGGGTATCTTAGGCGCATCCGTCTTCAATTTAGTGGCAAGGCTACCCAACTTGTTTTTATATTCTTCCATGACTAAATGACCCTTATGTAAATTACATATTTTCCTAAAACTGTATTTATAGAATTACATAATTATGTAATTGCATTAATGAAGAAATCTGTATTTACATAAATCAATAAAACTGTATTTATGCACTGATAGCGTTTACTATTTCCTCAGCAAGAGCAGTTATCTCTTCTTTCGCTTTTACGTCCGTTGATTGGAGTATGCCAGCGGTCATCGAGGAGCGTGTAATGCTTACCCGATCGTGAATCATTGTTTTTAAAAGCGGTGTTCCCAGGCTCTTTAGCAGCTCAGTGATATCCCGGGTAATAGCTGACCTTGATTTGATCATGTTGAGAACTATCCCGGCTTTCAACTGCGGATTTTTTGCCTGGGAAAATTTGATCAGCGCAAGGGTTGATCGGATGGCCATGACATCAAAAAAACCGGCCTTTGTCGGAACCAGTACAAAGTCTGAAAATTGAAAGAGCTCCGTTAACTTGTTGGATAAGTAAGGAGGGGTATCTACAATAATCAGGTCGTAATCTAAATGGGGGATGTCGCTGATTTGATCCGAGGATAAAATAGCTAACCCAGGGAAATCATCCTTTACATGATAAATACTCCCCTGTAAATCGGAATCAACCAAGGCTACTCTTAATTGATCCTGAAAGCATAACGCCAAATTTAGCGCCATCGTGCTTTTTCCTACGCCACCTTTTTGGTGCGCCACCGTGATAATCTTTGCCATGTTATTTCTTTCTGAATTTCTGGAAATACATATTTATGTAATTCTGTATTTCCAGAATTACATAGCAAAAGTGGGAGTAACTGCCTCTAAAATACTCCGATATTATCCGAGTCGGAGGTTGAAAAAATGAATTTAAAATATTAAAGCGAAATTTAAACGGCAGGATGTTTACGAACTTAATGAACGCTCGGAGATATTATTTCGAAATCTCCATTATTGGGCAGTCGTGGCACAATTTGGGAAGGTTTCTATCTGATGAAGTGATGACTGAACCTATTCTTGAAGCGCATTTTTATCTAAAAACTTAGTTTCAGATGAGTTCATTTAGCAGGTCATTGGTTTTTACAGGCAGCAGTTCATGTTTATTTTTCCCCAATCCACAGTTTATTCCAATAACTGTAGATGATTATTTTGCGCTTCCGGAATTATAACAAGAAAGCAATCTCTTTACTTTCGCTTACGGCGGGACTCTATTTTCATCTGGGATTCCACCAAACGGAAGATGGGGAAAAGCGTTTACGGATGATAGAATCGGTAAGCACGAATATTAGCGAAGCCATATCGATTACTGATGCTGGTTTGTTTGATAAATGCGGCCTTCGCATCGTTTATGTCAATGGAGCCTTTACTGTCTGTATCGTAGGCATCGAATAGTGGCAGTTAGAATACATATGCCTTTTACCCCGACTATATCATTTGAAATAACTTTTGAAGGCCAAGTGCACACCTGGCTTACCCCATTTGCATTAAATAGAAGCGGCGCGCTGTCGCGGGATATTGAATTTATTTATCTGTAAGTGAATGGATTACAATAGTTTAATACACGCGTGTAGATATGGGTAGTATGAATTTCTCTGATATTTCTTTAAAATAAGTTCTTTGTATCGCGATTAAAAAACTTAAAAAAAAATATGAAGATTTCTTTATCAAAAAAAGCTTTTGCAGAGTTTTTCGGCACATTTGTGCTGGTATTTATGGGTTGCGGCAGCGCTGTATTGGCCGGTGGCCATGTAGGGTTTTTAGGGATTTCTTTTGCTTTCGGCTTGTCTGTTGTGGCCATGGCTTATGCGATAGGCCCAATCTCCGGCTGCCATCTTAATCCGGCGATAACATTCTCCATGTTTTCATTTGGAAAAATGAATGGGAAAGAAGCCTTGGCATATGTTATTGCGCAAATAGCCGGAGCAATTACAGGTGCAGCGATTTTATATTTTATTGCAAATGGCAACCCCCATTATGATTTTGCAGCGAATGGTCTTGGCCAAAATGGTGTCAATGGAGGGTCGCCCGATGGCTATTCCATGTCTGTTGGTTTAATAGCCGAAGTTGTATTTAGTTGTATTTTCCTGTTGGTTATCTTTAGTGTAACCAGTAAAACTAACCCAAATAGTGGAATGTTTAGTGGGTTAGTCATCGGCCTCACACTTACCCTTATCCATATTGTCGGGATTCCTGTAACCGGCGTTTCCGTTAACCCAGCACGAAGTATCGGTCCTGCTTTATTTGTCGGCGGACAAGCCCTCGCCAACCTTTGGGTGTTTATTGTCGGGCCAATTGCAGGCGGCCTATTAGGAGGATGTATATGGAAGCTAATTGGCAATGACTAAATACTCATCACAGTCATGCTACAGGGGCGCTGTTTTAATTAGCGCCCGGATCTAGCTTATAAAGCAATATTGATAACAGGTTATTTATAGAATTGGAATCCTTGCTTCACAAATTCGGCAATTGATTTCAGATAGAAAACAATAACTAACAAATCGATCGCCCAAAAGCAATGCCACATATTATTTAACCGATAGTTGGCCGCCGGGGGAGCCGTCATCTATCGGTTAAAATTGTTTCATATTAGTTTATTGATTTAAACGCAAACCCAAATCGTGTTCTGACAAATGAATAGTTCATGCCTGAAACATACAGTTGTTTTACTAACGATTATCGGTAGCCAGAGCTACGCCCAGCAATACAATAAAAGACAAATTGACAGTGTCACCGAAGTAGCCCGTTTCTCAAATAACTTTGAGCAAGGGATGAAGCTGGGAACCGTGGTCTATAATGCTTCAAAAGCCATAAACTACCAACGGGGGGTGGTTAATGCGCTTTTTATTTATGCTTTAAAAAACTCCAATTGCCGCAGGGACGAACAGGCATTTAAATATGCCGTTGAGGCCGAAAATGAAGCAGCAAAATTACCTGAGCCGAGCGATTTTATCGCCCATGCCGCTTTAATTAAAGGAATAAGCTATTACGATTTGGGTTTCCGCGATGATGCCATAAAAACACTGCTCAAAGGTATTGCCATTTCCCAGGAAATCGAAAACGCAGACAAAAGACATAAACGCTTGGGTGACATCTATAATGCATTAGCCTTATTTAGCGGGAATTCTAAAGCAATTGGCCTTTTTAAAAAGAGCTATTCTGAATACATAAAGGTCAGAAGGCCGGTCAAAAGCATAGGCGAACTTCAGCAGGTTGAAGACAATCTTGCGGACGCTTTTCTGAAAATTAAACAATTGGATTCTGCTGAATTTTATTTGAATAAAGCAATTCCTCTGGCTGCCGAAGAGAAGGATACCATGACTATGGCATTCATTTACACTAATTTTGGAGAATTATATTTTACCAGAAACCAATATGCAATCGCCGAACGATACTATAAAAAAGGTATCGTGATGACTCAAAAGTTTAACGATGCCAGATTGCTTAAGGACATCTATTTGCCCTTGTCAAAAGTATGTGCTGCGTTAAATGAAAAAGAGGAGGCTCTGAAATATCTTGAACTAAATGCTAAATTAGTTGATAGCTTAAATAATATTGAAAAATCATCGATAAAAACCCCGCTGAATTATATTGTTCAATATAAAGAAAATCAGTTGGCAGCCATCAGAAACAAGTATCTGCATATCATATTACAGATATGTTTCATTTTAATAGTAGTAGCTTGTGCCTCGATCTATTTATATAACAGATTTCGCAAGAAACTTAAGCTTACGACCGAAAAGATAAATGAACTGGTGGCGAATATCAACTTGAACGAGGATAAACGATCACCCGCAAAAATAGAGGAGTTAAAAATTGTTGTGCAACTGGCTGTTAATAATGCCCCCGCTTTTATCACGAAATTTAATCAATACGATACTGAATTCAGCAAGAAGTTGCTAAAATTAGCGCCTGGTCTCGTGCTGTCTGAAATTGAATTTTGCGCATTGCTCCGCCTAAATTTTGAAACTAAGGAGATTGCACGTTATTCCAGAATATCCGTTAGAGCGGTGGAGGGAAAAAAGTACAGGATTAGAAAAAAATTAGGTGTCCCCTCTGATCAGGATATCAATGTCTGGATGTCTCATATTTAAACGCCGCTTTGTGTAAAATCGGAATACCCCCGATTTTTATTATTCGCGAAGCAACAAGTCTGACATGACACAAGGGATGTCACTTATTTAGCATTACAGAAATATTTGCAATTACTACTAAATCTTGCGTAATTTTAACTGTATTGATTAAGGAACTAAGCCTAACACGAATTCGTTTTTTCCAGCTATGAAAAGCATTTTTATATTATTAGCAATTGCGCTATCGAACCTTACCGGGAGTCAACGCAACTTTCAGCAGTACAATAAAAAACAAATTGACAGCATTTTTGAAGTAAACCGGAGCGCACTTAACTTTGAACAAAGTATCAAACAGGCTTCAAAAGCCTATAATGCATCTAAAGCGATTAACTACCAGGAGGGGGTGGCCAGAGCTCTTTTGGTGTATGCTACTATTTACAGCAATGCACGCCAGCACCAATATGCTTTTAAGTATGCTGTGGAGGCCGAAAATGCAGCTATCGAAATAAATAATCCTGACTTTGAAGCACACGCCCTTTTCATCGAAGGATTAACTTATAACTATTTGGGGTTTTATGAAGATGGGAGGAAAACCTTGCTCAAAGGAATTTCTGTCGCACAAAATATTGAGGATGCGGATAAGAGACATTACCGTCTGGCGAATATTGATAATGCATTGGGAATAAGTAGCGAGCCTCAGGACGCAATTGTCTATTATAAAAAGAGTTGTTCTGAACTTATTAAGATGAAAAAGCAAAAAGTAGGTCCAGGCAGTCTTGGGCAAGCTATCAATAATTTGGCAAGTGTTTATGTCAATCTTAAGCAATATGATTCTGCAGGATTTTATTTGAATAAGGCTCTCATTTTGACCGTACAAGAGAAGGATAGCATCGCTATTGCACTCACTTATTCAAATTTGGGGGTCTTTTATTATCGCAAGAAACAGTATGCAGCGTCCGAAATTTCTTATTTAAAAGGCATAGATTTTGCCCGCAAATTTAAAAATGCCTTTACACTAAAGAACCTTTATTCCAATTTATCGGAGTTGTACACAACCCTAAACGAGAAAGAGAAAGCCAGGAAATCACTTGAAATATTTGACAAACTAAGCGACAGCCTTAGCAATGCTGATAAACTTGCAGTACAAACGCCGCTTAATTATATCGTTCAATACAAGGAGCGACAACTGGACCAGAACAAAAAAAGGTATCTGCGTGTCATCTTGCTGACCTGTTTCCTGCTTATAATATCAGCATGCGCGGCATTCTATTTCTACGGAAGGTTTAGAAAGAAACTCAAACTTACCACGGAAAAAATGAATGATCTGGTCGCGAAAATACAAATGAACGAGGATAAACGTTCCCCTGCGAAAATAGAGGAATTGAAAGCTGTGGTTCAACTGGCGGTAAACAATGACCCCGCTTTTATTACGAAATTTAATCAGTATGACGCTGAATTCAGCAGGAAACTTCTCAAACTGGCGCCAAGCCTCGTAGCATCTGAAACCGAGTTTTGTGCATTACTCCGACTTAGTTTCGAAACTAAGGAGATTGCACGATATACGAGGGCGTCTGTGCGTGCCGTTGAGGCAAAAAAGCACAGGATCAGAAAAAAATTAAATATCCCCTCTGACCAGGACATCAATATCTGGATGTCTCATATTTAAAAGTCATCATTCCTGAAATTAGGATACTTCTGACAGCTCTCTGTTGTTCTTCTCCCTTTTCTACAATAGGGTTTCAATAGCCATTCCGTTGATGCTATTTAAGGCTATGCAATTATATTAAAAAAATTTGTCATAATCGCCAGGTCTAAACCTTTCGATAAACAGATACGCTGCTTCTATGTACCGTATAATTTACTTCACGCATGTAAATAACGCATTTTTTTCAGCTATTAATAATATCAAGAGTAGGCGTATTTTATTTAAACTACTTATTGTGAGTGATTTATGATTGGTGTGTAGATGTGCGTAGCGCCGTTTTGTTGTGACGCCCGTAGAAGCCATTACTTTTAATTGAATATTAAAACGCAAAAATATAGCAGTTTATCGCTGTGATAGCGGTTGCTGTTCTTGTATAAATGACATTTTTTGCAGGGTCTGCTTGCAGTTCTATTTAATAAATATTTGCTATGGAAAAGCTGGGGAGAAAAAACGTGCCAGGGTACTTAAAGCTACTTTTTACCACAATGATTTTATTATTTTTAACCGGGAATGTATTCGCCGCGACTTATGACTGGATTGGCTATTCAAGTACAGACTGGAAAACTCCCGGCAACTGGGCGGTAGGTGGTGTAATTCAAACGACAAATTATCCGGGAATGTCATCGACTGATGTTGCCCAAATAGGTGTAAGTTACTATTTTATAGACCAACCTACTGTTTCGGGTGCTGTCAGCGTTGCCTCCGTTATCATCGGTTCGCTATCAACTGTCACATTAACGGTAAACTCTACGTTAGCTGTGAGCGGCAATGTTACAGTTAATAACTATGGCAATTACGCAGGGATTACCCACGCTATTACCGGGACGGGAAGCGTGTCTTGTAATAACTTTTACCTGGGTGATAATACTGTCCCTTCCGCCCCATTTCTTATAAGCGCAACATATCTCACTACACTAAACTTTTCACTATCAAATTTAACTGTCAGTCAAAATTTAGCTTTGACCACAACCTCCAGTATAAGTTCATCGAATCCGATAGCAAATGTAAATAACCCTGTATTTAACTTTAACAGCGGGACCATTACGATTGGCAATATCTTGCAGACTATTGATGCAAGCGATGCTAATACGCCGCTCTATTTAACGATTTACGCCGGAGCGTCAAGCAGCGCTCAATTTCTCATGAATCCATCTACAGGCAACTCATCTACACTCAACTTAAGTGGAGCAAATGCGTTGAGCCTTGATGGCAATGCCGGATATGTTGACTTTTACGGCACAGCCGGCGGCACGTCAACTGTTAACTATAATGGGGCAGTTAACCAGGAAGTTTATTCCTCAACTGCACCATATTCTGCTACTGGCAGACAATCGCCAAACGGCCTCGACAGATCACCGGCTATGTACCAAAACCTTACCTTTTCGGGCTCGCAAACAAAAAAAGCCGATGGCGGAAATATAACCGCTGGCGGCAATCTCACGCTGGCTGCAGCGAGTACCGAAACGGTTGATTTTGCTTCAAATAGCCCAATCGTAACAGTTGGAGGGAATTTTGTATCGAATACGGGCACTACGCTTAACCAGGGTGGTACAGGCACTATGACCATTACCGGGACATCAAACAATGCAGGAACGCTTAATCAAAAAGGCAGCGGTAACATTACTTTCACAGGGGCTTTAGTCTCAACCGCCCTTATTGCCCAAACAGGCAGTGGTAGCATTATTGCTTCTGGCGGGATTACCAATTCGGGAACCATGAGCCAGGGTAGCGGCACTATTGGCAATATTACGGTGACTGGTATTTTGACCAATTCCGGTACCGTAAGTCAAACAACCGGCAATATTTCAGTTAGCGGCAATGTAGTTAACTCGGGATATTTAACTTTAGGCACTGCAAACCTTACCATTAGTGGCAACTATTCCAATAATGGTACATACACCCAGAGTACAGGGAGTACGATATTTAACGGATCATCCCCCACATTAACCGATGGCGGCTCCGGCACATCGTTTAATGCCGTATATTTTAATGGAGGTGGTACGGCCAAAATAAGTTCCGGAAATTTCTCTGTATCAAGTATTGGCGTGTTAACAATGGCTAATTCAACCACCTTAAACGCAAACGGAAATTTGACATTAATATCGGCCGCGGCCAGTTCAGCAACGGTCGCAGCTATACCTTCCGGGTCCGGCATAACAAATAATGTAAACGTACAAAGGTATATAACCGGCGGTGCCGGCTACCGTGGCTATCGCCTAATTTCTTCACCGGTTTATTCAGCAACGGTTAGTTCAAATAACGTTTATAGTATTAATTACCTTACTTCATCGGTATTTCTGACTGGTGCAGGACCTATTGCTACCACCGGCTTCGATAAAGTAGGTAACCCTACACTTTATTTATACCGCGAAGACCAGACCCCTTCCAACGCTTCGTTTACAAGTGGAAACTTTGAAGGGGTAAGCTCCATCAATAATAGCCCCACTTATAAGTATTCAGTTACCGGCGCAGGCACTTCCGGTACTTTTTATCTTCCGGTGGGGAATGGGGTGATGTTTTTTTTCAGGGGGAACAAGACTTCGGCTTCTTTACTGACCGAGACATCGCCTGCATACACCACCCCTGGCACAGTAACCACTAGTACAACCGGCACTTTAAACCAGGGGCAAGTGGTTGTACATGACTGGTACACCCCATCATCGGCATATTTGGGCTATACCGGTTCTGGTGCAACAGGCACCAATTCGGCGGTGCGCGGGTTTAATTTGGTGGGTAACCCTTACGCCAGTTCAATTGACTGGGAGCAATACAATACCACCACACCCGCCTCCGGGATATATGCAACCAGCAACATTAGCAAAACTATTTATGAATGGAATCCCAAAACCAGAAGTTACAGTACTTATATGGCGGGTCATGGCGGGTCTACCAATAACGGCCAGGAATATATTATGAGTGGCGAAGGCTTCTTTGTGCAAGTAGCCAATAATAGTACAAATCCCCAGCTAACTTTCAATGAATCGGCAAAAGTTACGAATCAAACTGCTGGGGTTAACCTTTTTATGTCGACAACGAGGGCGTTTGATGCGGTTGATGATAATATCTCTGATCCGCATTTGCGATTACAGTTAGCCGCTGATTCTATCAACACCGATGATATTTATATAGGTTTCAAATCAACGGCGAGTGCGCAATTTGACATCAATGAAGATGCACCATATATGGCAGGAGCAGGGCAGGTACGCATATCTTCTTTTTCAAGTGATGACATATCCCTTGCCATAAATAAACTGCCTTTACCCGGGATAAAACAAACAACAATTCCATTGTTTGTAACTGCAAGTCCGGCTGGTTCCTATAAGTTGAATATGACGGAGATAAAAGGCATCCCTCAACTCTACCAGATTTGGCTAATGGACCGTTTTAACAAGGATTCGTTAGATATACGGCATAATTCAACCTACGCCTTTGACGTTGTTGCAGATACCAATAGTTATGGCCGAAGACGTTTTCAATTGGTTATCCGTCAGGACCCAGCGTTGGCAGTGCATTTGCTAAATTTTGCCGCCCGCAAAGCAACAGGCGGCGCACAAGTAACCTGGAAAACGGAGAATGAAGAGAACTATACCAACTTTTTTATTGAACGAAGTACAGACAAAGGTGCAACTTTTGTTGATTTGGCCGGTATTGTTTCAACCGCAGCAGGGACTTACAATTATTTGGATCAAAAACCTGGTGCCGGGGCTAACCAGTACAGGTTAAAACTTACAGATTTGAATGGAACTATTAGCTATTCAAATATTGTCACGTTGATGTATGCTAATGAAGCAAACAATCTGATTAATAATTACGTCACTGTTTATCCTAACCCGGCTATTAACACCGTTAATGTAGCCATAGCTACAAATGCGGGTTCAAATCCACCTTATGTTATTCAGATCACCAATACATCCGGCGTCCTGATCAAAAAGATCACTTCTGCACAGGCTAATTGGCGGGGTAGCGTTACCGACCTGATGCCGGGCACTTATATTATTAAAGTGCGATGCAGCAAGGATAACGCCATTGTTGGCAGTACCAAGTTTGTGAAGACTTAGGTATTTTGAAGGCCAAATAGCCCTGAATAGTTATGTATTATTATTGAGTTAAAATAAAGCTAATAAGTAAGTATCGGGTTAATTCCCGTCAGTATTAAATAATATTCTTGCAGTAATAACAGGTTAACATGGAAGCGAAAAATTGTCAACACAAATTAGCTGAAGAGTCGAAAACGAAAGATGACTTTATTGAAACTATCTTACAGAATCTACCGATAGGTATTGCAGTAAACAAAATAGACGATGGCAAGACAATCATAGTCAATAAGTGTTTTATCGAAACGTACGAGTGTAGTAATAAGGATTTAAAAGACATACGGAGTTTTTTTAGAAAAGTGTATCCGGACGATGTCTGCCAAAATGAAGTAGCAAATAAAGGAGGTACGAATGACGGTCAGAACGGCGATCCGGAATGGGTGAGTTGGAACAGTGTATCCATAAAAACGCAAACGCACGAAAATAGGGTTGTCAATTCAAAGAGTATTCCGATGTACGATAAAAATCTCATGATTTCAACGGTATTGGATGTCACCAACGAGTTCAACCGGGCCAATGAAATAAAGCGGATCAAAGCCAATCAGGAAGCCTTGATTAACACAACCCAGGATATGATGTGGTCTGTTGACAGTAATTTATACATCATTGCGGCAAACGATTCATTTGTAAAAATGATAAAAATGCTAACTGGCAATATTATAAAAGAGGGGGACTGTGCACTAATTAAAGAATTCGGAGAAGAGCACTTAGTCAAATGGAAGGTGTTTTATCAGCAGGTATTAAATGGAGAGCAAATCACAGTTAAGGATCAATACTACAATCCGATTAAAAAAAAGCTGGAATACAGCCAGATCTCTTTAAGTCCGGTGTTCAATGATAAAAATGAAATCTTTGGTGTTGCCTGTTGTTCAAAAGATATTACGTCGGAAACGCTAAACCGGTTAGCCTTAGAAAATGCGCAAATTGAGCTTCAAAAGATTATGAGTTCTTCACTGGATATACTTTGTTCTGTTGACGCCCAGGGTTATATTTTAAGTATTAGCGCCGCCGTTGAAACTATTTTGGGATATAACCCCCAGGAACTTATTGGCAAAGCACTATCTGATTTCGTCTGTTTTGAAGGACTGGAAAAAACTGAATGGCCTATAGGTACGGTTACAGAAGGGCATGATATCTTAAACCTAAAAAAACGCTTTTTGCATAAGAATGGTTCATTGGTTAGTCTAATATGGACTACGAGGTGGGATCCAAAGGATAAAATTAAATATTATGTCGCAAGGGACGCAACAGAAAGCGAAAAACGTGAAGCGGCACTGGTTGAATCGGAGAAAAAATATAAATATCTCTTTGAAAATATTCCGTGTCCCATATTGATTTGGGATTTTGAAACTTTAAGGATCATCGATTGCAATCAGGAAGCTATCATTAAATATGGATATACTAAGGATGAATTTTTACAATTAACAATAAATGACATCCGGCCTCCTGAAGATATGAACCTTTTTGAGGATATTATTGAGACCGAAGAATCTTTTGAACGAATTCGTGAACGGATTTGGAGACATAAGAAGAAAAATGGCGAAATCATGTTTGTCGATATCAGTAAACTTCTCATCAATTATAACGGAAGAAAAGTTGTACTTGTTATAGCAAATGATGTAACCGAAATCCGTTATTATTATGAGGTTGACAAACTGGAAAAGCATGTCCTTGAACTGAATGCAAGGGATGACAAAAGGTTAGAGGAAACAATCAGGATTTATTTGTCTGGAATCGAGTCGCTGCACCCGGGTATGTTATGTTCCATGCAGGTGCTAAGGGGGTCCAGGTTGTACAACCTTGCGGCGCCAAGTCTTCCCGAAAAGTACCTGAAGGTTGTTGAAGGTGTTGAAATCGGAAACAATGTGTGCTCTTGCGGTACAGCTTCCTTTCTGAAAGAAAAAGTAATCGTAACAGATATTTCGAATGACATTCGTTGGGCGGCATACAAAGAAGTAGCCGGCCAGTATCAATTGAAAACCTGCTGGTCGTATCCTATTTTAGATGGGAAAAACGATGTGGCGGCTACTTTCGCATGCTATTACAGGAAAATCAAAACGCCGACTGAGCGGGAGGAGTACACAATACAAAGAGCCGGGCATATTTTGCAGGTAATTTTGAATAGTTACAAAAGAGAACATGATTTAAAAATAAGTAATGAAAGATTTGGATACGCAACGGAGGCAACATCCGATATCATCTGGGATTGGAATTTGGAAACTAATTCAGTTTACTATTCCGGGAATATGCAGAAACTATTCGGACACATGCCTGATGCGTATGATGATAACCTGCCCTTTTATTTCGAACATGTGCATCCTGATGATCGTGGAAGGGTGATCCTTGACTTCGATCAGGTTAAGCACGGGACGATGATCAACTGGACGCAGGAATATCGTTTCAAAAAAGCCAATGGCGGATATGCTTTTGTATTGAACAGGGGGATTGTGATAAGAGATGAAAATGGTGTAGGTACGCGTATGATAGGAGCTATGCAGGATATCACGATGTTGAAACAAAATGAGCTGCGCATCATCCAGCAAAATGAACAACTTAATGAAATTGCATTGATTAATGCGCACCAAATCAGACGGCCGGTTGCAAACATTTTAGGGCTGATGGAACTGTTCAATGCAGAAATAGAGGTACATGAGGTTGGTATGGACATTATGAATCACCTCAACGCTGAAACTAAGGAATTAGATGCCGTAATCAGACGTATAATTGATAAGACCGTTGCTTAAGTTTTTTTATAATAAGCGGCATTAATATGAGCTAAATCATAATCATCAGGACACAGCCCCTGTACGTATCAGTAGCCATTCTTTCGAAGCGGCTACTGATAAATTTGTTTTAATTCCCAATACCAATAATAGGCATATTAATAGTAACGGCCTGATTTTGTTAATCTGATATAATTATTTAAGAATAATTGAGTCCCTAAAATATGAATTTAATTTACTAATTTATTTTCCAAACTAATGCAAAAGCTTATTAAAAGCAGCGACTTTTTCAAAACGATAGACCTTGTCATTACCCCCATAATTTTAGCAAATGAAAAAAACGCACATCTATACTTTAACAAAGCCTTTACGTCTCAGATAGGTTACACCATCGAGCAGATGCCGGATAAACTTGCCTGGTTAGAAAAAGCTTACCCGGACGAAAAATACAAGCAGGCAATAATTGAAAATTGGGACATGTGTTTGCAGGCAACTCAAGGTAGCATAGATACACACGTAAATATGGTTGTAAAAGTCTGTTGTGCCGATGGTTCCTTTAAATGGTTTGATATTCACGAAAAAACTATCGGCGAAAACAAAGTAATTACATTTTTAGATGTTGATGACTTACGTGATAGTTACGACGATCTTACAGATGCCTTAAAACAAAAAGATATTCTGCTATCAATTATTGCTCATGACGTAAGAAGCCCTTTAAGCAATATCAAGCAAATTGTTAATAATTATAAAAGCATGGATCTGTCTGTACAAGAAACAGAAGAGATATTTTTTAGCATGGGGATCCAGATCGATTATATTTTCAATATCATCAATTCGTTATTAGTACGAACTAGTTTCAACCGCAGTAGTTTTAAAGAAAAAAGGGAACAGATTTACCTGCTGGCCTTTTTTAATAAATACGGAGAATATTACAAGGAACTCATGGCAAAACAAGGGGTTGATTTTGTTTTTGAACTCCGTGAAGAAGATAAAATTGAGTTTGATTCTTTTATTTTGGATATCATTTGTCGTAACCTCATAGATAATGCGATTAAATACAGCCCCGAAAATGGGAAGATTTATATTTCTTTTTATAAAAATGATGATAGTGCGGAGCTGGTAATTAGAGATGTTGGACCGGGAATGTCAGAAACGCAAAAGGCGCGGATACTAAGCAATAAAAGTAGCCGCAGGCTCAAAAAGCAAATTACAGATAGCTTTGGGCTGGGGCTCGTAATGGCCAAAGAAATTCTCGAGAAACATAATGGAATGTTATCGATCGACAGTGAACTTGGTAAAGGCACTTCATTTGTGATTAATCTTAGGAACACTAACAGTATCCTGATTGAATAAAAATAACATTTTTTAAATGTAAATCTATCCTCGCACCCCGACTTCAATAAACTCATATTGAGTAATGGTTAAGTTGAAATCACCATTTCGGCTATCTGCCCCAGCCATATTTAGACAACCTCGCCAAAAATGGAGAAATTCCAGTTGATCTATAAGCCGAAATTCCCATGAGCGCAGTGGGATACGATCTTTTAAGTCCTAAAAACATTTGATATTATCACGTAAGTATTTTAAATAATTGATAATGAGGTTGTTACTTCAAGTGTGTAGATGTGTGTAGTGTCATTTTTTTGTAACATTCGTACAATCTTTTTCTTTGTATTAAAATTTTTACGGTCAAAAATTACTACAAAAGAATAAAACCTTATAACGGCACCACTTTACAAAGGAACATTTGCTGATGGGTTCGATAGGTTACCACTAATCCTGAGGGGGGCGATAACTCTTTGACTGAGGGGATCGGGATTTGCCTTGTTCTATTTTTTGCTTATGGTTAAAAAATAGAAGCCAAATATTTCCCTGATTGACGATAGCTCACAAGTTGTTTTTTGTGACAAAAATAACCTGTGAAAAATTAAAACAACTAAATAACATAAAGTATGTCTTGTTTTTTTTGCTTGCACCATACACGTAATAATAATTAAAACGTATGAAAAAATCGCTACTTATAAATCTGTGCTTGTTATTCACTGTTTTTATTGCCTTCGCTCAGCAAAAAGTGAGTGACGGGACGGTTAACAATGGCAATTTGCCCAACAAGGATGCAATACTCGAACTGGAAAGTTCAAATAAAGGATTATTGCATACACGAGTAACTTTAAGGAGTACAACAGATGCTTTTCCATTAACTGCACATGTGGCAGGTATGATGGTTTATAATACGGCGACTCAAAATGATGTAGTTCCAGGTATTTATTATGATAATGGAACTATATGGGTTTTGGTTAATGGAACAAGTGTTGGTTCAAATAGTATAAATGTACAGGCACAACCAGGTAAAACTGGCACACCAGGTACGCCCGGGCAAGCAGGAGGCCCTAGTTCGGGGATAAATGCAGTGATTAATGATAGTGGTACATGGATATATAGCCAGGTATCAAATACCTGGACGAATATAAGCGCAGCAATTGGTCCGCAAGGGCCCGCTGGGCCGACTGGTTTGACTGGGAAAGGCATTTCCTCGACAGTTAATAATGGCAACGGCACCTTTACGATTACTTATAGTGACGGTACAACCTTCACCACTTCTAATTTAACCGGTCCTCAAGGTCTTCCCGGTGCAACAGGCCCTCAGGGTACAACTGGTGCAACCGGAGCTACTGGTTTGACCGGAGCAACAGGACCGCAGGGCCTGACAGGTCCGGCAGGTACTACCGGTGCAACAGGCCCTCAGGGTACAACCGGAGCGACTGGTTTAACCGGAAAAGGCATCTCCTCGACAATTGATAATGGCAACGGAACATTTACAATTACCTATAGTGACGGTACAGCCTTTACCACTTCTAATTTCACCGGTCCTCAAGGCGCTGCCGGAGCAACAGGGGCGATTGGTCCGCAGGGAACCCCAGGAGCCACAGGCTCAACCGGAAAGGGCATCTCGTCAACAGTTGATAACGGCAATGGCACTTTTACGATTACCTATAGTGATGGTACAACATTCACCACTTCTAATTTAACCGGTCCTCAAGGCCTTGCTGGTGCCACCGGTGCAACCGGTCCTCAGGGAACAACCGGCGCAACCGGAGCAACGGGTTTAACCGGCGCGACCGGTCCACAAGGTCCAATCGGTGCAACAGGCGCTACAGGTCCACCGGGAACTGCAGGAACAACAGGTGCAACCGGAAAAGGCATATCATCAACAGTAGATAATGGCAACGGCACTTTCACCATTACTTATAGTGACGGGACAACTTTCACTACCTCTAATCTAACCGGTCCGCAAGGTTTGGCAGGTGCAGCCGGTCCTCAGGGAACAACCGGTGCAACGGGGCCGACTGGTTTAACAGGGGCAACCGGTCCGCAAGGTTTGGCCGGTGCAACCGGTCCTCAGGGAACAACCGGCGCAACCGGAGCAACGGGTTTAACCGGCGCGACCGGTCCACAAGGTCCAATCGGTGCAACAGGCGCTACAGGTCCACCGGGAACTGCAGGAACAACAGGTGCAACCGGAAAAGGCATATCATCAACAGTAGATAATGGCAACGGCACTTTCACCATTACTTATAGTGACGGGACAACTTTCACTACCTCTAATCTAACCGGTCCGCAAGGTTTGGCAGGTGCAGCCGGTCCTCAGGGAACAACCGGTGCAACGGGGCCGACTGGTTTAACAGGGGCAACCGGTCCGCAAGGTTTGGCCGGTGCAACCGGTCCTCAGGGAACAACAGGAGCCATCGGTGCAACAGGTTTAACAGGTGCAACTGGTCCTCAAGGTCCGACCGGTGCAACCGGCGCGACTGGGCCGCAGGGAACTGCGGGAACTACAGGTGCAACTGGAAAAGGCATATCATCAACAGTTGACAATGGCAACGGCACTTTTACGATTACCTATAGTGATGGTACAACATTCACCACTTCTAATTTGACCGGTCCTCAAGGCCTTACTGGTGCCACCGGTGCAACCGGCCCTCAGGGAACAACCGGTGCAACGGGGCCGACTGGATTAACTGGTGCAACAGGTCCTCAGGGTACAACAGGAGCCACCGGAGCAACTGGTTTAACCGGGGCGACCGGTCCGCAA
>Ga0206947_1116_pt1 | contig 22528 bp, 25 predicted proteins | sample Alteio_BWOrgHeat_3_FD_153239 | JGI IMG/M metagenome (GOLD analysis project Ga0206947, IMG submission 153239) | Enriched cells from forest soil in Barre Woods Harvard Forest LTER site, Petersham, Massachusetts, United States -... | ecosystem: Environmental > Terrestrial > Soil > Temperate forest > O...
CAGGGCTTTTGGTATGCTTATGATCTTCCTTCACCCAAATATCCATCCAACCAGCCCAACACCCGTTCCCAACCATCAGCATGTTCATAAGCGGCGGCAGCGCAACCGCCAAAGCCTTCGTGGCGCACGGTTATTCGGGTGCCTGTGGGTATCGCATCAAGCAAATAGGTAATGGTAGTTACCCGCATACCCAATGCAGGGTGTTCCCATTCGTACTTCCGGGTATGGGTTATTTTATGCGGCTCGTCAAGTACCCGGAATTCTCCGCTGGCCGGCATGCTTTGGCCATTGGGCAATAGCACCGATACGGTATACCGGCCGCCAACGCGTGTGTCGGCCTTCCATTCGCGCATGTTGTAAACGCCGGGCGCGCCCCACCAGTGTTCTATTTCCGGGCCGTCTGTTAAGGCCTGGTATACGCGTGCGGGTGGCGCAGTAACATCCATGGTTGCTAATACGATGCCTGTTTCGGCATCAGCTACCGCACGCGGCGGGCGTGCAGCGCTATTGGTTGTTGGCTTTTTATTTTTGCTTGTTGCCATTTTTTATGTTTTTTAAGGTGTTCTATGCCCCAGAGGGGCTACCTATTTGTAGAAATAAAAGCGAAGTAGTTTTGTGCCTCGTAGAGGTTACCCTTAACTAACTTTGCCAATTTACCCTGCAATCTGTGGGCAGCACCTACGCAGCTGTTGCGTTTATGTGTGATATTTCTACAAATAGGTAGCCCGGATGGGCCATCGAAAACCTATTCTTTAAATATCTGGAACACAGTCGCTTCCGCGAGGCGCCTGAAAAACCCACTTCTATTGTTTATTCTTGGCCGAATAATCTTCATGGTCCGGCACGCCCTTGCCTTCGTTCAACAATTTAAACAAACTGCCTTTTACATAATGGTCCCAGCCACCGGTACAGTCTTCAAAACATTCCAGTGCGGGGGTAAGGCCTATGTGCGTCATTTTTATTTCGGTTGACTTACCCACTGGTTTAAACTCCCACAAAATTTGCGTGTCCTGCCATTCTTTTTTGTTTTTCAGAAAATGCATGTTGCAGTCAATAACCTGCCATAACAGTTTTTGGCCGTCAACAACGTCAATTACTTTAAAGGTGCCAAAAGTTTCGCCGAAAGGCACATTAAAAACGTCGCCAATTTTGGCGGTTGAGCCGGAGAAATTTTCTGTCCACCAGGCGGCTACGTTGTTAACCCCGGCAATGGCCTCGTTAACCGGGATGTTTGCAGTTATACCGCAATGATAATTTTGATGTTCCATTTTTTAGGTATTTGAGTGAAGGCCCATCAGGTTGCCTTCGGTATCTATAAATTGGGCAATAAATCCAAATTCGCCATTGGCGCCGTTTTTTGACTTTTGGAGGACGATTTTTCCGCCCGCAGCCTCCACTTTCGAAAGCGGGATGCTCAGATCCTCGCCTCTGTCCATATAGACAATACGACCTTTTTCTGATGGTTCATATCCTTCACCTTCAACAATAGCGCCGCCCGCGCCCTGGCCATCCATGGTAAGCGGGAATATGGCATATTTTCCTCTCGGCATGGGTACAGGTGCCATTTCTATACCAAATATTGTTTCATAAAATGTTTTTGCCCGCTCAAAGTTTTTAGCCGGGATTTCAACCCAGTACATCGTGTTTCTCATAATATTTGATTAATTGTTTCGACAAAGATATTGTCTGTATTGCCGACCTGTGATGTGCAAATAAGACTTTGTTAGGGGTTGATTGAGACAAACCAAACCGCTAATTTTAAGGCATGAAACATATATCCATACTGGTGCCCGAAGGCAATAACAGCCTGATTGATATTATTGGTACCTACAAGGCTTTTAACCGGGCGAATAAGTTTTTGGCCGATGCCGGTAAACCGCCAATGTTTACCATTCAGCTGGTAAGCACATTAAAAAACCTTACCACCGATGGCGGCCTGTTTACCATTACCCCCAATGCCGGTTTAGATGATGTAACTAAAACCAACCTGATTATCATACCAGCTATCAATTGGAATTTTGCGGATTCCTTAGCGGCGAATGCAGACTTACTGCCCTGGATTATTAAGCATTACAAGCAAGGCGCCGAAGTAGCAAGCATGTGTACGGGCGGATTACTGCTTGCTTCAACCGGCTTATTGAAAGGCCGTAACTGTTCAACCCATTGGATGGCCGCCAACGCATTCCGCAAGCTATTTCCGGATGTGAATTTGGTGATTGAAAAAATTATTACCGATGAACATGGCATTTACACCAGCGGGGGCATGCTATCGTACATTAACCTGGTGTTGTATTTAATTGAGAAATATTGCGACCGCGAAATGGCCATTTATTGCGCCAAGGTTTTGGAGGTGGATATCGACCGCAACAGTCAATCGGTATTCACTATGTTTTTGGGTTTAAAAGATCACCAGGACGAAGAGATTCTGAAAGCGCAGCTATTTATAGAAAAAAACGTAAGCGAGAAAATATCCATCGAAGAACTGGCCACCCGTTTTGGCGTAGGCCGCCGTAATTTCGACAGGCGGTTTATGAAGGCAACCTATAACACCCCTGTTGAATATTTGCAACGGGTAAAGATAGAGGCAGCAAAAAAATCATTGGAGAGCAGCCGCAAAACCATTAATGAGATCATGTACGAAGTTGGCTATTCGGATTTAAAAGCTTTTCGTGAGGTATTTAAAAAAATAACAGGGTTGTCGCCGTTGGATTATAGAAATAAATATAACAAGGAGGCGGTGGTGATGTGAGGGTTTATATTGTGGAACATAAAAAAAAGACCCGGATACCCCCGGGCCTTTTACTACACATCAAAAACTATTAACAAAATATATTACAGCCCGAACGATTTGGCATCGTTTATCACCATATAGTTGTTGCTGCTGGCATGGCCCACGGTTTTATCAACCAGGGCGCTTAACGAGCTTACATCAGGTGCGCTCCACAGGCAGGCGGAGGCCGATGGATCATCGCCCGCCATGAAAATTAAAACTTTAAAACCCTCGGGCACCGGCGGATTAGCGCTCAACGCACCCCAATAGGCATCGGGATCGGTAATTTTGTGACTTACTAAAATATTCATGGTTATTGATTTTATGTATGCCCTAAATTAAACAGCGGGTAAGTGCGTTTAAATGTGAAAAAAGTAGTAATCTTTTAAAGCCCTAAGCAGCAAGTCTGGAGGCTTTGGTAAAAAAGGTAAGTTCGACTTTCGACTAGACCATCCACTTAAATTAGTGCATCTCCATTTCTACCCCGCGTTCGCTAAGCGAAAGTTTAATCAGTCTTGTTTTATTAAATAGGTTTTGAAACTCGATGGAGGTGTTTTTCTTACCGGCGGCGGCATAGCCGTTATCCACATTGGTGCCCCAGTAGCGGCCGATGGCTTTATTTAAAATGTTGTAGTAGTTATTATAAACATTTACCCATTTTGTTTTATCCGGACTTTTTGAGCTGAGATTGAAAGTTACGTAATAATAATTTTTGCCGTCGACGCCAATGCGTGTATCATACATCCCCATAAACAATAGCGTGCTTTTATAACCTTCGGCGCCTATTGATTTTAATAGCTTATTTTGTTCGCCGCGTATTGCTTTATAACCGGTTGGCCGGTAAGCGCTAAAGTCTCTGATAGATTGCGCAAGGGCTTTGGTGTACAGATAGGTATCGCCGGTGCTTTCGGTAAAAACACCTTTTATCCAGGTGCCCGATTTTATTAAGATGTTTTCCGCATCAAACATGCTACCAGTACCATCGTCTGCATTGGCCTCGATGGAAGTCTTATCTGCTAAAACCTTTTCGTACATGCCGGATGGGCGGCCGTTTGCGTAGGTGGCAAACGTATACTCCCCCGTGTTTTTTACAGTAATGCCTTTGCCGTTAATGACATTTTTTTGGAAATACCCATAAAAAGTAACTTTAGGCGTGATGGATTGACCCAGGCCATCAAAAAGGCCATCCTTAAAGTTGCCAATATAAATACCGCCATCCAGTACCTTTAAGCCAAAGCCTGTTTCACAATTGCCGGCCTGGCAGCCCTTTTTTGTGGTATCAACCGTAAACGGGTCGCCTTTAAAATGCATGCCGGTACTTAATACCTGGTCTTTATAGTACATAGTGCCATAACCGCTGGCCTGGTTATCAATAAATGATCCTTCGTAATGCATGCCCAGGCTGTACCAGCTAATGTTGCCAACACCACTAAGCGAGCCGTCTATTGCGGTGCCTGTATAAGTATCCTCATTAAAATAATGGCGGGTGCCATAAAAGCTGTTGCAATCGCCCGATACACATACCGGGAAGCTGTCGCGGCTATCGTTATAACATTCAATTAAAACGCTGCCGCTAACACTTTCAATTTCTATCACCACAAAGTTTGCCTTATTTTTAAAATGAAATACAGAGTCACCCCGGGCATTCTTCTCCGATTTTAATATCCAATTGATGGTAAGGCAATCATGAAACTTGTTTTTTATATTGGATGCCGCTTGTTTTGCCAATACTTCATCGCCTTCGAAATCAAGATAAGCATCGTAGGTGACGTGTTGCGAATACGAATTATAGCTAATGAATTGGCTTTGATGCAAGTCGTTGGCGGCCCATAAGGTAATCAATGGGTCATACTCTTTTATTTTGCCATTGGCCGAAATCTTTTCGGTTCCCTTAAGCGATTGGAAGGTAGAATCGGCTGCAGCCACCTGTATAATTTGCTGCAGTTTGTCGCAACTCAATTGCTGAGCGGTGGCCACCCCGTAGTTGTAAACAAGAAAAATAGATAGAAAGGATACCCGGCGTGTAAACGAAATCATACTTTATAGCTTTACGAAATTCTGTTGCTATAAAGGTGATTAAATGTTTGACCGGGTAGCCGCTGAAAAAGTAGTAAATAAGTGGTATTTTATTTAGCGGGGCATCGGTAAGCCTCAATATTTTAAGGCCAGTAAAACAAGCCGGCTATGATAGCCGCCGCAATAAAACAAAGGGACGATGAAATTAATTTGCCAACAACAAACATCCGGTTATAATTGATATAAATGGCATTATTTAGTTCGGTTATTACGCTAAAACAAGCGAAGCAGATAAGGGCAAGTTTACAATCAGAAAGTATATTGGACGGGAGCACATATTTAGCGCCAATTTTTACATAAAAAAGCGTAAATAATGTCCCGAATAAAAACGAAAGTATGGTGCTGTACGTGTAACTGCTATAGTTTTCGGGCCGCCAGGTTTGTGGCGTTAATGCCTGATATTTATGAAACGCAAATCCATAAAAAAACCATTCGATTACGGTATTTGCAACACCAATGCAAATAGCCGAGAGGACAAAGTGTATTGCTGACATGATGCTTTAGGTTTAATTTACCGATATAAATATAGTTTTAAAAAAAACCAATACTGGCATAGTTTTTAGGAGGTATATAAGCGTATTAATGTTTAATTTAAAACTTAAAGATATGAACTTATTAAAATTTATTATAGTTGGCGCCGCTGTAGGTTACGGGATAAACTACATCATGAAAAAAGGCCCGGACGGTCGTTCTGTTATTGATGACATTGCCGAAAAGGTACCCGATTGGTTTAACGATGCCAAAAAATATGCAGGCGAAACTATTGAGCAGGTAAAGCAACGTGCTCAAGCGGTGTAAGGGACAACTTGCCGGGGTATGGCTTGTTTTTAAAATAATTGTTTTTTTAACAAGCAATGTTCCGGCTCGTTTAACAGGCTCACATCCATTTATTTAAAGCTTAAAATTAAAAAGCCCCTCGCACTCGCTGCTTGGGGCTTTTAACCTAAACCTTATCACAATAAGTAAGTATGAAACTTACGTTATGAATTGACAAAGATAGAAAAAGGATTGACTTATGAAAAAAAATTGTGTTAAATCGACACAATACAACTAATTATTTGTCCACAAATTCTTCAATTTTCTTTTCAGAACAAAAATAGTATTCAACACTTGTTTAAAGGTTAAAAAACAAACTTAGGGTTAATTTTTTTTGCCGCGCGTCATGCCAATAACTTGGTTTTCGGCAATGCGGGCAACAACAATTTTTTTAATAATTTCTACAGGTAGCGGTTCTCCTGGTTTAAAATGCAGGGTCAGGCCTGAAATTTTACAACCTGTTAAATCGGCCTTCATTTGCTTTAGCAGTTTGGAGCTCATGGAGTAAAGGCTGCAATATTTTTTGTTTACACCAATACCTACCAGCATATAAATATGCTTAAAACAATGTACCTGGTAGCTCAGTGATTCTTCGGCATCGGGTACGACGGATTTGATGAGCCAATACAATTCTGTTAAGCATTGTCTGAATTCCGGCTCTTGCTTTTGGAGGAAATTGCTGAATAGTTGTGACGGAACGTTTTGTTTAAGATTATCCATCTCTTTTTATTTTTAAATTGGCCTCGAAAACAGATACCGTTTTCACTCAAACACAAGATTGGTATAAACCATGCCAATCAATAAAGGCGGTTTAGCTTTTGGTTCGGGCTTGTTGAAAACTTTATTTAAAAGTCCCATAAACGGTTTTACTGCTATTTATTCAGGGGCAATTTAACAAAAAGAGAAGATTTAAAAGCAGCAACCATAAAGTGAAGCCGAATTAAATTTGCCATATTTTTCGTATGTGTTCGCTTTTTAAGCTATTGTTAAAAAATAAAGCCCCTCCGTTAACCAACGAACAGGCTTTATACAAACTTAAGGGCTTTAACTATCGTGCAGCCGGCAAGCCAGGCTTTATCCGTCGTATCCAAATCATAACTATAAAGCAGGCAATTACTAAAAAACCGGCAAAATAAATATAATCTATCAGGCTGATTACGGCGCCATGAGTTTTCATCACGGCGTAAGCATTATCATCATCAAGCTGGCTGGGGGCAACTTTTGATGAGTATTGCATTTCGGCCAGGTATGCGGCCATTTTGTAAGCTCCTGTCCACACTACACCTATACAAATCCAGATTAGGGTTTTAAAACTTTCCTTTTTCATCGCATTTACTTGTTTGATGAACTGTTTAAATTTTTTGCTCCATATAAATCCATCAGGCTCATTCCGGGCGAAAGCACTAAGGTTTGGGGCCAGGTGAGCTTGCCGTCTTTAATAGCTTCGGCAAGTGCATTGGTAAGGTTTACCTGCGCATCCAGATTTTTTTGCGATTTAATGGCCTCTGCTGCTTTAGCATATTGCTCGGCAGCCATCACTTCATTTTTTGCGGCATCGTTTTTCTTTTCGGCAATAAACTGCGAGTTAATAGCCGTTTGGATGGCTGGCTCGGTATAGGTAAATTCTCCGGCTGCTCCAATATTGTCTATCCGTATACCGCGGGCTGCAAAAAATTCAGTAGTTTTTTCCTTCATGATATCAAATACCGCCTTGCGATCCCGCTGACAAGCAGTAAGATCACGCTGACCAAATTCGCGGGTAAGTACGTCCTGTACAAATGAACGGACATTGGCGTCGACCGCGTTTTCCAGTGTTTTGCCGCTATACCAGTATAAGAACTTTGCAGCGTCTTCTTCCGGAATAGAGGCTGTACAGGTTATACCCACCGTAAACCCGATGGAATTGCTCGATTCTACATTAATTTGCTGGTTATTGCTGCTGGTTCCGGTATTTGTAGCTCCGGTCCATTCGCGGGTAACCGGCGACCGGTCTACCTTGATCACAACAACCGAAGGTATCCATTCGCCGTCGTTGTCGCCCCGGCCGGTTTGGTGCCACATGGTTGGGGTATAAATACGTTTGGTAGCTACCTTCCTTTGCTCCAGGTAATCAACCGATTTTAATTGTTTTTGGTTCTGTTGGGTGCCCTGTTCAAGCGGGATAACAAAGGCGGTTTCATTGGGGTTAATGTCCACATACTTTTCTTCCTGGTATGGTCTTCTGCATGCTGATAATGAGGCAATTGCTAAAATTGCAAAACTAATTGTTTTCACTTTATTATGTTTTTAGATTGTGAATTATGGTGGTTTAAATTAAATCATCATAATACTTTGACTATACCATAACAGTGATATTACAGCCGTTTTATCTTTTAACCGAACGCATGTTTATGTAGGATTTTTGATGTTTTTTTTAAAGAATTTTCATTTTAAGTTCTTTAGATTTTTGTTTTTGCAACGATTGGAAAGCGTGCGGGTACTTTGCGCTTCGTTCATTGATCGTACAAAGCTCATCCGCAATGCTTGGTTATTTATTTAGGGGGGCGATATAACGATAACCACTAAGAAACTATGTTACGCCTCACCTAATCCTCTCCAAAGGAGCGGACTTTAACTGCCTTACTCTCCTTCCCCGGTTTTGGTTATAAGTTGATAAATTAGCCATTGGTAAACGTCTCTACCACCTCGTACATTCCCGGGTCGAAACTGGCGATTTCCAGGGCTTGTTGTAAAAATGGAGACGCAGTTGGATTACTTCGCATCTCGTTATAACGACCGATGCTCTCCCATTGTGCATACATGGTTACCTTTTTGCCATCCAGGCTGCGGTGAAGGCTCGACGAAATAAAGCCCGGTTGCTTTTTGACGGTCTCAGTGGCTTGTATCAGCAAATCGATCAGTTTTTGCTGGTTAGCAGGATCAACCGTAAAAACATTGATGAGTGTGAGGTAATTATTTTCCTTTGTTATGGTTGTCATATAAGCTAATTATGATGAAATAAATAACAAAGTAACGCGAATTTGGGTGATTTTTGCAAGCAGTCACCTCATGAAAGGCCATACTATTGCAAAAGATACCCGAAGGGGTTGTTTCTTATACACAGGCATGTGCCTAAAGAAAAAAGCCTTATATTTTTACCTCATAACCCATCGATTTTCAATTCTCCCGATAGTAAAAATGTCGAGCCTTTTTCTGCATTATTAAGATTAGTAGCCAATTTAATTTATAAATTTAGAGCCTGACAAATTCTACAAGCTAAAAGACCAAAACCTTTCCGATGGATAAAAGATTGAAAATGCTTAATATTAATCTTCCGGATGGCTGGGAAGATATTTCGGAAGATAATCCGCAAGGTCCCCCAACGTTTATTGACACGACATTTGGCGACTCGGGTGTATTACAAATTTCGACTGCGGAATTTTTATCTGGGAAGATTCCAAATCCAAGCTTAACGGACCTGGTCGATCTTTCTAAGAATATAGGCTTGAAAAATGAATTTGGAGAGTTACAAAATGAAGAGTCCGGAAATTGCGCTTATGGGACTTTTGGTTGCGCGCAATTTTCAAGTCTTAAGTTTCCTCACATTTCTATTTGGCATATATCCGAGGGCGAGAACTTTATCTTTGCTACATTTATCTGCTCAACAGTTCCCACCCAAAAGCAAGTAAATGATGTAAAGAATATCTTAATTTCGATTAAAAGGAAATCATTTTTAGCATCGTTATTTGCGTGAATAAAAGCCTTAAAAAACAAATACTCCAACTTTCGTCAGAGTTTTTTGTTTTTTAAGTCGGGATGAGAAGATTCGAACTTCCGACCTCCAGCACCCCATGCTGGCGCGATACCTGGCTACGCTACATCCCGAATTGGGCAACAAATATATATTTTCCCTGCTTATTTTTAGGTAATATTTTTTAAATTGGTTTAAAAAGCTATTTTTGAACACAATGGCTAATCCGTTTAAACTTTGCTTGCTGATTGATGACAATTATATTGATAATTTTGTCACCCGTAAGATATTGGAAGGCAGCAACTTTGTTGAAAAAATTGTGGTGGTACGTTCTGCAAGTGATGCCATAACCGCTTTACGCGATGGTTTGGTAAAGCCTGATGTTATTTTTCTGGATGTAAGGATGCCGATGATGGGTGGATTTGAGTTTTTAGAGGAATACGAAAAGATTGAAATAGACAAGGATGAGATTAAAATATTTATGTTATCATCGTCGCTCGACCCTGTTGACATCCGGAAATCAACGGATAATAAATACATCACCCAGTTTATTCACAAACCCTTAACCTCAAAAGCACTCGAAGAACTTTGTCAATGATTTTAGTGGCTGATAGCGGGTCGTCAAAGACAGATTGGTTGCTTACTGTTCCAAACTCAACGGAAACAAAGCAATTCAGAACGGCCGGACTTAATCCTTACTTTTTATCCGAAAAAGAAATTTTTAAAATATTACAGGACCAGGGCGCCGAAATGGCTGCCTATGCCAATGATATTGCAGAAATATATTTTTTTGGCGCAGGCTGCTCAAGTCCCGACAGGCACGAAATTGTGTCGAACGCCATTAGTCAGCTGTTTCCAAAATCATACATCAGTGTCGACAGCGACCTTTTAGGCTGCGCCTACGCTACCTGCGGGCACGAGAAAGGCCTGTGTTGCGTGCTGGGCACAGGATCAAACATCTCTTTTTTTGATGGGGAAAACATCCACGAGGGCAAGCATGGCCTGGGCTTTGTATTAGGAGATGAAGGCGGCGGCAGTTGGTTTGGCAAAGCGCTGATCACCGATTTCTTATATGGCAAAATGCCCGATGACATTTGCAAACAATTTGCCGAAGCCTATCAGCTTGATAAAGAAATTGTAATTAAAAAGGTATATCAAACCGCCAGTGCTAATTCGTACCTGGCGTCGTTCACCCGTTTTTTAAGCAAAATCCGGTCGTCTGAATACGGCCAAAGCCTGTTGCGCGCCGGATTGCTTGAATTTGTTGATACCAATATTAAATCGTACCCCCAATACCATAACTACAAATGCCATTTTGTAGGGTCAATAGCCTTTGTTTTTGCCGATGAGTTAAAAGCCGTTTGTAAAGAGCAGGGTGTGCACGTGGGTAAAATTATACAGCAGCCTATACATGATTTGCTGGGGTTTATATTATCGCGGGAATGAATTTGAAGTAATGGCGAAACTCAAAAAGACGGATAGACAATCCAGTCAATACGATAAAATAATTAAGGAAAATCTGGAGATTACCTTGCCGGTAATTATTCGGGATGTATTGGGGCTGGATATTGCTATCAGCGAAGAATTGCCCGATGACATACAACACACCAAAGAAAGAAAACCTGACGCCTTAAAGAAAGTAACCGATACTAATGGCAACACTTACGTATTGCACGTTGAGTTTCAAACTACTGACGAAAGGGAGATGGTTTACCGCATGGCCGAATATAGCATCATGCTGATGCGTAAGTATCAGTTACCGCTAAAGCAGTATGTTGTGTTTCTAGGGTATTCCAAACCTGAAATGCCGACATACATTAAAACTGAACATCTTGAATTTGATTATCAACTTATTCGCATATCGGAAATAAGCTATAAATTATTTCTTAAAACCGACAATCCAGAAGTAAAAATGCTGGCAGTTTTAGCTAACTTTGAAATAGACGATAGTTATGAAGCTGTAAAAAGTATTGTAAACCAGGTACAATACTATTCAAAGGGTGATTTTGCGGAAAGTAAATACTTTGAGCATTTGCGTATATTTGTACAGCTACGCAATAATATTGAACAACAATTTGAAAAAGTGATGGAATCAGTAACTAAATTTTTTAAAGAAGAGAATGATTTTCTGTTCAAAAAAGGCGAGGTAAAGAAAGACAATGTTTATGTGGAAAATCTGATACTTAAACTCGGATTATCAGACGAACAGATTGCCGATATTGGAAAAGTATCAATAGATTTTGTTAGAAGTGTAAGGGCGCGATTGGAGAAATAAAATTCATTTTTGTATATACAATTCTTCCTCGGCTAAGTAAGCAGCATAACGGAGGCATTGATCTACGTCTTCGGCTTCCAAAGCAGGATATTCGTCAATAATCTCATTTTTACTCATTCCGTTAGCGATAAGATTGAGCACTAAAGAAACGGTTATACGCATGCCCCTTATACATGCTTTACCCGTCATATATTTGGGTCAGATGTTATTCGGTCTATCGTCAGCATAGTATTTCTTTTTTATAAAATTACGATATTTTATCGTTTTGTCAAACTTCAGGAATGCAGGACTACGCCACCGACATCCTTTAATCCCAAAATCCTACAAATCATGGTTCAGACAAACCTCCTCACCAACACAAACAACAGCCCCAGCACCGCCAACACACTTCCCGCCCAGGCCAGGTAATCGCCATTGCGTACATAAAAGGTCATGTACTGATTTAAATTAATATCCTGTTTTAAAGCGGTACGTACCCACCATTTACTTTGCTGCACGATATCGCCACGTTGATTGATGAAAGCGGAAATACCGGTATTGGCCGAGCGGCAAACCCAGCGGCGGGTTTCAATAGCGCGTAGTTTGGCATAATCCAGGTGCTGATCTTTACCGGGCGTATCTTCCCACCAGGCATCGTTGGTTATAATGGCGATAAATTGTGCGCCTTTATGTACCGATTTTGCAATATAACCGCCCCAGATGGATTCATAACAAATAACCGGATCGACACCGATGCCGCTTTGCGAATAAAAAACGCCCGCATCGGGCTGACCGGCATAGCTGCCTGTTGCACCACCTAAATGCTCAAATACAGGTTTTATAAACGATAAGGCATCACCAAACGGTAACGATTCGGCGCCGGGAACAAAACGCGATTTATGGTAAAACTGCACCTCCGCAGAGTTTTCGATATTAATAGCCGTGTTGTAACGATCGTAAAACAGCCCGCTGCCATCGCCATAAGGACTTGCTGTTGAAGTGGCCCTTTTATTGAAAATTTTATACGTTTCGGCGCCGGTTACCAGGTTGCCGTTTTTATACTTATTTAAAAAATGCTGTGCCTGTAAATAGTAATTGTTATTGCGAATTTTATCCTCGTTAATAGGCTCGGTGATGGCCGTTTCCGGCCACAAAAAAAACTCCGTATTGCGCTGGCCAACGGAGTCGGACAGGCGGGTTAATATGGCCAATTGTTCTGTAGCAGGCATGCTGCTTTCCTTTGAGTAGGGGTCAATATTGGGCTGCACTACTACTACATTTGAAGGATTCGGCTGCTCCTTATAAGAGCTATACCGGTACAACGACCAGCTAAGCGGCAACACCAATATGAGCACAAAGGCCGAAATCAGTGCTAACCTTAATTGTTTGTTTTGCTGCTCTTTTATTCCGGTGTAAATTAAAAATACCAGGATATTTATGGCCCATATCCAAATGGTGCCACCGTAAACGCCGGTATATTCATACCATTGCACCCATTGGTGGCTTATGGCAAATCCGTTGCCCAGGGTCATCCAGGGGAAGTTGAGGTCCCAGCTTTGGTGCAGGTACTCGTATGCTATCCAAAAACAAACCAGGCCCAATAAGCCCCAGCCACGGTTGCTAACCAAACGAAAGCGGTAATACAGCCAACAGGCTGTTGCCATTAACAACGGCCCTAACGAATAGGGTATGAACGATACAGCAAGGGCCGTTACTCCACCCAGGCCGTTAGACTTTAAGGCATTGTATACCCAGAAAACACAAAGGGTATTCCATAAAAAAAAGCCCAAAAAGGCGGTGCCAAATATTTTTTTACCTTTTTTGGTAAGATTGGATTGAATGATATTTTCTATTGCGACAAGCATCGGCACAAAGCCAACAAATAGTAAAAAGGTGGTATAGTGAGTTGGCGGCCAGGCAATCCAAAGTAATAAGCCCGAAAACAGGGACAGCAGAATATTTTTCTTCATGGGGTGTGAGCCATTTATGAACGGCAAAGGTATGTTTTACTGGTGGAATACGATGGATTTGAGGTGTTAATTTAAGACATCGAAGGAGTAGCTGAAGGGTGTTTTTTCAATTCTCCTCTTGATCGTTACCGTGTACCCACATGTTTTATGCCCCGGCGGGGCATCGAAAACCTGGTTATCTGTTAAAGATGGTTGTACACGGCAGCTCTGGATAGGGGCATGTTAGTCGGTATATTCGTTAACACAACCTGCATCTCTCAAGAGGGGAGTCTTGCGCGCAGTCCATTGGAGTCCGCATTGCCCTGCATTTTTTCGGCATTAAACTCCTCCGATTTTCCTTTGGGCACGGATAATGATGTCCATTCTGCTTCCGAAATCATCTTGCCTATGAACACAATTTGCCCCACATGGTACGGATAATGAGCCAGCTGCCGGTTAATGGCATCGGTTAGGCTATGTGGCTCGTTGCGGATATAAATAGTATTGTGCCAGTTTTCTTCGTTAATAGTATCAAGTGCCGCAAACAGGCAGGCCCAGCCTTCTTCCCACCTGTCCATTAGTTGCTGGCGGGTGCTTATTTCGTCTTCAAATTCGGTATCGCGGTTGCGCCATGGTTTTTCGCCGTCGGTAGTTAAAAAATCCGTCCATCGCGATAGCATATTGCCCGCCAAATGTTTTACTATAGTGGCGATGCTGTTGCTTTCAGGGTTGTATCGCCAAAATAAACCCCTGTCGGTAACCTGTGCAAATGTTTTATCGCCAAGGCTTTTGTAGCGGGCAAATTCTTTTTTTACACTATTTAAATACGTTTCCATTCCTGTTTATCCGTTTAAAAACTCATCAACCAACAGCGCACTTACAGCCGGCAACTTACTGCCCTCTTTCACCATCCCCAGTTCGCCAATAATAGCGCCGTGCAGGCCCGGCAAAACTACCAACTGTCCGTTGGGTAATAGTTGCGCCATTTGCTGCGTATGCTCCACTGTGATCACATCGCGGTCGGCTACTATAAACAGGGCGGGGGCTTTTATAACGCTAACGGCATCGTCGCTAATATCAGTGAAGTTAATCATCCGGGCCACGTCCTTTTCAAACATATTTTGCAATTTGTTTTTATCGGGTGTTACAGCCAAAAAAGCCTTCTGTAAGGATTCAGGCATATTAGCCAATGTGGCGCCAGGGAAGCCTTCAAAAAAGCCAGGGATAAATCCATCGCGTTTATACGCGCCCGAAACCACCACTATTTTATTCACCACCTCGGGGGACCTGATGGCTATTTGCAAGGCGGTGGTGCCGCCATTACTAAAACCCAGGAAATTCGCTTTGTCCACTTTCAAATAGTTAAGTAAGGCCGCCACGTCATCGGCATCCTGCTCAAAAGATTCAGGCGCGTCGCGGTCGCTGGTGCGGCCGTGGGCCTGCAATTCAACTGCAATTATTTTGCTATTAGCGGCAAGTAACGGCAATAGATTGCCGAATGAGGTTTGAATAGTGGAACCACCGCCGTGTATTAAAACCAACGGGATAGGGCCGTCGCCATGTATTTCGTAATACATGTTGAGTCCGTTGATGGGGGCGTAGCCTGATGTTTTGTGTCGTTCCATAGGAGGTATAAATTTATCACAATAATTTAAGTTCCACAACAGACGGTGTTGTATTTAACCACAGAGAGACAGAGAAGGCACGGAGTACACAGAGAGAAATATTGACTAATGTTCGGGGTTGAGTCTTTTTGCTTTAAAAAACTCAGTGACCTCTGCGATTACTTTGTGTCTCTGGGGTTAGATTTAAAAATCGTTATTTGCGCAGTACTCCACGGGCAAAAAATCAGAGCGAAAGCCATAAAACCGCATCGCCCAAATGATCATTTTGTGTTTTATCCGGACCTATTTCAATGCCCGTGGGCGATATTACCTCGCTTTGCATCAACTGAAACCCGCGTGTAGCTACAGGGATATCGTTATTATAGGCACTCCAGTAATGTTTAAAAGAGATGTCGTTATACAACTGCTCGCTGTTAAGTATGGCATGGAAACCCACATAAACGCCGGGGATATACCCCGCAGCATGCACTGCAGTGTACCAGGCCTGGCAATAGGCTATTACATCGGCAGCGAACGTGTGCGGGGCAATCATTTCCAGATCGCACCAAACGTTCATGCCTGGCGGCAAACCAACAACATTCTTTGCGTAGTTGGCGGCAGTATTACCGTAATCGGTTCCCAATTGTTTACTGGGGTGCCAATTATCAGGCGACACATGCTGCACGGGCATCAAGGCGATACCCGCATTTAAAATAGCTAATGCTTCGGCATTGGTTAGGCAGTTTTTTACGCTAACGCGCGGGATATAACGAAGACAAAAATCATATCCTGCATTTTTAAGCGCCTGTGCATCGGCCGCGGATAATGGTTGATTAACATCAAAACCTTGTACGCCGGCAGGGGCTTTTTGCACCGTGCCGGGAAGCGAAACCAGAGGTGTGGTGGGTGGCATAATGATTTGGTTTAATTGGAGAATATTTAAAGTTAGATGGTTTATTTATGGAAACAAAATGTTATCTGCATAAAATCAGTTACAAACAATTGGCTTTTTTTATTGGGCTGTATTTAAGTTGGTTTTACTAAATTGCCTTAATGGGCCTGATCTATAAAATGCTGCTTATTTTAGTTCTTTTTAATGGCCTAAGCCACGATGTTGATGTATGCACCAAGCCCGGATCAAATAACCTTCATACAAAAGGCGATTCGATTTTACATAGTAAAACGGCGATTATTGATGGTAAAAAATATACGGCAATTAACACCTATCATAATGAGACTAAGCGGCGTCGATTCGATATAAAAAATCAAAAAGGTGAAATTGTATATAAAGGTACAAAAGAGGAAGGGATTGCAATTTTTAAGTTTGTAGACTTTAATAATGATGGCTATAAAGATATTGTTTTGGATTTAGATGTAGCCGATTCCGGCGAGCTGGACCTTGTACTTTATGATCCAAAATTGAAAAAATTTGTATTGGCGGGCAATTGTTCAAATGCTGAGAAAATACTTCATACGCCTTACTATTTCTCCTATCAGGATTGTTGTATGGGACGAGAGTGGAACAGCGAATTATTTTATATCACAAACTCAAAAATTGTAGGGGTTGGCCATATTACTTACAGTGATGGCGATGGTCTGTTTTTTTATAAACTCGACGGTAAAAAGAAGACGCTGATAAAAAGATGGCGGGTACGGATAAACGGCGACACGCCCATTACCACCGGCCCGCATATCGACTTTGATTTAAAGCGCTATTGGACGATGCATTGGCGCAACTTCATTTCTGTTACTGTATACTAAAATCAAACACTTTATAATCGTTCAATTGATCGGGCGAGGCAGCGGGCATCATAAAACAAAACTCGCCGGTAGGCATGGGCGACGACGGTGTTATCTCAAAAAGCCCTTTCTGGATTCTTTTATAGTGAAATTGCAATTTTGCAGCGTCATCAACGCCCCTGTCAAAACCTTCGGCGCTGCTTTTTCTAACAGTTATTTCGCGGTCGCTGCCTGTGGGCTCAAACTGCACCAGCAGGTAATCGCCGGGGGTTTGCGCAGCGGACCGGGCGCTATTGTTGCCGGTATCAAATACTAAAACAAACAAAGGTTTACCGGCATTAACCAGCATGTTTGATTCACGGCCGCGCAGGGACGCCCGAATTTTGCCGTTAAAAAAGCCGGTAACTTTGCCGCCCACGTTTGCGGCACTTTTGGTTAGCACCGCCGCCTCAAGTTCTATATACTCGTTGGTGGTTGGATTAAAGTAGTAAAGCCCCGGTGCCAGCTGCAGCTCGGCGGCCCTGGCATCTTTTTGCGCCTGATTGCTGTTTTGAACCGGGCCGGCAGGCGTGCTTACAACAGGTGCGGCTGTAACTGGTGGTGTTACCACCGGGTTGGCGGCGCCCTGTGGTGGTGCAACTGTGCTGCCACGGGCAATCATCACTTTTATGATATCATCGGTCACGCTGTCTTTTTTTAGCGCGATGATCCCATCAACCGAAAGATCAAAGCTGCAGGGCGTATTGTTAATTTTTGCAGCAATAACGTCGTTGCTGATACCAGCCTTTTGCAATTTAATAACCGTTTGGTTGGTAACCACTTCCGTTGCCTGCGAAAACGCTTTTTGCGCAGAAAACAATAGCGTTAAAAGAAATAAAAGGCTTGCAAAACAACGGAAAGTACGACGAAATAATTGCTTCATAAACAGGCGTTACATTTGATATAAAAATAAAGAATTATTTACAAGTATAACAATTTAAAATAAGGCTCTATAACGTTTTGTATCGGTGAAATTAACCACAGAGAACGCGGAGGGGACGCAGAGTACACAAATAAAAAACTAAGAAGAGTAAGGGATTAATATGATTTAGCTTTTGAAATTAAAAACTCCGTGTGCTTCGCGATTTCTTAGTGTTCTATGCGGTAAAAATTCAAAACCATTTTATTTGATAGCCATAGTATCTGTTGTAGAACCCTAAAGTATTGATATATCGGGGAGCGGCTACTTACAAATCGCGTGCGGCAAGCCTTATGATAGTTACAATAAAAATAATAACGAATGCGAACATGATCAGCAATACCTTGTTTGTCGCCTTCATCTTATTCGCCTTCTCTGTTTGGTAATCTCTTTTCATGTTGTGTTTTTTAATGGGGATCGAATCTGGAAAAGATAGCCAGCGGACTGTCATGCCGGTGGTTTTCAATAATTTATCGCGTTAAATGTATGGCATTTTTATTAGAAACAAAATAAATTAATTGAAAAAATACTTTTTTAATAGCATTGTATTTGCTGCATCAAAGTTTTTAATGCGGGCAGATATTAACCTATAGTTTAAGCATTTAACGTTATTACTCATTTGTTAAAAGTAATTGGCCTCTTTTAACTATGACTACACTATTTTACGTTTATTTCTGTTTTAAACAGGGCAGTTATTTTCTTACTGAAAGCACTTTTTTTTGCCTGGCAGACTCTTAAATATTAAACATTTTATAAACGGTTACCGTAAAAATGTTGATAGATTATGAAAAGGTATTTAGCAACGTTGGTTTTAGTGGGTCTGATTTTAAAAGTATTTGGTCAATCATGTACTTTAAGTGTAGCTATTACATCATCAAGCCCTGCAATTTGTTCAGATAATGTGGTGACGCTTACTGCCACTGCCTCGGCTGGAAAACCCGTTTATCACTATGTGTGGAATACCGGCGAAACCACTACCTCCATCAACATCAATAAAGGCGGTACCTATTCGGTTACTGTAACTGATGGCACGCCCGGTTGCCAGCCCGTTGTGCAGCAAATAAGCATATCGGCAGCTAATACACCTGTGGCGCCAAGCGTAAGCGATGCAGCAACCTGCCCGGGTGTGCCTGTAACACTAATTGCCACTGCTCCGGGCGGTTTTTATCAATGGTACGATGCGCCGGTTGGAGGTAATTTAGTAGGCACTGGTCCGCGTTTTACTACCCCGGCACTAACGGGTTCGGCCACTTATTATGTTGAAACAACTATTGCGCAATGTACCAGTTTGCGCCATACCGTTAAGGCTTATGTGGTATCTAATTTGACGGTATCTGATGTTATTGTTTGCGGCAGTAGCCGGGCCACCTTTTCGGCCCGCGGCGCAATCAATTATAAATGGTACGATGCACCCGGCGGAAACGTTTTAGGTACCGACTCGCTATTTACCACACCGGTACTTAGCCAAACAACTACTTATTACGTTGTTGGCACGGGTAATGGCTGCACAAGTAACATTACCCCGGTAACCGCCACTGTAATGGTGCCGCCTGTTGCGCCAACTGCCAACAATGTTACTGTATGTTACGGTACATCAGCCAGTTTATCAGCTACTCTGGTACCAGGGGCCGTGTTACAATGGTTTGACGTTCCGACCGGAGGAACAGCGCTAATCACCAGCCCTGATTATACAACGCCACCGTTATTGGCGTCAAAAACTTATTATGTACAGGCTTTTTCTAACCAATGCCCCAGTGCACGCATCCCTGTTTTGGTAACCGTGAACCCAATACCGCAGCCACCGGTTGTAGCCGGCGCCGAAATATGCCAGGGCACGGCAGCAACGCTAAATATAACATCGCCCAACGGCAGCACTTATCAGTGGTTCGATTCGGCAAACGGTCAAAATGTACTGGCAACGGGTAACAGTTTTCCAACACCGGTTTTAACAAATACAACCACCTATTATGTACAATCAACCAGTGGAGGCTGCATCAGCGGGCGCACGCCGGTTACCGTAACTGTCGATCAGCCTTTGGTTCCGCCATCGGCTCTGGGGAAAACCATTTGTTTTGGTAATACAGCAACATTAAGCGCTTCGGCATTAAAAGGAACGCTGCAATGGTATGATGCCGCAACCGGCGGTAATTTGATATCATCAAATAAAAGCTTTACTACCCAACCCCTCACCGCCGACACCAATTTTTATGTGCAGGCGGTAAGCGCACTGGGCTGTATAAGCCCACGCACTAAGGTGCATGTTTCGGTAACGCCCATACCTGTGGCGCCAACCGCAACAGGACAAACTATTTGTAATGGCACCAGCGCCACATTAATAGCAGCAGGCTCGTTCACTAATTACGAATGGTACGATGCGCCTGTAGGTGGCAATTTATTAACCACCAGCCAGGCGTATGTAACCCCAATATTAACCGCTAACGCAACCTATTACCTGCAAACCCAGCAAAACGGTTGTGTAAGCCCCCGTTCGGCGGTAACGGTAACCGTTAACCCGGCATTAACAAAGCCCACCGCAACCGGGGTTACCATTTGCGAGAACACCGCCGCTACGCTTACGGCAACCGTGGCCAGCGGCAACATCCAATGGTTTGACGCGCCTTCAGGTGGGACCCTGCTGCAAACCGGCAATACTTTTAATACGCCGGTTCTGTCAAAAACTACCACGTATTATGCTCAAAGTACCGATGGTCAATGTAACAGTCAAAGCACAGCAGTAACTGTAACTATAACGCCGGTGCCCAATCCGGGCTTTTTGTATTCATCTGGTGTTTATTGTCTATCTGGCGTAAACCCAAGCCCTATTATAGGTAACCCGGCCGGCGGAACCTTTACCGCCACTCCAGCCGGAATGGTTTTTGCCAATGCAACTACCGGCGAGATTAACCTGGCCGCCTGTGACACCGGTACTTATAACGTTACGTTTACCAGCAATGGCTGTGTTAATGTGGCCAGTACAAAAATTAAGCTGGTAATAACACCCAATGCTACATTCTCATACAATGGCCCATATTGCCAGGACGGCAGTGATCCGTTGCCAACGTTTCCGAAAGGTGCAGGTGGCGGCAATTTTTCGGCTACGCCGGCCGGGCTGGTTATTAACCATTTAACCATTGGCGATATTAATTTGGCGGGCAGCAAGCCGGGCACCTATACGGTAATCAACACCATCCCGGCAAGCGGCGGCTGTCCCGAAGTTACTTTTAGTTCGCAGGTTGTTATTGAACAGGCGGCGCAAGTTAACGCCGGACCTAATCAAACCGTGGGAGTCAACAGCCCGGTGCAATTGGCCGGTGCATTTTCGGGAGCAACAACAGCTGTAGCATGGTCGGGCGGCGCGGGTACTTTTTCGAATACCTCAGATCCCAAAGCTATTTATACCCCTGCTGCGGGCGAAACCAGCATTAATTTAACATTAACTACAAACGATCCGCCGGGATTATGCGGCCCAAAGTCATCAACGGTTCATATCACCTTCGGCATAGCACCGGTTGCGCCAACGGCAGCAAACGCAACAACTTGCCCGGGAAGTTCGGCAACGTTAATTGCTACTGCGCCGGGCGGATCATACGCGTGGTACGATGCGCCAAGCGGCGGTAACCTGGTTGATACCAGTGCCGTTTTTAATACGCCGGCTTTAAATGCCAATACCAGCTATTATGTTGACGCCACCAAAAATGGTATAACCGGCCCGCGCAAAAAAGTAACGGTAACCATTAATAGTTTAACACCGCCTGTGGCGCCAACGGTAATTGTTTGCAGCGGCACAGCAGGCACGCTTACCGCCAGCGGATCGGCAGGAACCTATGCCTGGTACGATGCTGCAACGGGAGGTAATTTGTTATCAACCAACAGTAGTTTTGTAACGCCGGCTGTTATTGCCGATACTGCTTATTATGTAGAATCAGTAATTAACAGCTGTATCAGTCCGCGTACACTGGTAAAAGTTAAAGTGAGCAAGCTCCCTGTAATAACCAGCGCAAGCTCCGTTGAAGCTTGCAGCGGAACAGCATTAAACTACGCCATCACTTCCGACTCAACCGCTACCTATAGCTGGAGCCGTGCCGCAGTAGCCGATATCAGCAACCCGGCAGTAAGTAACGTAACATCGGCCACCATTGGCGAAACTTTAATAAATACCAGCAATGTGCCGGTAAATGTTACCTATGTTATTACGCCTGCCGGCAAATGTACCGGTGCGCCCTTTTACCTGGTTGTAGCCGTAAATCCGGTTGCCTTTGTAACCAGTGCCCCGGCCCTTACTATCTGCAATAATACATCATCAGACTATGCGGTGCAATTTGGTACCACGCCCGACTCTTTTACCTGGAGCCGCGCCGCCGTTGTAGGAATAACTAATCCACCGATAGCCAACCAAACTGCATCAACCATTCGCGAGGTGCTTACCAACGTAGCTAATTTTCCGGTTGTGGTACATTACCTGTTTACCTCAAACACAAAGAGCTGCCCATCGTCGGTATTTGATTTTGCAGTTACGGTTAACCCAACCGCCGTTATCACGAGCGACTTTTTAACGGCCATTTGCAGCGGAACCTCGCCAAACTATAAAATAACAGCAAACATTAATCCGGTAACTTTTAGCTGGAGCCGCG